>Ga0302134_10000072_pt1 | contig 30867 bp, 25 predicted proteins | sample CB9_SCM_MG_FD_203123 | JGI IMG/M metagenome (GOLD analysis project Ga0302134, IMG submission 203123) | Marine microbial communities from Western Arctic Ocean, Canada - CB9_SCM | ecosystem: Environmental > Aquatic > Marine > Oceanic | place: Canada: Western Arctic Ocean | collected 2017-09-19
AATCAGCGATGACATCGACATGCAGACCGCTGTGACGGACATCGTCGACATCATCTTTCCGTGATTCCTCTAAGCGAGGTGCAGGCCTCGCTATCGCTATTAGCGGAGGCGCTAATTGGACAACCCGTCACCTTCGCAACGGTCGATGACCGATCAGGCTGCTGGCCTTGGGCTGAGGATCCGGTAGACGGCGCCGTGGTGCTGCCAACAACATTGCACAACCGGGCGGCGTATCGCACGGTGCTTCTCCATCAACTGTTGAAGGAGCCTGTCTTTGACGACGCACTGGTTCGGGCATCTAACTCGCTACACAACCGACTGTTTGATCTTGTGGAGAACCACCGAGTAACGGCCGAGATTCGACGTAGCTTTCCCGGTGCTAGCGATGATTTGGGCGCGATACTGCTCGATGCTTTTGCTGGGCTGCCGACCGGGTACACCCAGGTAGCGGCTCTCGAACCGGTGGCGGGGATCCTGCGAGCCTTGAGATTGCACACACTCGGGGCGCAGGCCGTTCCAGCCGACGATCAGCTGCGATCAGCTGCGGTCCAGCTGATCGAGCAGGTGCAAGAGTCAGGAGCGACAAGCGAGACGAGCGAACAGATCACGGCCATGCTGATGCGACTCTTGGAGCGGCAAGCCCAAGGCCAGTTTCCGGCAGCGACGGTGCCGGACCTAGAGAGCGACCCAGAAGCTGACGGCGTGGCCTCGGAGGCAACGACCGGCGTATCGCTTGATGGCGGGACACCAAACGAGGTCGTTGACGGCGATCGCCACGGAGGTGGTCAGCTCAGCTCTGATCTGGGGGATTATGAACAGGCTGCAAGCGAGACCGGCGACGCCGAACGACTTCCGCTGGGTCTGCGACTTCCGACTACTGAAGCCGCCGGCACTCTGGCAGCGAAGACCCGCACCTTTATCTATGACGAGTGGGACTATCACACCAGCCAGCACCGACCAGCTTGGTGTCGAGTAATCGAAGAGCGTCTCGTGGGCGATGACCATGAATTCATCGGTGAGGTTCGGCATCGTCATCAGGCGCTTCGGGCGCACATCCGGCGCCGGATGCTGGAGCTTCCAGCGCAGCATCTTGTGCGCGTGCATCGTTCTCTCGATGGAGACGAACTCGATCTTGACGCGGCCATCGAAGCCGTTGTTGACAGACGTAGCGGGGCTCCCGTCGACGACCGGGTGCAAATTCGCCGAGATCGAGCGGCTCGAGATGTCGCTACGGCCTTCCTCGTGGATCTGAGCGCATCCACGAGTTCCCCGTCAGTGCCGCCTGAACCCGAAGTCTTTGAGACGATGGGTGATCCGATGGATGACCCGATGTCGTATGGGCCGAGCTGGGATGAGCGCCGGACGATCGAACCCGTTCGTCGGGTTATCGATGTCGCCAAAGACGCGGTGGCTCTTATGGCTGATGCTTTGCAGGAACTGGGCGACACCTATGCGGTGTACGGGTTCTCTGGGACAGGTCGCGACAAGGTCGAGTTCAAGGTTGGTAAGGACTTTGGTGATCGAGGATCGTCGGCTGCCTGGGCGTCCATCGCAGCGATGAAACCGCTTCGCTACACCCGGATGGGTCCGGCAGTGCGCCATGCCGCAGCGAAACTTGGGGGAGTGGCGGCGCAGACCAAGTTGCTCATCGTGGTCTCCGACGGCTATCCCCAAGACACCGACTACGGACGCGACCGCAGCGACCGAAACTACGGCATGCACGACACCGCCCGAGCGTTGCTTGATGCGACCAACGCTGGGATCGAGACGTTCTGCGTGACCATCGACCCAGCCGGACATGACTACCTGCGCGACATGTGCCCCGACGGCCGGTATCTAGTGATCGATGACGTTGAGTCGCTGCCAGCCGAACTCGCAAAGCTCTACCTACGGACAATGGGTGCCTAGCTAAGCAAAGAGACGTCATACAAGAGGGAACGTGTCGCACAAGGAGGGGTGTCGCGGGTTATGGCACATCTGGACCACCCAGTACACCTGCTAGCGACTCGGTGGGCCGTTGGTTGGCGCGTCGCCCCCAAAGCGTCCCCGGCTGTCGAGCCATTGGACAGTGGTCTCATGCAACAGCAGGGGTGACAAGACCGGCCAAATGATCAGGCGTTTATTTTGAAGGAGGCCTGCAACGCCGTCGGCAGACAGCGTTGTCGTGCTGCCAACCGAAGGTTTCTTGATATTTCAGAGCCTTGATGCGTCGATTGGCCCGACAAGCAGCGACACTGTTTTACGATGCCGTTGCAGGAGACCAGACCAGACCGCGACGCTGTCGACGTTGCGACCGGGACCGGGACCGGGACCGAGTTCAGAGTTTGGATCGACCAGGATCTTTGCACCGGCGATGGCTTGTGTGTTGATGTCGTGCCCGAGGTATTCATGCTGCTCGAAGATGGCATTGCGTACGTGTGCGAACAGGGCGTCGTGCTGAATGATCCAGGGATGGCCGAAAGCCAGGCAGCGGTGCCCGAAGAGCACGAGAAGGCCGTCGTTCGCGCAGCTCTTATCTGCCCCGGCGAGTGCATCTTCATAGAACGTGATGACCTGAGCTGAGCCATACTTACGAGGTTGGCACAGCAGCGACCGTTCGTAAGGAATGTAATGGAACCTGGATCTCAGGCATGGCTTGATCTGGTGGTCGAAGACGTCGTCGACCCTGATTAACGGATCATTGATCCCCACCACCATCTTTGGCCTGCGGCAGGTCCGTGGCCGCATGGACTTGATGAGTTACATGACGACACCGGATCGGGGCACGACGTCCACTCCACGTGGTTCGTTGAATGTCACGCTGGCTATCGCAGCGGAGGCCCGAAACTTCTACGATCAGTCGGCGAAACTGAGTTTCTTACAGAGCAGACAGAGCGGTCGTTCGTGCTGCGCCGAGATCATGGCGAGCGAGGCCTGACCTGCGACTCGTGGAACTATCACTTCCAGAATCGTGAAGTTGCGGCATTGGCAGCAGCAGCACCGGGCACGACCATGGTGCTAAACCACTTGGGAACGCCGCTGCGTGTACGCGCGTGCCACGGCCAACTCGATGAGATCTACCCCGTCTGGAAGGACGACATCGCAGCGATAGCGAAGAACGAGAATGTCGTGGCGAAGATCGGTGGTTTGGCGATGCCGACAACGGCTATGGATGGCACACTCGGGCACTCAAGCCAAGAGTGACGAGTTAGTGCGTGCTCACGAACGTTGGTACCTGCATGCGGCTGATTGTCTTGGCCCGCAACGGTGCATGTTTGAAAGTAACTTCCCGGCCGATCGGCTGTCGGTGTCGTATCGCGTGTTGTGGAACGCTCTGAAGAAGGTTGCGGAGCGATTCACGGCTGAAGAGCGGGACCAGATGCTCTGGGGAACTGCCGAACGGGTCCACTCCCTGGCCGACTGACATGTCTGCGGTGTGCCTAGCCAAAATCAAGGGCTGCGAAGGCAACGATGTAGGCCTCGAACTTGGCGGATGCTCGAGCCATCATTTCTCGTTGCGCGGTTGTAGGCGCCTGAGTGGTTTCCCAAAGATGAGCAGCGATGCGTTCGGTAAGTCCTTTAATGGAGAGCGACTGGGCCTCGTGGAGCCTTTCTCGGTTGGGGTCGCCCAGTAGCAGTAATGCGAGCTCTTCAACGACGACATGGCGAGCCTCGAGCGCGGCCAGATGTTCGGCCGTCGAGGTCGGCGATATAGCCAGCTCGACACGTTGCTCCTTAACTCGTTTACGAGTCTCGCCAAGCTGTTTGGCCGCGTGCAGCACCGCATGGAGGAGTTGCCACACTTGGTGGTTGAACACACTGGATTCGGCGAGGTCTGGCCGGGCCGCAACGGCAGGAGTTGGCTTCACGAAGAACTGCTGGGGCTCGGTCAACAGCGTGGATCCGGTGGTGTCGACGCGGACGATCTGGACTGAATAGGTGCCAGGCGCGACGAGTGGGCCCTTGGGATCGCTCATCCACGGTTCTTTGAAGCCGGGCTCCTCAAGCTCGATCGGGTTGGGCGCAGGCAATCGCAGATCCCAGGTGCTGCGATGTAGGCCCGACGTGGTAGCGCCTGCCAGGCGTCTGACCACCTGGTCGTGAGCATTACGCACAACCAAGAAGACCCGTGGATCAGTCGTGGTACGTTCGTCCGCCAGAGCATCCCAGCCCGGCCAGGCAATGTCGCACTGGTCGTTAACCGCGGCCTTTTCTAGCAGGTGACGTTGCTTGTTCAGCGACAGAACATCGGCGCTGAGGTGATAGGTGAAGCAGGCTCCAGCGTCTGGATTCTTCGCGGCGAACGCAGTGGAGCCCAAGGTAGGTTGACCCTCGGATTGAGCCGTCTGATGCGGCACGTACCACCAAGCGTCGCGGACAGGCAACAAGGCTGCATCGGCCGTGAGGGTGTCCTTATGCAAATGCCGGAGAGCGGTGTAGTCATCGAGGACGTAGAAGCCCCGTCCGAACGTGGCCCCAACCAAGTCCCCAGAAGGCCGGTGCAACACGATGTCGCGGAATGAGATCGGTGGGGCCCCGGCAAGCTTGTGCCAGTTCTGTCCGCCGTTGACGCTGACGTGCACGCCGTATTCCGCGCCGATGAAGAGTAGCTCAGGGTCGACGTGGTCCTGCTCGATTGCCCAGACGATGGTGTCCTCAGGGAGATCGCCTGAGATTGACTGCCAGCTCACGCCTTGATCGCTGCTCACAAAGACGTATGGGGTATAATCGCCGTTCTTGTGGGCGTCTGCAGCAAGGAATATCACCGCATCGTCGTGTTGGGATGCCTTCACGTTGTTGATGAAACCGTCGGTGGGGAACTCAGGTACAGGCCCAGCAGTGCGCCACGACGCTCCGCCGTCGTTGGTTACATGCACCAGGCCGTCATCGCTGCCGGCCACGAGCACCCCTGGTGTTATCGGTGACTCACTGAGATGTGTGATCGTGCTGTACATGGACATGGCCATGTGGTCCCATAGAGCATCGACGCTCTGGACTAAGCCACCTTCGTCGGCAAGATCCACAGGCAACTCATAGCGGTTGATGTTGCGAGTCAGGTCACCACTGATTGCGGTCCAGCTGTCGCCACGGTCTGCGCTACGCCACACTCGCTGGGAGGCCACATAGATAGTGCCAGCGCTGTGCGGACTGACCAGGATGGGACAGTCCCAGTTCCATCGTTCGGGATCATCGTCGTCGGCACCTTGAGGCTGGATATCTTGCAGCTCCATAGTGCGGCGGTCCATCCGCATCACGTTGCCGTTCTGCCACTCCATGTAACAGATGGCGGAATTATCCGGATCGAAGGCTACGTGGTAGCCATCGGCGCCCAGGGTGACGCTCCAATCCTGGCTGCGAACGCCCTCGACACCCGTGGTGCGGGACGGGCCAAACAAGGTTCCTAGATCCTGGGCTCCTCCCAAGATGTTGTAGAACGGCTCGGTGTTGTCTACAGCCACGCGGTAGAACTGTGAAATTGGCAGATTGGGTACATGTCGGAACGACTCGCCGTGGTCAAAGGTTTCGTACAAGCCAGCGTCGGAGCCGACCAACAGGTGGTCGCCATCCTGAGGATCAATCCACACGAGATGATTATCTGAGTGCTTGGTTTTACCAGTCTCAAGCCGTTTGACGGTCGCTCCGCCGTCAGGAGTCCAATGGACGAACACGTCGACCTGGTAGACCCGGTCGGGGTCCGTCGGCGATGCGAATAACTCTTGGTAATAGTGGGGGCCAGTGCCTCCGGAGATGTAGTCGTTTCGTTTGACCCAACTCTCGCCTCGGTCAGTCGATCGGTAAAAGCCGCGTGTTCCTTCGCCTGCTTCGATGGTGGCGTAGACCGTGTCGGGCGCGGCTGCAGTAACGGCCAAACCGATCTTTCCTTTGTCGCACTCAGGCAAACCCTGAGTGATTTCGCGCCAGGAGTCACCGCTGTTCGAAGTCTTATAAATTCCAGAACCTGCGCCACCTCCGAGGAAGCTCCAGACGCGACGACGGCGCTGGTATGCAGCGGCATACAGAGTGTCAGGATCGTCGGGAGCGAAGGCCAGGCTGGTTACACCGGTGTCAGGGTCGATCTGTAATACGTGGGCCCAGCTAGTGCCACCATCGACGGTTTTGTAGACGCCGCGGTCGCCACCGCTGGACCACAGCGGCCCTTCAGCCGCTACGTAGACGGTGCTGCTGTCACGGGGATCGACGAGGATCTCGGCAATGTGCTCTGAGCGAGCCAGCCCCATGTGTTGCCAGGTAGCACCACCATTACGGCTGCGGTACACGCCGTCACCCCACCCAACATGTCGGCCGCTAACGGCCTCGCCAGTGCCTACCCAGACGACGTCGGGCTGGTTGGGGTCGATAGCGACACAGCCGATAGAGAACGATTTTTGGCCGTCGAAAACCGGGGTCCACGTGGTTCCTGCATTTGTTGTCTTCCATACTCCGCCGGATGCAACGGCCAAAAACCAGGTTGAAGGCCTGCTGGGATGGATGGCGATATCGGCGATACGGCCGCCCATAAACGCTGGCCCGATGCTTCGCATGGTGAGACCCGCAAGGGCAGAAGCGAACGGCGTGGGCGTCTCAGTCGACTGAGTATCTGTCATAGGACCCCATTCGATCACACAACAGCCGGTTCCGAGTCCCCCGGCACAAGAATGTGGATCAGCGGTGTGCGGACCCAAGATAGGTATGGCCCAGAGTCAGCCGGTCGTGTCGTCGACGAATTCGACCCAATTCCCATCAGGGTCGGCGACCATCGAAATAGTCACACCGGGACGAATTTCGCGCTGATCGATAATGACGGGAACTCCGGCTTCGCGGCACGCCTGGGTGACCTCGGCGAGATTCGTGATTTGCAGTGTGAAATAGCGAAGCCCAGTGGCACCAGTTGGTCCGCCGGGTGCGGCATGGGCATCAGGGCCTTCGTCGTAGCTGACGAGCTTGATCATGGTGTCACCGCACATGAGCCGGTGCATCGTGGCTGGCGCTGAGCCTGACATTGACGTGTCGGCGGTGTGTTCCATGCCGAGAAAGTCGCGATAGAAAGCGAGAGACGCGCCGCTGTCCTTAATGACGATGCCTAGGTCGATGGCTTTTTTTCGAAGTGAAAGCATGCGCCCACTTTAGGACAATGTCGGGGCGGCACAGCTAGTTGCTGTGACTAACCCAGGTGGCGTACATGGACGCGTAGTAACCGCCCTGCTTCACCAGCTCGGCATGGGTGCCCAACTCCACGATTGACCCACCATCAACAACGGCGATCCGGTCCGCTTTCATAGCGGTGGCGAGGCGGTGGGCGATGATGATTGCGGTACGACCGTCCAGCAGAGCATCAAGCGCCTGCTCGACCTTGGCCTCAGATTGCAAATCTAGGTTCGATGTGGCTTCATCCAGAACAAGCACTCGAGGCCGAGCTAGGAAGGCTCGGGCTAGCGCCAGCAGCTGACGCTCACCTGCCGACAGGGACGTACCGCGCTCGTGGACGGGTGTGTCGAGCGACTGGGGGAGCCCAGCGACTAGGTCATCGATCCCGGTGGCGGTGAGTGCTTGCCAGATGTCGTGGTCGGTCGCGTCTGGCCGAGCAAAGCTCACGTTGTCTCGGACGGTGCCTGCAAACAAAAACGGCTCCTGGGGCACGACACCCAGTTGGCTACGTAAGGACTGAATCGTGATGTCGCGCAAGTCGTGACCGTCGATTCGGACGGCGCCTTGTTGCGGGTCATAGAACCGGGTGATCAACTTCGCAATGGTGGACTTGCCAGCGCCGGTTGGGCCGACGACGGCGATGGACTCGCCTTGAGCAAGCGACAGGCTCACGTCACGTAAGATGGGTACCGCTGGGTCGTATCCAAATGTGACGTGGTCGAGTTCGATTCGGCCGTCGATGGGCGGGAGCTCGGTGGCGGCTTCGTCTTCGGGAACCGACGGTGCCCGTGCAAATAGGTCACGTAGCTTGGCGACAGCGGACTGGCCTTGCTGATAGCCGTTGTACAACTGCGTTAGGGACTGGATCGGCGCAAAGAAGGCGGCTAGATACAGCAGAAAGGCCGTAAGTTCGCCAATCTCAAGGTCGCCGTTTATAACTCGGCGGCCGCCGATGAGAAGGACGATAGCCTGCCCGAAGATAGCGATTCCTTCGGTTCCAGGTGTGTAGATCGATGCGGCTCTAATCGCATTGAGGTTGGCGTCTTTGTGGTCACCAACAATGTTGGTGTGGTTGATTACGTTATGGCGGCGGCGGTTGTGCGCGGTGATGACTCGGATACCGGCGAGGCTCTCTTGCAGGTCAGAGAGGACGCGGCCGATGTGCTCACGGACTAGCCCGTATGCCGCGTCGGAACGACGTCGGAACCAGTTGCTGAGTACGAAAGTGACCGGTAAGACGACGACCAGGGTGAGGGCCGCAAGATATGGATCCAGGAAGAACAAGACGACGGTGATGACCAGCAGGGTGAGCCCTTGCACCGCGAAGTTCACCAGACCCTCTTGGAAGAGTTGGGATAACGCCTCGATATCACTGGTCATGCGGGTCATCAGTACGCCCGCTTTTTCGTTGGTATAGAAGTCCAATGATTGTCGTTGCAGATGACTGAATACCCGGATGCGCAACGATCGAGTGAGGTCTTCGCCCAAGGTGCCGGTGTAGCGGATACGGACTCGGCTGTTCAGGGCGCTAATGAGAATCGAGCACGTGTAAGCGATGGCGACCCAGACGAGGACGGACTTCTTCCCAGGAGTGATGCCGTCGTCGATGCCGATCTGCGTAAGGAGGGGCCCGGCTTGTAAGGCCAGACTCTCGATGACAACGAGCAGCAGGCCCCCTGAAATTCGCCAGCGATGCGGCCACAGAAAGCTGCGCAAAGTAAAGGCAGCGTCAGCGGGGTGTCGATGGGCGAACCTTATATTCGGCTCAGGATGGTCAGGCTCACGGTTAAGGACGGCGTCAACGCGATCCTGAAGATGGCCAGGAACCCCAGCGTGGGGCAGCCCTGCATCTCGAGAAGCGGTCACCGAGTTTGCTCCGCCAAAGCCGACGGGAGGACCGAAGCTCATGGCGCCTCCTGTGGTGCGGGTTCGCTGTCGGCTTCGGCCAGGATCTGGACGTACCGAGGTTCGGTAGCGAGCAGTTCGCTGTGGGTTCCGCTTGCCACGATCTGGCCCGCTTCGAGTAGCACCACTCGGTTCGCCAGAGCGATCGTCGACAGACGATGTGCAATCAGGATTGTGGTGCGGCTGGCAAGCAATGCATGCAGGGCGTGGTGAATCTCGGCCTCGACGGTGACATCGATGGCGCTTGTCGCGTCGTCGAGCACCAAGATTGGTGGGTTTTCTAGCAAGGTGCGGGCAATTGCGATGCGCTGTCGCTGGCCGCCGGACAGGGTGTAGCCGCGTTCACCGACAACCGTGCCGTAGCCGTTTTTGAGGTCACTGATGAATCCATGGGCCTGAGCAGCGGTTGCGGCGCTCTGGATCTCGTCCAGTTGCGCGTTTGGCAACCCATACGCAATGTTGTCGCGCACCGTCGATGAGAACAGGAATGGCTCGTCGAACACCAGCCCGACATTGTGGCGCAGGCTTGCGAGCGTAACGGAGTCAATCTGGTGGCCATCGATGGTGATTGTGCCGCTATCGGCATCGTAGAACCGGGCAAGAAGCCGGGCCACTGTTGACTTGCCGCTGCCGGTCCTGCCGACAATGGCAATTGTTTCCCCGGCGGCTATGGACAGGTCGAATCCCTTGAGTACTGGGAGGCGTTGGGGGGTTACGCCTTCCTCAAAGCTCATGGTGGCGTTTGGGTAGGTGAAATGAACGTCACTGAATTCGATAACGCCTGCTGGCCGGGTTAGGTCCTTTGCACCGGGAGCGTCAGCTATGTCGGCAGTTTCATCAAGTACTTCATAGATCCGGGTTGCGGATGCGCTTGCCCGCTGGGCCTGCAGAAGTATGAAGCCAAACATTCGGAACGGAGCTTGCATCATGATTACATAGGCGTTGAATGCAAACAGGGTGCCGATACTGACCTGACCATCTATGGCAAGCAAGCCGCCGTAGAGCAGTACCAGGGCCATGCCTAAACGGGGGAGTGCCTCGATAAACGGTGTGTACTTTGCCCGTGTCTTGATGGCCTGAACATTGGCCCAACGAAGGTGGTCTGCGGCGCGAGCCAGCAAATTGATCTGTCGTTCCTCTGCAGCGAAGGACTTGACTACCCGGGTGCCGTTGACGTTCTCGTCAACGATCGTTGCGAGTTCGGCCATACGTGCCTGACTCACCCAGGTTAAGGGAAAGACAGTTGTGCGAAGTTTCTGTCCAGATACATAGACCATGGGAAGGGTGGTCATCGCAACCAATGTCAGCGTTACATGGATGGTCAGCATGAAGCCAAGGGCCAGTGCAAACGCGAGACCCGACATCATGATCAATGGTCCGTACGCCAGCAGGAGCTGAATCGAACGGATGTCGCTGTTGGCCCGGGAAATCACTTGGCCAGATTGGGTGCGGTCATAGTACGAGAACGACAGCGTGGTTAGATGCTCGTAGAGCAGTGCGCGGACGTCGGTCTCGACGTTCCATGCCAATTGAAACAGGGCGTAGCGATATGTCATGCCCAGCAGGAACCGACCGACGCCCAGCCCAAGCAGAACCACGATCCACTGGGTCAAGTCGCTTCGATCACCGACGATGGTGCTGTCGATTGCAGATCGAGCCGTGGCGGGAACAGCGACTTGAAAGACCAAGGCAATTACGCCAGATATCGAGCCGATAACCAATGGCCGCCGGTGCTGGCGAATCAACGGCAGGAGTCGCCTCATCCAGCCAAGTTCACGATCGGGGTCGATGGTTGCCCGAGGCGGCTCATGGCGAGCCTCGACACCAACGTGCTCGTACCGCTCCGGTTGAGGCTTGGCGAGCTTATCCTTGCGAGATTCAGTGCTGGTCATGAGGCACCGCCATCTTCGCATGCCGATGCTCGACTCGACGATTCATTACCGCTGTTGTGTTGTCGGGCCAAGCGTAGGCTTCGAAGAGTGCCAGATGGCTGCACTGGCCTGGTTCTATCCCGTGCAACGATCTAGACAGGGCGGCAAATATTCGTAGCGGCCCAGCGGCGGTACTAAGGCTTCACTCTTGAAGAACCGACTCTTGGGTACCAGTTCATCGAGATACGCGTCGATACCAACGAGGCCCAACTCACGGAACGATTGGGCGATGCCTCGCAGGATCGGAAAAGTAACCGAGTGACCGCCGCTGCACGAGTGCAGCACTGCTCGAATCGCATTGGGTGCCTTTGCCTGGCCGAACATTTGTGATGAATTGATAGCAAGAGAAACGCCGAGCAGTGCCATATTCTCAGGGCAACGTTAGGCGTCTAAAGTAGGTAAGGGGATTAGCTGGTTGGCGCAGCATTGATGCGCTCGCTGGACACCCCGACAGAACGGGCGGCCTGCGCAATGCTCTCCCAAAGATCAACAGGAAGATGCAGCCCGTTTAATTCGCGCTCGACGCGGCGTTCCCGTTCGCGGTCGCCTGGTAGCCGAACTGGGTCAGCTTCGTCGAGCGGTGTCGCAGCGAGGAACCAGTCTATGTAATCGGTGACGCCAGAGGCAAAGGTGTCGTCGGGGTCAATGCGGATTGGGTCGATATAGATCGACAACATGCCGTTGGCGAACCGAACGTCGCCCGGGCCTGCTGTTCCCGTTCCTGTGAGCGCACCAGCGAGGAGTTCGCACATGACGCTCAGACCCGAGCCTTTGTGTTCGCCCATGGCTCGCAGCGCGCCAGGACCGCCGCTCGCGTTCGGACGCTGGCCTGGTTGGATGTCGTACAACACCGAAGGGTCTCCAGTGATGCCATCGGGTCCGACCAGAGCATTGTCAGGAACACTCGGCCCACCATGAAGGGCGACCATAGTTTTGCCTTCGGCCACGATCGACGTAGCGAAATCGTGAATAACCGGCGGCCCGTCGGGGCGGGGCACGCCAAAGGCGTAAGGATTGGTGCCCATCCGCCGATCGCGTGAGCCAAACGGTGCAACCAGCTGACTGCTCGCAACATTGACGATATGCATCGAGACCAATCCGGCAGCTGCGGCCTTTTCTGCGAATGCACCGATTCGACCTAGGTGCCCGGACTTGCGCAACGCGACAATCGAAAGTCCGTGTTTGTCAGCGCGTTCAATGCCAAGTTCGACCGCTAGCGGACCAACGGTCTGGCCCATCCCGTATTGGCCATCGACGAGCATCAACGTGGGTTCATCGATCAACACGTCGAGCGTCTGATCCGGGAGCTGAACACCATCGGCGAGCCAGTCGACGTAACGCCCGGTTCGCACCACGCCATGACTGTCATGGCCCGTGAGGTTGGCGTCGACCAGATTGTCGGCGATGCGACGGCTCTCTTGGTCAGAGCAACTGGTGTGCTCAAAAATCTCGGTCACCAGGTCGGTTAATGCTTGTGCGGTGATCGCCACTGCGTCGCTGGGGTTCATGGCACGACACTACCGATGGGCGGCCGGACACGCCAGCAAAGTGCAAACTCACTGCAACTTTGGCACTAGCAAGGTAAGAGGTTTGGCACTAGCAAGGTAAGAGACGTTTCGCCGGCGTGTGTGTTTTTGGGCCCCCTGCTAGGAGCGCCGAGCATCGGTCGGCTAAAACAATACCGAAGCATAAGCACATCAGGGGGATGTCGAATGGCTGTTGAGAAGTTTGCTGTTGAGGCGAGTCACATCATGATGTTTGCTCGGGCTGTCGGTGATTCAAATCCGATTTACGCCGATGCAGACCATGCTGCGACCACCGAGCCTGGTGGCATTATTGCGCCGCCGACGTTCGCACAAGCGAGTGCGCAGTTCGATGAGAACTATCGGCTTCGGCCCAAGCCCGGCCAGGCATGGATGGGATCGGGCAAAGAGGCGACAGGCGTAGCGCCGAAAGCGGCAGGAGCCGCAGATGATGCTCCTGTAGGCATGGGAGCCCGAGGGCTGCACGCAGAGCAACACTTCGAGTACCACCGCCATATGCGCCCTGGCGATGTCTTGAGTGCCACGGTCGAGCCTGGCGACAACTGGGAGAAATACTCGAAGCGGGCGGGCACGTTGAAGTTCAGCGAAACGGTCACCCAATACCGGGACCAACATGGGGAACTGGTCATCACCGCCCGCAGCGTTGGCGTGACCACCGAAAAAGCCGTCGAAGGGTAGGAGTCGAATCATGGCACTAAGCGCAGCAAACCTGACCGTCGGCGACACGTACTCCGAAGTACTGGTCGAAGACCTGAAGCGCACCCAACTGGTGCAGTACGCCGGCGCGTCTGGCGACTACAACCCTGTCCATACCGACGAGAAATTTGTGACCGAGATTGCTGGCTACCCGACGGTCTTCGCCCACGGCATGTTGACGATGGGTATGACCGGCGTACTTCTGACGAACTATGTCGGCGATGGCCGGCTCACCAAGTACGGCGTTCGGTTCGTGAACCAGGTCTGGCCTGGCGACACCCTGACAGGCACAGCCGAAGTCGTCGAAGTTCGCGAAGAAGATGGTCAGCAGCTTGTTGACCTGAAACTCACCACGGTGAACCAGGACGACACGCCGGTGCTCACAGGTAGCGCGACAGCGCGTATCGACGCCTAACTGACGGGTTAACCATTATGGATGAAGTACTCGTCGAGGTAGATGGTCGCGTCGCGATCATCACCTTGAACCGGCCCGATGCGCTGAACGCATGGAACGGCCCGCTCTGCCAACAGCTTGATGCTGCATTGACATGGGCAGCCGGAGCTGACGAGGTGGCGGCGGTGGTCATCACCGGTGCAGGCCGGGCTTTCTGTGCCGGCGCGGACTTGAGCGCCGGCGGAGGCACCTTCGTCGATGCCCAGGAGCGTGGTGGCGATGATGACATCGCTGCCCGTACGCCGAGCGTGTTGCCGTGGGATGTCCCTAAGCCAGTGATCGCCGCAATTAATGGTCACGCTGTCGGCGTCGGGGCAACGTATGCACTCGCCTGCGATATGAGGTTCGTGTCAGAGACAGCCAAGATAGCGTTCGTCTTTACGCGCCGCGGCATGTTGAGCGAGCTGGGCTCCCACGCGGTATTGCCGAGAGTGGTGGGGTTCTCGAATGCAGCTGACCTGCTGATGAGCGGTCGATCTGTCACGGGCACAGAAGCTGCGGTGCTTGGCCTTGCGTCGTTGGCAGTCCCTCAAGAAGAAGTACTTTCATTGGCGGTAGCGAGGGCCAAGGAGATGGCGAGGCTATGCGCACCAGTCTCCATGGCAATCTCGAAGCGACTTCTCTGGGAAACGATGGGTTTGCCAGACATGCGCCGCCGCGAGGATCCGTTATTCGATTGGGTGGCCGCCCAGCCGGATTCGGTCGAAGGCGTGGAGTCTTTCCTCCAGAAGCGGGACCCTGACTGGAAGATGTCGGCCGTGGCTGATTTTCCAAAAGGGCTGTTTGAGTGAACGTCGAGTTTGGGCTCATGACGTTGGGTGACTTGCTATCTCACCCGATCACGGGCGAGCGTATGACCGACGCTCAGCGGCACCGCTCAATCATCGAACAATCCGTTGTTGCAGAACAAGCCGGCTTCACTTCGGTCCATCTGGGCGAGCATCATTTCAGCGACTACGTAGTCTCGTCACCCCCTGTGGTGCTGGCCGCGATTGGCGAGAGAACCACGGATCTGAAGCTCAGCACTGCTGTGACGCTTGCAGGCAACCTCGACCCGGTTCGTGTTGCCGAAGACTATGCAACCATCGATGTGTTGAGCGGTGGACGGGTCGAACTCGTATTGGGTCGTGGCAGCCTGTTTCTGCGCACCTACGAGGGGTTCGGTCACGATGTCGCTACCGCTCGCGAGCGCTACGACGAGAACGTCCCATTGCTTGTCAAGCTGTTGAGCGAAGAGAACGTGCATTGGGCCGGCGACTTCCGAGCGCCACTCACTGGACACACGACGCGCCCGCGGCCAGTGGCCGACATGCCGATCTGGATTGGAGCAGGGTCCAAGGGATCTGCCGAGTTAGCGGCCGATCTTGGCTGTTGGTTGATGTTGCCGAGCGTTTTCGGGAAGCCCGAGATGTTCGTGCCGATCGTCGATATCTACCGTGCCCGGTGGGAGTCGATTGGGCGAGACTGGGCCGATGCTCGAGTGGGGGCGTGTTCACATTGTTTCGTTGGCGAGACCACGCAGCAGGCTCGCTCACAATGGGAGCCGTACTATCGCAATTATTGGGAATTTGTTGGTGACCTGCTCGGGGGCGAGGGCACGTGGCCATCATTTGACCTCGAAGAACTGCTGGCTGGGCCCGGCATCTGCGGTAGCCCAGCAGAGGTCGTCGACAAGGTCGAGCGCTGGCGCGAGATTTTTGGTCTCGACCGGCATCTGTTCATGTTCGACCTCGGCGGTATCGACGAGGCCTCGCTGATGGGCAGTCTCGAGCTATTCGGATCCGAAGTCATTCCTGCGGTGAAGTAACCCAACAAAGGATCTGAGAAAAATCCGATGACTGAACTCATACTTGTCGAGCGCCCATCGAAGCGGGTTGCCCACATCGTGCTGAACCGGCCCGAGCGTCGCAATGCGCTGACTGGCCCTCTGGTCGATCAGTTTGGTGATGCGCTCGAGCAACTACATCAGGACGATGACATCACTGTGATTGTCCTGCGAGGTGCTGGCGACGCGTTCTGTTCTGGACTTGATCTGAAAGAGTTTGGGCACGACCCGCAACCTGCATGGGTCGCAGACTTCCCTGCCAAATGGCGTCGAGTTCACCGCCAGCTGTTCGACTCTGATCGCATCATTGTTGGCGCACTGCAAAGAGCGGCGGTCAACGGGGGAGCCGCACTGGCACTCGCATGTGATTTTCTCGTCGCGGGAAATGGTTCGTTCTTGCAGGTTGGTGAGATCCAACAAGGCATGGCGGCACCGATGAATATGGCGTGGTTGCGTTTGCGTTTCGATGAGTCGTTGACGGCTCGGTTGGTGCTGCTTGGTGACCGGGTTCCAGGGCCCGAGTTGGTCCGGCTTGGTGTGGCTTACCAAAGCGTGCCTGGTGACCAGGTGCTTGCAGCAACTACGGACCTGGCCGAGCGACTCGCTGCCCATGATCCAAATGGAGTCCGCCGAATCAAGACGTCGCTTCGGCGCACGGTGGTAACAGAGTCGGCCGACGAATGGTTTGCTCGTGCGCTCGCCGCCGATCCACTTCGGGGTGCTGGTGTTCGACCGATAGCTGCAACCGACAGCTGAATCGAAACAGTGGGCTTTGGTCTAGGTTCAGGACCGTTTGTTGGATGGTGTCATGGCCGGTGATGGCGCTTGACTACCTTCGTGGAGAGCCGTAATGGTTGCATAAAACCTCTACGACGATCCCCACTTCCTTGCCGGTGTCACTAGCTGCGTTGGCAACGGAGCGGTCAAGCAGCGATTTGCGATAACGGCCACGAGACTGGCAATGGCTCGACGGCGCACAATCTCGCTAGTTCTTGGGGAGCTCGCTGAACGGGGTGTTCTTGTCGACGCCAGGCTCGCGGGGCAGGCCAAGTGCTCGTTCACCCAGTGTGTTTCGTTGGATCTCGTCGGTTCCACCACCCAGGCTCATACCCCGACAGTTCAGGAAGTGATAGTGGAAGTAGTCGTCATCCAGATTGCGTTCGATATCAAGATCTTGACCCCATGCAGCGCCACCGGGGAAGGCCAGGGCAGAAGCGAGTTCGGCAGCGGCGCGTCCTTGTTTGGTGCGCCAGAGTTTGCCAATCGACGGGTGCAATCCACGAGCGCCGATCCACCGAACAACCTGTTCGCCGGAGTGGAGCCGTGCAAGCTGCTGCCGCACGATTGGATCGTTACGGCGGCCTGCGCGCTCGGCAAGGTCGATTAGCTGCGCGACAGGAATGGGCGACCGCCCGGCCTTTGACCGAGAGTCGGAGGTCCCGCTCATAGAATTGGTGCCGGTCTGCTGACGTTCGTGCCCAAGCAGGGCTACAGCGGTTGCCCAGCCTCCGTTGACCTCACCGATGACCCACTCCTTTGGGATACGAGCCTCGTCGATGAACACCTCGTTGAACTCACTGATACCGGTCATCTGCACGAGACCACGCACGTCGACACCGGGTTGCTCCATCGGCAAAACAAGCATGGTGATGCCTCGGTGCTTCGGCGCATCCCAATCGGTGCGCGCGAGCAGGATCGCGTACCGGCTCTGTTGGGCGCCAGACGTCCAGACCTTTTGACCGCTGACGATCCATTCGTCGCCGTCGAGTACGGCCCTGGTCGTCAGGGACGCCAGGTCGGACCCAGAACCTGGCTCGGAGTACATCTGGCACCAGATGTCGTCACCCCGAAGACCAGGCGGCACGAACTTCTGTTTGAGTTCATCGGTTGCGTAATCACGGATCGTGGGCATGGCCATGCCGACACCAATGCCGAACATGGCGTCTTCGCGTGGGACACGGCCGCGGCTTTCTTCACGCCACACCCGTTGGTGGTCCTCGCCCAGACCCCGCCCGCCGCAGTCGGTCGGGTAATCGATGGCGGCAAGTCCATGGTCGAACAATGATGCCCGCCATGCCTTACCGCGGTCAGATGTGCCTTCGACTCCATCGAGAGCAGCAGGAAGAACCTGGTCGAAGAACGAGCGGACCTCGGTGCGGAAGTCAGCGAGCGTTGACGGCGCAGTCGTGTTCATGGTGGTCGACATTAGCTTTGGGGCTCCTCTAGTGCCTCGTCCGATGTATCAAGCGGAATATTTAGCGATAGGCATTTTGTGTCTGACACAGATGTGCAGCGTGTTCACGTGTCGTGGTTCTGTGTCCTGTGGGTTATGACAACCTGGGTATCGACGAGTGATTGAATCTCTTCGATGTTCAGGCCAATCTCGGTCAGAACCTCCATGGTGTGTGCTGCAAAGAGCGGCGCTGGTTTACTGAAACCCACCGGTGTTTGGCTGAACTGCATTGGCATGCCTGGGGTGCTGTAGCTGCCTGCGGCCGGGTGTTCGAAGTCGTCGACGAACCAGTTGGCTCGCACCTGGGGATCATTGAGCGCCTCGAACGGCAGGTTGTAGCGGCCACAGGGATAGCCGGCACCTCGAAGCACTCCGAGCCAGTGGTCGGTCGGCTTAGAAGCGAAGAGCGTCTCGGCCTCTTCGACGATGTCGTGAAACTCTTGATCGGCCAGCGTCAAGGCGCCTGCGGGACGGGCGATACCGGTTGCGTCATGGAATTTTGCACGCAGTCCGCGGCTAAGTCCAGCCACCGTGAGCAGGCCGTCGCTGGTGGCGTAGTGGCGGAAGTACAACCGGAAGTTACGTTGGCCAGCCATGACGTTCGTCTCAAATTCGTGTCGCAGTTCCTCGAACGGTGCGCCCGCGTCTCGCTCGCTCATGAGTGCGGTCTGACGATCGTCATAACTGCCGACCGGCTGATCACCAGTGAACTGCGAAACCGTTGGCAGCGACAGGTTGAGCGCAGTCGCCAACAACGAGACATCGACTCGTTGGCCTTCGCCGGTCTGATCGCGATGGCGCAGTGCAGCCACGACGCCAAGGGCTCCAGCGATTCCGGTGCCACTGTCGTTCACCGCTGGTCGGGTCGCAAGCGGCACGCCGTTTTCGGATCGGTTCATGGTGAAGCCCATACCGCTAAGTGCTTGCACCAACACGTCGTAGCCTCCCTGATTTGCGTCGGGCCCTTCGGGGCCGAACGGCGTGTGCGTGAGGTGGATGAGACGCGGGTTGACCGCTCGCGCATGATCCCAATCGATCCCATAGCGAGCCAGGTCGCTTTGCTTGAAGGCGACCAGGACAACGTCGGCCCAGCGGAACAGTCCCTCAATGACCTGCTTTGCGTCGGGCGAGGTCAGATCGAGTGCCATGCTGCGCTTGTCTGGGTTGATCAAGGCGTACGCCTTGGCCTCCATCGGCCCAAAGTCGCCGCCGGAACGCATGGCATCGCCAGTGGGTGGCTCGACCTTGACGACATCGGCACCCATACCGGCGAGGATCCGGCCACACATGGGGATGGCCAGGTTCTGTGCGAACTCGACGACCTTGATGCCGCCAAGGATTCGGGGGGTGTCCCCGCCGGGGGTCTGTGCCGTCATCGGCATCCTCCTAGAAACAGCTGGGTTGCGTCGATTGCGGTGTCGGCGGCGAGTTTGAGTGCGTCAGGTGTGGTGGCTTTGTCTGGCACGTCGTCGGTGGTGTGGAACAGCGATGCACCGCCAAGAAACGAAAGCACCTGAGCACCGGCTTGTTGCCAGGTCCCGCCTTCGCCCGGCCACGGCGGGTCGAGATCCGGCATTGTCCAATTCGCATCGGGGATTCGGGCTGCGATCGCCGATCGGGTGTCGCCGGTGGCAGTCGTGAGGACCATGCGCTGGTCGCCAAGCACTGGTGGCCCTGCGATGGCTGGTTCTGTCGCAGCTACCGATGCACCGAGATGGACGGCCAGACGGCCGTGCAGATCACGGGTCGAGAGATAGTGCCGAAGACCGACATGGTCGATCTCGTGACCGCTGCAGGCGGAGAAGACCACGCGGTTCTGTGTTGCCAACGCAGCCGCCATGGTGAGCGCAACCGCCAGGCCTGTGCCGCGCTCACCTGCGGCTGGTGTCCAGCCAGTTAGGGGCGTCGTGATCATGACCTCGGGGTGGCTTGGGTCGCCGAACGTGGCGATCACATTGGCACTTTCACCTGGTTCGATATGAGCCGAGAATCGCAGGTGCGCCCCGCCCCGGACTTGGCTGAGCCAGTTGCCGGCGATGATGACCGCCGGGCGCCCCAGCAAGGCTGTTGGGACTCGGTTGCACTGGACCGGAAGGTCGTCAGGCCCATCGATGGCGATAACCAACGGTGTGCTGGTCTCGCTGGTCGACAGCGCGGAAGCAAACTTATGCGCATTGCCGACCAGGCCGGCGTCGACTTGCATCGTTTCAAAGTCGGATGTATCGAACTCGCCGGTTCCGCTATAGAACAGCGGCAAAGATGGCACGGCCTGGCCGTCAACGGTCAGCGATGCTTCCGGCACGAACCGGTCGAATGAGTACGCGTCTCGCTCGACGGTGCCACCCATGTTCTGCAGTAGATCGACGAGCCAGTCGGTCGTCGCTCGATCAGCATCTGTCCCGGTGTGATGGTTTCCGAACGCTGCGTACTGCTCGACGATCCCATACAGGCCGGCAGGGTCGAACATCATTGCTCCATCAGCTGAACTTCGTGCTCTACGTCGGCAGCCTTTGCGAGGTCGGCACGATCATCGTCAAGTGTCCACTCGACCCATGCAAGCTTGCCGCCGAACTCGAATGAGCCGTCGTAGGTATCGGTGACAGTGGGGCCCGAGTCCTTACCCAGGCTCATGCCGTAGGTGGTCTGTCGATAGGGAAGAGTCTCGATAGCTCCGCTGCCAAGTTCGGTCGCTGAGCCGTCTTCGTTCACCGCTGCACATCCCAAGGTCGCGACACCCTGGTGGTCCTCGGTCTTGTTGTACCGCACCGTCAGGTCGAGGACACCCTCGGGCAACGGTTTAGATGCCACGACCTCGTGCATGACGCCAAGCCGGTTGTAGGTGAACGCCAGGTGGTCATCTTTGACGAAGAAGGTGTAGCCACCGGTTCGGGCACCGCTAGCCACCAGCACGCCATCGTCGCCAGCCGACCGTGCCACTCGCGCCGTGATCGAGAATGAACGGTTACGCACGTCGGGCGTCTTCGAGCGTTCGAGATGCGGCGAGGGGAACAGGTAACGCTGCGTATTGCCAGGCACCTCGTGACCTGGACGGCGAATGATCAGCAGCTCGGCACCACCACGATCATCGAGCGGTAAGACGTTGTACTTGCCGGCCTCGACCCACCAGCGGTCGACCAGTTCACGAAGCTTGTCGGGTTGCTCGTCGGCCAAGTTCACACACTCGGAGAAGTCGACATCGGTGTGGTAGAGCTCCCACACATCGTCTTCGAACGGAGTGCCAGAACGATGCATGGTGACGGCCTTCCAACCATCATGCCAGATGCCTCGATGTCCGAGCATCTCGTAATATTGCGTCGACTTCTTGGTTGGGGCATTCGCGTTTTCGAAGCTGTAGCGAAGGCTTATGCCCTCGATCGGCTGCTGTGGCACGCCCTTGTAGACATCGGGGGCTTCGACGCCGACACATTCGAGAATCGTGGGCAGGAGATCAGAGACATGGTGGTACTGATCGCGAGTTGCTCCGGCATCGCTGATGCCGTTTGGCCAGTGCACGATGAACGGGTCACGTATGCCGCCCTCGTAGGTGTTCTGTTTGTAGAAACGCAGCGGCGTATTGCCGACCTGGGCCCAGCCCGTGGGGTAGTTGTTGTACAGGTTGGGTCCACCGATTTCGTCGACACGATCCACCATGTCTTCAGGACGGCTACCGATCAGATTGAAGAACCCGAGTTCGTTCAGCGTGCCGTGTTTGCCGCCCTCTTGGCTCGCGCCGTTATCGGAGATCAGCATGACGATCGTGTCGTCGAGCACATCGAGCTGTTCGAGGAAGTCGATCAGCCGGCCGATCTGGTCATCGGTGTGATCTAGGAACCCAGCGAATGCTTCTTGCATGCGTGCATACAGCCGCCGGTTCGCTTCGGGCAGGTCGTCCCATGCCTCGACCCCACGGTTGCGTGGTGACAGCGTGGTGTCGGCGGGGATGATCCCGAGTTCGAGTTGTCGTTCGAACCAGCGCTGGCGCACGACGTCCCAGCCATCGTCGTAACGGCCGCGGTACTTCTCGATGTAGGCGGCTGGAGCCTGGTGCGGGGAATGGGTTGCACCGAAGGCGAGATAGGTGAAGAAGCGGTTGCCTGGAGCTGAACCCTGATGGGCGCTGATCATGCCGATCGCCTGGTCGACCAGATCTTCCGACACGTGGTAGCCGTCGTGGTTAGGCGGATCGATTGGGTGATTGTCGATCGTCAGCTCGGGCGAGAACTGATCGGTCGCGCCCCCCATGAAGCCGTAATAGCGATCGAAGCCTCGTTGTAAAGGCCAGTGATCCATTGGCCCAGCAGGGGAGCAATCCTCGAGCGTGGCCAGATGCCACTTGCCCAGAGCGAACGTCCCGTAGCCGTGGTCACGCAGCATCTCGGCCATCGTGGCTGCGGTCGGCGAGATGACGCCGCGACAGTTCGAGTAGCCACTATCGACGTTCGAAATGAACCGCATGCCGACCGAGTGATGGTTGCGGCCGGTGAGCAGGCAGGCCCGAGTGGGTGAGCACAAAGCGGTCGTATGGAAGTTGGTGTAGCGCAGACCGCCATCGGCAAGCCGGTTGATATTGGGCGTATCGATATCGCTGCCGTAACAGCCGAGTTGGGCGAAGCCGGTGTCATCGAGAGCGATTACCACAATATTGGGTGCTCCGGCCGGAGGTCGTTTGGGCGGAGCCCATGCCGGTGTTGATTCAGCATGCGTGATGCCAGCGATTGGGGTGGCAGAGTTGCTCACAGAGAGCCTTCTTCCTATGTTGAATTTTCTTCTGACAGTTGTTCGTCTGACAGGGGTTCTTCTGAGAGCGATTCTGTTGGCTGGGGTTCTGTTGGTTTGGCCATTTGGGCGAGCCAATGCCCCATGACTTTGCGAATTCGTTCGTCCAGTTCGTCGATGGTCACATCGAGTTGGTTTGCGTAGGCAGCCCGCAGCAGGTTGTAGCCACGGGTGGTGGCAGAGATGGCGATGTGCAAGGCCTCGAGATCATCCGCGTGATCCGGGTGAATGTCACCGACCTCGACGCTGCTGCGCATGCCAGTCATCGCCTCCTCGAAGAACGGCATGGCGACGATGTCATCATCCCCATCGAGTACCAGTAGCGAGAGAACATCGGTTCCGTAAAGGTTCTCGGATGGACCTCCGACGAATCGCAGTTTTCGGTCGACGAACGCGGGCACAGGCGATCCAAGCCGCTCGCCCAGCTCGAGGTAGCGAATACGCAAGGCCTGACGCAAGAGTTCGCGGCGGGTTCCGAAGTAATTGTAGATGTTGCCTCGGCTTACTCCTGCCTGCTCGGCCACGTCTTGCAGACTCAACCCAGCAAGGACGCCATCGCGCTGCAAGAGGTCGAGCGCAGCTTGCACGATCCGATGCTCGGTCTGTTCACGATCACGTTTCTGCGCTGGGGGAGATTCGACATGTTCTGTCATTGTTGCCTTAGCTGGTCTCTAACTGACACTATGTCAGGTGTGTCCGCCGTGGACACAGGATTTGTACGAGGGGAAACGTAATGGTTGACGGAAGAACACGCTTCTGGCGTTTATTGTTGGTGATAGTCGCAGCGATTGCGCTCATCGCTTCCAGCTGCGGCAACAGCAGCGACGGTGACGAGTCGGCGACGGACACTTCGGTGAATACCGAAGCCGAGGAATCTGAGAGCGACGACGAAGAGGCCGGCGGCAATACGACCGAGGCAAGCATCGATCTGTCTGGTCAAGAAGAAGACAGCGCAGAGGCTGAAGAAGATGAGGCTACGGAGGAAGAAGCTCCTGCCGACGCCGAAGAAGAAGAGGAGCCGGCCGTAGAAGTCGCAGCTCCCTCTGGCACGCTTCGCTTCGTCGAGTTCTCGGCTGTCACAACCTTTAATCCGGCTAAGTCACAGACCGCACAGGCGGCGTATCTGTACCCCGAGTACGACACGCTGATACGCCAGACGGCAACGTTTGACCTCGTTCCGGCTATCGCAACCTCGTGGTCAGCCCCCGATGCCACCACATGGGTCTTCACCATTGGCGAAGGCATCACCTTTCACGATGGCGAAACGCTTGACGCGGAGGTTGTAGCTGCCAACATGAACTGGCATGCCGCTACCGACGGGAATCCCAACGCTGCCACATGGGGCGGCTTTGAGACGGCAACGGCGGACGGCAATGATGTGACCGTCACGTTCGCCGTTCCTCAGCCACAGTTCCCACTGGAGATGTCGATGGTTATGGGTATGATGGTCAGTCCAGCAGCAATCAGCGCTGATACCGACCTTACTCGTGCCCCTGCCGGTTCCGGTCCTTGGATCTGGCAGAGCGACGCTTCAGAAGCCGGCGTGACCGAGGTTTACACCCTGTTTGCTGACTACCGGGATCCTGCAGATCAAGGCGTCGAACGAGTCGAGGTCACCGCAGTTCCTGACAACACCGCTCGTCTGAATGCTTTGCTTACGGGCGAGACCGACATCATGGCCACAATGCGCGATGCACAGATCGATCAGGCCGTCGGTGAGGGTAACTCAATCATCTCGGTACCGAACTACTTCCCGCACCTTCACGTCTTTGGTCGCGAGGAGGGCACCGTGGATGGTGACACGCTTGGTTTGACCTTGATCCGTCAGGCGATTGCCTACTCCATCGACCGTGTGGCCTACAACGCAGCTATCCACGACGGCAAGGGCGACAGCCTAGGTGGTCTCTACCCTGGGGCATTCGGTCAGTGGCATGTTCCGTCCCTTGACAGTGCATTCGAATATGATCCAGAGAAGGCCAAGGAACTACTAGCCGAAGCTGGCTACCCCGACGGTATTACCATCGACATGCTGATCATGCCGGCGATCCAACCTCACGTTGAGTTGGTAACCCAGATGCTCGGCGCCTCTGGCATCACGATTAATCAGGTACAGATCAACAACGGCGAACTCGGTCCCCGTCACCGGGCTGGCGAGGTCGGCATTGGTTGGGGTCGCGAGTTGCTCTATCATCCTGCAGCGACCTACCGAAAGTGGACTGCAGAGAATGCTCCGTGGAACCCATTCGGGCTCTCGGATCTCCAAGATCTCGACGACAAGATGGTGGCAGCCGCCGAGTCGAACGACTTGGCGACGATGCAGCAACTTTACGGCGAAGTCGCTTCTGCGCTCATCGAGCGCGGCGTAGTTATTCCGCTTGCTCACGGTTCGCAAAACGCTGGCGTCCGCCCCGGCGTGACCGGTGTGGTGCTTGGCCTGAACATGCAGGCTCCAATGCCTTACGGCGTTCGCGTGGACGGCTAAAGAGAAGTCAGACCAAAGCTAAAATTGGTAGGTAGACGGGCGTGGGAATGGTTCCACGCCCGTTTGCACACCAACCGTAGTAAGAACTTGTTAGGGGGAGTTTGTGCTTCGACTGCTTGTCGCCCGTTTGCTTGGGGCGATTCCATTGATGTTCATGGTGGGCACATTGGTGTTCTTTATGATGCAGCTGAACCCGGTGGACCCAACAGCGTTCCTCCTTGGTGACGACACCACGACTGAGACCGTTGAGCGGGCACGCGAAAGTCTCGGATTGAACCGCCCGGTCCTGACGCAGTATGTCGACTGGATCAGCAACGCTGCTACAGGTGATCTCGGTGTGTCGTGGTTTAACGGCGAAGAAGTCACGACCTTGTTGAAGAAGCGCACACTCGTGACGTTCTCGGTTGCACTAGGCGCGATGGCGATTGCCGTCGTGCTTGGCCTAACGCTGGGCATTCTCGCAGCGATAAAGGCGGGACGATGGCAGGACCGCCTTGTCACTGTCGTGTCCTCGCTGGGAATAGCGGTGCCCAATTTTTGGGTGGCCATTATTTTAGCGGCGATCTTCGCTGTGAAGCTCAGATGGTTTCCATCTATATGGACTGCCGGGCGCACCGAGAGTTTGTGGGGATGGGTTTACACGATCATCCTTCCTTGCATCGCGCTCGGTACTGCTTCGTCAGCGGCCATCGCTCGCCAAGCTCGATCAGCGATGATCGGGGTACTCCAGCAGGACTACATCCGAACAGCATTGGCCAAAGGGCTACCGGTTCGCCGGGTGATCTTCCGGCACGCGATGCGTAATGCAGCGATTCCTGTGGTGACGCTGATTGGCTTTCAGCTGTCAGCTCTGATCGGGGGGTCCATCTTTGTGGAGTTCATCTTCAACATTCCAGGTCTCGGAACGCTCGGCGTTCAGGCAGTACAGCGCAACAACATGCCGGTCGTGCTCGGCTTCGTCATGATCACCACGCTGGTCGTAGTGATCGCAAACATCTTGCTTGACATGAGTTATGCCTGGCTCAACCCGAAGGTGAGGCCGTAATGGCCGCTTTAACGGCCTCGGCCAAGGAACGCGAAACTGAACCCGGAGTCAGTGGCTATGAAGAAGTGGCTTCGCTCGGCGGCAACCGATTTTGGCGCCGCTTCCGGCGCAACCGACTAGCACTTGCCGCAGGCGCGTTCTTACTGTTCTTGCTCTCGTTAATTCTGTTGGCACCCCTCATTACCTCGCACGATCCCCAACAGGCGACCCGCTTCCAAGACTTCCTCTTTAACCCCGGCAGTGACTATTGGTGGGGAACTGATGCCGTAGGCCGTGACATCTACACGCGAGTCATTTATGGCACGCGGTTTGCCTTCCTCGCCGGGGCCGTCGCCGTGGGAACAGCACTCACCATCGGTGTTCCGCTCGGCTTGACGATCGGCTTCTTCCGAGGCTGGATTGACCGCATCGTCATGCGGGTCGTCGAAGCTATCGTCGCCGTTCCTGCGGTGGTGTTCGCCATCGCCATCATCGCTGTCGTTGGTACAGGGCTGGTGCGGGCAATGTTTGCCATCGGGATTGTCTACTCGATGATCATCACCCGCTTGACTCGGGCTGAGGTGTTCGCCGCTCGAGAAGAGCTCTACGTAGACGGTGCTCGAGCGTCGGGGGCATCGAACCTGCGCATCATGTTTCGTCACATCTTGCCCAACATCGCGCCCGTACTCATTGTGCAGACGACGCTGTTGTTTGCAACGTCGGTGCTGGCTGAAGCGGCCCTGAGTTTCTTGGGTCTTGGAGCTGGACCGAAGCAGGCGAGCTGGGGAAGGCTTTTGCGCAGCGCCCAAGAGTCGATCGACCAATCGATCTGGCCTGCATTCCCGCCGGGTATAGCGATTTTTGTGACCGTTGTAGCGTTTAATGTCTTCGGTGACGGGTTACGTGATGCGTTTGGACGCGAAGCCCGAGGTGGCCGAGTCGGTGTCGGTGACGTCGAGCGGGCAGACCTGTCCGAGGGATCGGCTGCAGGTGTGGCAAGCTCAGTTTCGGCCAGTCCAGACAAAAATGCTCTGTTGTCGGTACGGAATCTCTCGGTTCGTTTCCCTCGTCCTGGCACTACCGAGGACGTCGACGTCGTACACGGGGTGAACTTCGACATCGGCAAGGGTGAGGTGCTCGCTCTGGTCGGTGAATCTGGCTCGGGTAAGTCGATCTCGGCGCTTTCGGTTCTTGGTCTCGTGCCAGACCCGGGCAAAGCGTCGGCATCATCGATCATGCTTGACGGGAAAGAACTCGTCGATATGGATTTCAACGAACTGCGTCAGATCCGAGGTCGAGAGATCGGCTTGATTTCGCAGGAACCGTCGACTGCTCTTAATCCTGCCTACACCGTCGGCCGCCAGATCGCCGAACCCCTTCGGTACCACTTGGGCATGTCGAAGAAGGACGCTCGTACACGTTCCATCGAGCTGATGACTCGAGTTGGTATTCCCGACCCTGAGGTGCGCATCGATAGTTTCCCGCACCAATTCTCGGGTGGTATGGCTCAGCGCGTTGTCATCGCCATGGCTCTTGCGTGTAACCCTAAGCTGCTTATCGCCGATGAGCCCACGACGGCACTTGATGTAACGGTGCAAGGCCAGGTTCTGGATCTGATTGGGGATTTGGCCAAAGAGCTCGGTGTTGGCGTGCTTCTCATCACCCACGATCTCGGCGTGGTCTCAGATCTGGCGGACAAGGCAGCAGTGATGTACGCCGGCGAGATCGTTGAGGAGGGCCGGTTAGTCGACGTGTTCCACCGGCCCCAGCACCCCTATACCGAGGGACTGATCAAAGCGATTCCCCGCAACGAGGTCCGCGAAGGTGAACTGCCGACGATCGACGGGGTGGTCCCGCCACCCTGGATGTGGCCAAAGGGGTGCCATTTCGCGCCGCGTTGCCCCCATGCAACCGAACAATGTCGCGAGGCAGACGTGGCGTTACGCCCGTCGGGTGCGTCACAAGCCCGCTGTATTCGAGCCGATGAACTCGACCTCATCGGCGTGGCTGGCAAGAACAAATCAGGGTCATTGCCGATCGTCGACGCCGAGGTGCGCGATGACTGACGCTGTAGCGAAGAGTGATGTTGGGGCGAAGATCGAACCCCTGTTAAAGGTCAAAGACTTGACCATCACGTTTCCTGGTGGCAAGGGTGCAATGCCCTGGCAGCGCCAACCCGATGTACGAGCGGTTCAAAGCGTAAGTCTTGAGATCGTGCCGGGCGAGACGCTCGGCCTCGTGGGCGAGTCCGGGTCCGGAAAGACGACCATTGGTCGTGCCATCATGCGCTTTATCGAACCGGCATCGGGTTCGATCCAACTCGCTGACTTCGAAGTCACCGAGTTTGGCCGTAAGACACCGCGTGAATACCGCCGAGCGGTGCAGGTCGTGTTCCAAGATCCCGTTGGATCCTTGAATCCGTCGATGACAGTTGGTGATCTGATCGGCGAGCCGCTCATGATCCATTTTGGTATGGACAGCGAGGCTCAAGCGAAGCGGGCGGGCGATCTGCTCGAGCAGGTAGGACTCGAACGACACCATCTTGAACGGTTCCCGTATGAGTTCTCTGGTGGGCAACGTCAGCGCATCGCAGTTGCCCGTGCGCTAGCGACCGAACCGCAGCTGATGGTCCTTGACGAACCAGTCTCGGCGCTGGACGTCTCGACCCAAAGTCAGGTCATCAACCTGTTGGAGCGCCTGCAAGGTGAAACCGGCGCGGCCTACCTGTTCATTGCGCATGACCTAGCTGTCGTGCGCCATATCTCGGACCGCATCGCGGTGATGTACCACAGCCGGGTTGTCGAAAAGGGCAGCAGCGATCAGGTTTGTGATGAGCCTCGCCACCCCTATACCGAGCTATTACTGGCAGCGATTCCCGATCCAGACCCTCTGATCCAGCCAGGAAAGAGCGATCGTCGACGGGCACTGTCGGTCGGCGGCGAACATGGCGTGATCGGCGCAGCGCCCGAAGTTGGTTGTCCATTCGCAAACCGATGCCCGCATGTGATGGACATCTGCCATGACGTGTTCCCCGATGCGCTGCCGATCGAGGGTGGGGGCGAGGTCCGGTGTCATCTGCACACGTCTGGTCCAAAGCTCAACGGTGCACCACTTGCCGAGTTCACCAACTCGTAACTATCGTTGGTCTCGACGAGAGGAAACACTATGTCTACAGAGGCCGTGTCCACAGCGACCGAAATGTCGGCCATCACGGTTACCCCGTCAAGTCCGGCCGTCGGTGCCGAAATATCGGGCGTGGACATTGCCGCGGGCGTGACCGACACTCAGTTCGCGGCGATTCGACAGGCCTATAGCGACTATGGCGTGATCTTCTTTCGAGACCAGAACCTGACGCCCGAACAACACCTGGAATGGGCCGAACGGTGGTCTGCGATCAATGTGAACCGCTTCTTCCAGCCGGTTGATGGCCATCCTCAGATAGCCGAGGTCCGCAAGGAGCCAGACCAACAGCTAAATATCGGTACAAATTGGCATACCGACCATTCTTATGACCAGATACCTGCAATGGGTTCGATTCTGTTGGCCCGTGAAGTTCCCGAGAGTGGGGGCGACACTCTGTTCTCGTCCCAGTACCAAGCATTCGACACATTGTCAGATGGCATGAAGCAGGTCCTGCTGACGATGCGGGCTGAACACACGAGCCGCATCGCATTCGGTGGTATCGCCCCCCAAAATGATGGCATCAAGGGGCGCATCGGCAATCCAAGTCTGGCACTGCAGGATGCTGTTCATCCTGTGGTGATCAAGCACCCATTGTCAGGCCGGGCTGCGCTCTATGTGAACCATGACTTCACGACAAACTTCGAAGGTTGGACCGTCAAAGAGTCCGAACCGCTGCTTCGCTTTCTGTGGGCACACGCATCGGATCCTATGTTTACGTGTCGCTTCAGCTGGGAACCCGGCTCGATGGCCATTTGGGACAACCGTGCGGTGCAACATCGGGCTCTCAACGACTATCAGGGGCATCGACGAGTGATGCATCGGATCACTCTCGAAGGCGAAGCGGTCGGCCCCGCTGCGTAGGTTCTGGCCTAGGCCTCAGTGTTTCCTTAAGGTCATATTCGGTAGAGCTAGACCCGATGCTTGATACCTCGCAGATCATGCGGGCCGATCGGCTGGATGTCACAGGAGGTCGCCAATGAGCTTCACCACGGTGCCGCGGTGGTCGACGACAGCGTTCTGGACCTCTCGCTCCAAGTGCACGATGGCGGTCATAAAGGTTTCGCCGTCGATGCCTGCCTCGCAAACAGCCAAGACGGCCTCATCTGCATAAAGCGGGTCGGGGCGGATGGTGCGTTGGAAAATGCCTTGGGGAAGCCGAATCCTTCGAGTTCATCCAGCGTTCCGGCACGATCGAGCAAGACCTGGACAGAATCGATCAGGTCGTCGTCGTGGGCGCGATCACGATTGATACAGCGAGCGCGCAAAGCAGCCGCTGTTAGGCCAAGCAGCAGGAGAAATCTGGTATCAGGGGTGACATCCCGAGGTCGGGCCGATCACGGCAACCACCCGCTCAGTTGCTGAGGGCCTCGGTAAGAGTATTCCAGCCCAGCGTGGCGCATTTGATTCGCACGGGAAACTTAACCACACCCTTGAGCGCTTCGAGGTCGCCGAGGTCAACGTCTGGCGGATCGGGCAAGACGCCAGAGTCGTCGTCTTCGAGTTCGAACTCGTGGATCGACATCATTGACTTGACGGCAGCGGTCAACTCTTCGACCTGGGCCAGCGTCTTGCCCTTGATGCCGGCCGACATCATCGAGGCTGACGCCTGGCTGATCGAGCAGCCTTGCCCGCCGATTGCCACATCGGTGATAACACCAGCTTCGATCTGGATATAGACCTGGACCTCGT
>Ga0302134_10000079_pt1 | contig 30188 bp, 26 predicted proteins | sample CB9_SCM_MG_FD_203123 | JGI IMG/M metagenome (GOLD analysis project Ga0302134, IMG submission 203123) | Marine microbial communities from Western Arctic Ocean, Canada - CB9_SCM | ecosystem: Environmental > Aquatic > Marine > Oceanic | place: Canada: Western Arctic Ocean | collected 2017-09-19
CAAGCGCTACTTGAGTGGCTTGACGCGGATGTTGCGGAAGTGAATGACGCTCTTGGGGTCGTGCGCCTGCAGGGCAAACGTGCCACTGCCGAGCTTGCGACCAGGCATCGACTTGAGGTGCGGGGCGTTCGGCACCTCGGTCCAGCGGGTGGTCACTTTGCCGTTGATCTTGATGGCGATGTTTTTGCCCTTCACGCGAATCTCGTAGTTGAACCACTCGTTGTCCTTTGCCGGCGCGGGGTTGACATCTTTCACGGCGTAGAGGCCACCGGTCTTTTTGGGGTCGCTGTGGGTGTTGTTCACCTGCGACTCGAAGCCGGCGTCCGGCCAGCCGGAGTCCTGGTACTTCGTGTGAAAATAAATGCCGGAGTTGGCGCTTGGCTTGGTCATCACCTCGGCGCGTAGCACGAAGTTCTTGAAGTTGTGATTCTCCACCTCACCGTCGTAGAAAAGATGCGCCCGAGGCCCGTCGATGACGATATTACCATCCTTGACCGTGATCGACTTGGGGCTTTCCTTGGTGATTTTCCAGCCCTTGAGCGACTTGCCATCAAACAGGCTGATGAAGCCCTTCTCGCTCTTTTTGCCCTTGGCCTCGTCCGCGCTAATCACCGCCAACGGAGCCACCAACATTGCTATCAATAGGAACCTGCACATGTGAAGGCCAGCCTAAAGCAAAGCGTCCGCCTGTAAACAATTAAAAACAGGCGGAATTGTTCCGCGCTTGGCCAAGCGAACTGTGGGGCGGTAGCATCGGGGCGGATGAAACGGCTCACCACCCGACTGCCAGCCAAGCGATGTTTTTGCGCGACGGTGCTTCTGCTTGGCCTGTGTGCGTTTACTTGGTCGGCGTTTGCTGAGCCTCGCATCAATGAACTTTTGGCAGCGAACAATCGCGGCCTGACCGACAGCGACGGCGAAGCGCAGGACTGGATCGAGATTTACAATCCCGACGCGAAGTCGGTTCCGCTTGGCGGTTGGTCGCTGACCGATGATGCGGCGTCGCCGGACAAGTGGCTGTTCCCTGACATCGCACTTGGCCCAAGAAAGTATCTCGTCGTGTTCGCCTCAGGGAAGGATCGTGCAGACGCTACGGAACCGCACACGAATTTCAAGCTGAACGGCGGCGGCGAATATCTGGGGTTGTTTAAGCCTGATGCGGCCAAGGTGGTCAGCGAGTTTTCGACAGCATACCCGAGGCAGTATCGGTACATCTCGTTCGGCCTCGGCGCTGGCGGGAAGCTGCAGTTTTTCGACAAACCGACGCCGGGCCGGGCCAACGGCAGCGGCTTCGCCGGGTTTGTCGCCGACACGAAGTTCAAGCCGAACCGCGGGTTTTTCGACAAACCGTTTCGGGCGACCCTTACCGCCGCGACGCCAGGCGCGACGATTCGTTACACTCTCGACGGCAGCCGGCCAACAGCGACCAAGGGTAAGGTTTACGCGGGACCAATCGCCATCGACACGACTGCCACGCTGCGGGCGGCGGCGTACAAGTCCGGCCTGCGCGCCAGCAACGTGGACACGCACACGTACCTGTTCCCAGAGCACATCGCGAAGCAACCGGCGTTGCCAGCCGGGCTGCCTGCCAAGTGGAACGGCCACACGGCAGACTACGGGATGGATCCCGACGTGGTAAACGATCCCACATACAGGGGCCGCGTGGCCAAAGCGTTGAGGGTAATCCCAACGCTGTCACTTGTGTTGAACCGCGATGATTTCTTCAAGACCGGTCAGGGCATTTATCCACAGGGCGAAGGCGTCGAGAAGGCGGTCTCGATGGAGTTGATTTACCACGACACAGGGGAAGGCCTCCAGGGCGACGGCTCAGTCCAGATCGTCGGCGGCAGCAGCACGCGGCGATGGAAGACCGACAAGCTCTCAATGCGGATCAAGTTCACGTCGCGCTTTGGTGACACGAGTTTTCGCCACCCGATCTTCGGCGACGAGGCAACGGATCGTTTCGACACGCTGATTGTGGACGCACGCCTGGCCAATGTCTGGAGTTACGGCGGCGGCGTGGGACCGTCCGCCCAGCGCGCGCGCGGCCAGTACGTCCGCGACCAGTACACCGCCGACCTGCAAAACCAGATGGGCGGCCACGCGCCGCACGGCTTCCCGGTGCACGTTTATGTCTGCGGCATTTACTGGGGACTACACATGCTTCACGAGCGGCCCGACGAGCATTTCGCCGCCGCCTATCTTGGCGGCAACAAGGAGGATTACGACGTGATGAAACACCGTCGGGCCACTGTGGTCAGCGGCAGCAGCAGCAGCTACAACGCGCTCATCAGCGCCACCTCCAAAAACCTTTCCAGCGTAGCAGCCTACGCCGACGTCCGCGACCAGCTCGACGTCGCCGGGTTTATCGATTATCTGCTGATCAATTATTACACCGGGAACTTCGACTGGTCGCACCAGAACTGGTACGCCTCGTTCAACCGCAATATCCCGGATGGACGCTGGCTGTTTCACAGTTGGGACACCGAGCACAATCTGGAGAGTGTCAACGAGAATGTCACCAACCGGAACAACGCCGCCAGCCCGACTGGGTTTCATCATCAGCTACGCAAAAACGCCGAGTACCGCGTACTGTTCGGTGACCGCGTGCACAGGCATTTTTTTAATGATGGCGTAATGACCCCCGGGCGGGCGGGCGAGTCGTACCTCGCGCGGCTGAATGTGGTCGACGAGGCGGTCGTCGCCGAGTCGGCGCGCTGGGGCGACAGCCAGCGGCCCAAGCCGTTCACCCGAGACAAAGAATGGATCGCCGAAAAGAACCGGCTGTTAAAACAGTATTTCCCCAAGCGAACCAGCATCGTTCTCAACCAGTTGCGAGGGCAAAATCTTTATCCCTCACTCGCCGCCCCAACATTCAGCCAGCACGGCGGTCTGGTTGCTACCGACTTCAAACTGACACTCGCCGCGCCCAAGGGCGAAATTCACTACACGCTGGATGGCACCGACCCGAGACTTCCCGGAGGCGCGCTAGCTGGCACGGCAAGCCGTTACAGCAACCCCTTCGCCATCGTCGGCACCGTGCGGGTCAAGTCGCGCGCGCGGTTTCAAACCCAATGGAGCGCACTCACCGAGACACGATTCGTTGTCGAAGGCTCACTCGATGCGCTGCGTGTCACCGAGCTGATGTATCACCCTCTACGCGGCCAGGCAGAGTTCGTCGAGTTGAAGAACATCGGCGACTCGAACCTTGACTTGAGCGGCGTAAAGTTCAGCGAGGGCATCCGGTTCACCTTCCCCGAGGGCTTCAAACTTGCGCCCAGCGCACACGTCGTTCTGGCGGGAGACGCGGCCGCCTTCACCGACCAATTCCCCGGAGTCATTTGGGCGGGGGTGTACGACGGGCGACTCTCGAACAGCTCGGAGAAACTCGAGTTGATAGACAACTTCGCCAAGCCATTCCTGAGCCTGACCTACTCCGACCAACCGCCCTGGCCCAGCCGGGCGGATGGTCAGGGATTCTCGCTCGTAGCCAAGCCGCCCAGCCAGATGGGCGACCCGAATCTGCCGACGAGTTGGCGATCCAGCGCCACTTTCGGTGGATCGCCGGGCAGGGATGATCAACCGTCGGAAACCGGCAACGCACCACCGTACGTCTCCGCCGGACCGAACCGCATCATCGAAACAGCCTCAATCCCGGTTGTGATCCATCTTGCCGGCACGGTGCGGGACGACGCCCATTTAAGTTTCCCCAAAGTCAGGCTCGAGTGGTCTGTAGATGGCAACAACACACCGGTGCAGTTCGTCGCTGACGATTCGCAAAAGACTTCCGCAACTCTGTTTGGCCTTGGGCAACACACCTTTCGGCTCACGGCAAGCGACGGCGAACACACTGCAAGCGACACCGTGACGATTGAAACCAAGCGCGTGGTGGCAGAACGCACCTTCATCACAGCCGGATCGGAGTGGCGTTACCTCGACAACGGCTCAAACCAGGGCACCAAGTGGCGTGCACGCCTGTTCGATGATGACAAATGGAAAATCGGCCCGGCGCAACTGGGCTATGGTGAGGAGGACGAAAAAACCAAGCTGAGCTTCGGCAGCGACAGCGGAAACAAACACGTCACCAGTTTTTTTCGGCATCCCTTCGAAGTAACCGACCCGGCGGGGGTGATATCGCTTGAGGGAGCGCTGCTGCGCGACGACGGGGCTGTCGTCTACCTCAACCGGCGGGAGGTTACGCGGAGCAACATGCCGCAGGTCAGCATCGACTACACTACCTTCGCCTCGACTACCGCTGGCGGCGCCGATGAGTCAGCGTTCCACTCGTTCGCAATCGATCCCGCGCTGCTGGTGAAAGGCAAAAACGTGATCGCCGTGGAAGTGCACCAGGCCAACCGCACTTCTAGCGACATCAGCTTTGACTTCGCCTTGAGCGGCAAGGGCTCATCGGCCAACCAGCCGCCGACCGTCCAGCCGTTTGCTGAATTGACCGCTGCCTGGCCTGGCAGCATCCGGCTCGTGGCCAAGGTGAGCGACGATGCGCTGCCGGTCGATCCCGGTCGGTTGGCCATGCGCTGGACGGTGCAGTCCGGCCCGGGCAACATCACCCTCGCCAATGACTCATTGCCGATCACCACAGCGTGGTTCAGCAAGCCCGGCCGCTACGTGATTGGCTTCTCAGCCTATGACGGCCATACAGTGGCAAACCAAGAGTTAGTGGTCCATGCCAACGGCAACGCCTTCTCCGCCTGGCAGCGCGCCCATTTCAGTGCTTCGGAGCTTGGCCAGCCAAGAATTTCCGCACTGACCGCCGACCCCGACCGCGACGGCATGAGCAACCTCACCGAATACGTCGCCGGCACCAGCCCGAAGGATGCCAAAAGCCGGTTGGAAATCCGTGCGATTCAATCGGACGAGACCGGCGAGAAATTATCGGTTCATTTTCACGCAGAACCTCGTCGTCGCTACAGGTTGCTGCAAAGCCCGAACGTGCTTGGCCCCTGGAAACTGGAGGAAGAAATTCCCGCCCAACCAAACGGTGGCCCATTGAAATTTGTTATTCCGCTCGACCAAGCGTTTGGCCCCGCACAGTACTTCCGATTGGAGATTCCCACTCCCTGACTCCTGGCTACCGGCAATGCCGACCTTTTTTAGCGTTCACCCAATTGATCCCGAAGCTTTTTCAGTTCGTCCAGCCGTTCGCCGGTGGGAGGATGACTGTTCAAAAATTTAAGCCAAGGGGTGTCGTGTTTTTCATACTCATCGCTAAGTTTCTGGAAAAAATCGAGGTATCCTTCTGCATTCCCGAAGTTGGCATAAGCAAGCCGAAAACCGAAGTCATCGGCTTGGCGCTCGTCGTGACGCGAATGCCCCATCTCGGCCAATTTCACTGCACCAGCAATGACATCCCCACCGGTCGATCCCAAAATATAATTTAAGATCAACGAAATCAGCAGACCACGGCCGATGCCCCGGAGCGTATGTCGGTGCTGATGGTGCCCCAACTCGTGACCAAGGACAAATGCCAGAGCGGTTTCATTGGTCACCGTGTCTAGTAATCCCTGTGTGACGATGACACCACCACCCGGGGCTGCAAATGCGTTGGGAGTATTCTCGTCCCAGTAAACCAATCTGTAGGGCAGCGGTCGCAACTCACTGTTCCGAATGAGCCGATCGAATGTTTTCTTCGCCAGTCCGAACTCCGGCGGAGCGGATTCGGATTGCAGAACGGAAAACGCCGAGCCGAAGACTTTGCCCTCTGTCTCTTCACTGATACGCATCGCGACGAAATCAGCCAAGAGTCCGATGGCAAAATAAAGAACCAGCAGCACGCCGACCACACTGGTGAGGTTCTTTAGTTTATCCTTCCAAGATTCTTTTCCGCGGGAGTTGTCCGCGGTCTTTTCAATTTTTCTTGGGACGAACTTCATTCCGCCGTGCGCTGGAAACGCACCGCCGTGGCGTAGGCAAGAACTTCCGCGCAACCCACCACCTTGCCTTTCCCCTTGGAAACGCTCGAGGTTTCCAGCCGGCAATTCAGGAACAGGTCAGCTTCCGGGGAGGACTCCTTCATCCGCAGGATGGCCTCGCGCCGGCCCCGATCAATGACGGAAGAGTAGCTCTTCATCTCGCCACCAAAAACCATACGAAATTTAGATAGAAATCTTTTAAAGTGATCAACAGAAACCACCACGCTGCCGACGACCAAATCCGCGGAAGCGACAGTAGTCAAGTCGGGCAATTGCTTGCCCGTGGTGGCTGGGATGCTGAGCCAGTGTCCTTCCCGTTCGTGGATGCTGGCATAGTGGCGTTTCTCGGTGATCTTGCCGGTGATATAGGCAAACAGCAGCACCACGAATGGAATCGAGAAGAACAGGATACTCATGAAAATTTCCAGCCCTTGCGGCAGGTCGCCGGGTTGCGGTTCCATGATGCCTCCTTATTGACAGCGGACGGCGGTGCCGTAAGCCAGCATTTCCGCCGCGCCCTGGGAAACGGAAGTGGTTGTGTAACGAATGTTGATGATGGCGTTGGCGCCCAGTTCCCCGGCCTGCTCAACCATGCGGTCGGTCGCCTGTTGCCGGGCCTCCCTCATCAACTCTGTGTAGCCCTTGAGTTCGCCGCCAACAATGTTTTTCAGGCCCGCCATCAAGTCGCGCCCAACGTGCTTTGCGCGAATGGTACTTCCCTGCACGAGCCCATAATGCTCCACGATGGATTGCCCGGGAACGGATTCAAGGTTTGTCAGTGTCATGATTCTTTTTCGTTGGTTTACCGTATTTCGTCTGAGAGGGCAAATGTTAATAAAACAGGCTTAAAACCGTCAAGACAGTTTTTAAATTTAAAAAAAGAATTCCGCCGACTCGCCGCTCCAGGACGGTGCCCTACTTTTTCTTCGACGAGGTCGGGCGGGGTTTTTGGCCGCGCTTTGGGTCGAGGTTGGCGTACAGGTCATCCTCGGTGATCTTGGACGTCACTCCGTCCTTCGGCACCTTGGCCTTGGCCACCCATACAATGGCGTTGAGCACCGTCTTGCGGAAGTCGTCGTCGCCCCAGTTGAGGTGGTTATGGCCGCCGGTGAACCCGAAGCCCCGCCCGCCGTTTTCGCGCTCGAACGCCCACGCCACATGCTGCGGCGCGCCCGCCGCCACGGTTTTGCGAACATGCGGATTTCCGCTGTGGGCTCCGTCGCCACGCTTCATTGTGGAGGCCGGTGCCACGTCGGAAAGAATGGGCGTCACGCCTTTCATGCCCGGTACAAACCGCATGTGGAAGTACCACTCGTCGTTTGCCTTGAACGGTTTCACGCCGCGAGTGATAGGGTGCTTAGGCAGCTTGCTGAAGTTCGCTGTCCAGTGCGGGTTCACCGACCAGTGCGTCTCGAAACACCCACCCTGCCAGTCGAGAAATTCCTTGTTCCCTTTGTTGGTGGTGGGCTCGACGGCGTAGTGGATTGTCAAAAAGCCAACGTCCTTCTTCATCAACTTTCCGAGCTTAAGCAAGTTATCTCCCCTAACGGCCGGATGTCCACCGCCCCCGTCGCTGTAGATCACCACTGCGTCTGCTCCCTCGAAGATCGACTCGTCACTTGGCCAACCATTGAGTGTGACGACCGGGGTAACTAGCCCTGCCGCACCTTGTTTTAGGCACTTGGCCAGAAGCTGAATGCCGGCATTGTGCTCATGAGAAAGCGGTCCGTGGCTTGGCTTGCCTGCAAGCATTACGACCTTTTTAGGCGCAGCCATGGAACCAGCGACCAAGCCAAGCGAACAGGTTAATGCGAGAAATGTTTTCATGTCATTCGACTCCTAGTGGAGTGGCTACTTATTCTTATTGTTGCTGCCTTCCTTGGCGTTGCCCGCTTTGCGTGCGCGCTTGGGTAATTCCTTGATGCGGATGTTCTTAAACTGAACAGTCATCGGAGGGCCCGCGTGCAATTGCAACGCAAGCAGGCCGTCGGCACGACGGGTTTTTCTATCACGATCGACCACTTGAGTCGTCTTTACGTCGTTTATATAGTGGGTCAGATTGAAATTACGCGCAACGATGCGGTAGCTGTTCCAGTCCTCCTTCTTGATGACCTTGGCGATATCTGCATCCTTGGAAAATTCCTCGACCTCTTTCTTTAACTTGCCATCGTCCCCAACTGTTAGCGTCGTCTTTTTTCCACGAAGCGAAAGGATGCCACGAAACCGTTCGCCGTAGCAGATACCAGAAAAGGTGTCGCCGGCCTCGAAGTCTGCCTGGTAACCGCCGATGCGCCACTCATCCGGGCCGTCGGCCTTGAAGCTGCGGTACTGAATACCGCTGTTTCCACCGATGATCTTGTAGTCAAGGCGCAGGTCGAAGTTACCGGTTTTACCTTCCCATATGATGAAGGTGTTGCCCTTGGTCGGGTTTTTCTTGGTGGTCTGGCCGGTCATAGCCCCATCCTTGACACTCCAAAATTTTGGGTTCCCGTTCCAGCCCTTGAGTGTTTTGCCGTCGAAGATTTTTTTAAAACCCTTCTCAGCGGCAACCGCTTGGTCAGCAAAAACAAACGCCGCCAAGATCATTGTTGTGATGATTTTTTTCATAATCGTGTTATATAAAATAGTTTTAGTTATTTAAACGCCGTTTTGAGAAACTGCAACCCCTTGGTGGCGATCTCCTCCCGGGTCGGCTCCATCTTCCGCCAAATGGCCGCCGCGCGGGCGATGACTTTTACGTCGGTCGTAAACGATTCGATGACGATGTCGCCCTTGTAGCGAACCGCCTTGAGCGCAGCGACAATTGGATTCCAGTCGATGTGGTCGTTGCCCGGCGTACCACGGTCGCTGCCGCAGGCGTGAAAGTGGCCAAGATGTTTGCCGGCTGCACGGATGGCCTCGCCCTGGTTTTTCTCCTCAATGTTCATGTGGAATGTGTCGAGGTGCAGCTTGAGTGCCGGACTGCCTACCGCCTTGATCAGCCGCAGCCCCTTCTCGCACGTGTTCAAAAAGTCGGTCTCGAAACGGTTGAGCGGCTCGACGCAAATCTGCACGCCCTTCTTCTCGGCGTAGGCGGCGAGCACCTTGAGGTTTTTCACCACGAGCGCAAACTCCTTCTTTTGATCCTTCGGATCGACGGCGTCCGCCTTGCCGACCACGGAGTAAACCGGGCCGATGAGCGACGGGCAGCCAAGGTTCACCATGTGGTCAATGAGCGCCTTGCAATATTTCATTGCCTCGCGCTGGTCCTTGGCCGAGCCACGAAAATCCCGCCCCGGCCCCATGCAGGCGCAGACCGAACCGCAGGCCAGACCGGCGCGATCGAGTGCTTTTTTGACCTTCACAGAGTCGATGTGCTCAGGCGCCTCGATCGGCAGCTCAACGGTGTCGAAACCCCACTTCTTAAACTTGGAAAAGAGGCGGGTACTCTGCGTCACGAACGGTGACACGAACAAAAATGAATTAATACCAAATCTCATGTATAGCTCCTGTGAGCGGCGGAGCCTACGGACAGCCAGCCACCGATTCAATGCCAAAATCCTTTTGTTCCAAGCTTGGAGGAGCGGACAACAGGGACAGCCTCCCCTACCGCCAATCGAGGTGATTAGGCAGGCAGTTGAGGTTTTTCGGCCCGGCTGTTGTGACCACAACCATGTCCTCGACACGCACTCCGCCGAACCTGGCCGAGTACAGGCCTGGTTCGACGGTGAATACCTCGTTGGCCATGATTTCGCCACCGCCGGACGAGAGCAGTATCGGCTCGTGGACATCCAACCCGATCCCGTGGCCGGTGCCATGACGCATTGAGATGAACCCATCGTCCGCATCTGCTGGCGGCAATCCCATGACGTAGCCGCTGCCGGTGATTGATGCGATGGTCGCTTGGTGAACAGCGTCACCAGTTGTTCCCACCTGCAACGCGGCGATTGCTTCATCCTTGGCCGTAACCACAGCGGCATGCATTCGCACCAACTCCGGCGACGGCTCGCCGTTCACCGCCGTCCGGGTGCAGTCTCCCCAGTAACCGGTTTCATTGTCGCGGGGAAAAATGTCGATAATTACCGGCAGACCAGCCTGAAGCGGGCCGGTGCCGTGATGATGGCAATCGGCCACATGCGGCACCGTCACGACAATTGAGTCAAGATGATTTGAAAAGTTTTTGCCGATTAAAAAACTTGTGATTCGTTGACGCATCAACTCCGAGGTCAGCATCGTCTCGTGATCGTGCAACACCCCCTCAGCATCAGCTGTCGCCGCACAAACCGTCCGGCAAGCAAACTCCATAGCCTCTTCGGTGACCGACTGCGCCCTTCGCAAATACGCCACCTCCTCCTCCGACTTGGTGCGTCGATCCAGAACAGCCAACTGCGGATCGTACTCAACCTCAATTCCGGTGTCGCGAAGATGCGCGGTGAAGATCATCGGCAACGAACCATCCGTACGCACCCGGTCAATGCCATTGCGGCGGAGGCACTCGGCGCCGGCCTGGGCAAGCGCGGTGTCGCGGTCACCGGACAAACCACCCTGTGGCTCGTAGTCAGCGGCGCAACCAACCTCGTCAGCACGGGCGTGTTTTCGGGCGAGCCCCATCTCGATGTCGCGCACGAGAAGGACGGAGCGGAAACTGCCGTCTTGCTGTGGTAAACTGATGTAGAACACGGCATCACCAACCGTAAACTGGATGCGGTGCCGCACATTCATATTAATGGCCGGTACACCGCCAAGAACAAATGCCGAGTCGTTGCTCATAGTTAACTCCATAAACTTAAAGACACATTCACTGCGACAAGCAAAGCGGGGAAGACACATACCCCTTTCAAAAGTTTCCAATTCATTTCTTTGAATCGTTATCGAGGTTTTTCTGAATCCAATTTGAAAGAGTACTGCTGCCAAAACCGTAGTCACCAGGAAGCTTACGGTAGTCGCGGGTTTGAATTGCCGGGGGATCACCCCAGTGCCGCGGATAAGGGTTGCGTACCTGTTTACCACCCGGCGGTGTACCTGACGCTGGTTTGGGCTTAGTTTTGAGTTTAGCAAAGATAAACTGAATCAGCTCTTCACGCTTATCCTCGATAATCAAGTTTGCGCCCGATTCCTTGGCACGTTTTTCAAGTGCATCGACAAAACGCTGGCTATGCACGCTCTTGTCCTGTTTGCCTGAGGTAAACATCATCGGTGGGTCGCTCTTGTCCATGTTCCCGAGCATATCGAGATCCTTACGCAGCTCGTTGAACCGTTCCTCGGAAAGTTGTGGTTTCCAGAACTTCAGAAAGCCCCAGTACGGTGTTTTTTCAGGTGGCAAATCGAGAATCTTCGGCCACTGCACAATGTCATAAGTGGCCTGCACCCAGAAACCGGCAGCAGCAGTCAGTCTACTCGACTCGCGCAGCACTGGATCTTTCGATTTTGGATCGGCCAAATCGTCCTTCGTCGCCATCCAAAGACTAGCACCAGCACCAGCCGATTCGCCATACGCGCCGACACGAGTTTTATCCAAATTATATTTTTTAGCGTTATGCCTTAGGAACTGAACTGCTCGTGAGCAATCACGCATGATCTCATGCAACATCGCCTGATTCAGCAACCGATACTCCACATCGGCATACGCGATACCGGCGGCGTTGCATATCGCGGCAGTTCGACTTTGTGTTTTTTTGCGAATATCACCTCCCAAAAAACCTCCGCCGTGGTAATGCATCACCAGCGGAGCGGGTGTCTTCGTTTCCGGCAGCCAAAGGTGCAACACCTGCCGTTCCCCTTTTCCGTAAGCGACCAGTTTGTGATCCGCCTCCTTGGGTTCAATCGATTCCTGGGCCTTCGCTTGACCGAGCGAAAACACAAGTGCTAATCCGATCGTTGTAATTCGATACTTCATTAAAATGTTATGAAAACTGGGTCACGACTGCGGCAATAAAAACAATCCAGCCAATGATACAGAATGTAGCAAACATCGCGCAGCGAAAACCCAGATCGCGCCGAACGGCAAACCCGTATATCGCCGGAGCCCATGGGGAAAAGAAGATATTCAGGCACCCCCAAAGTGTGCTCCCACGAAAACCAACCACGATACCCCAGATCCAGCCAATCGCGTTAAGAAACAGCAACACCAAGGCACTAATAATCCAGGGAATAAACTGCCCTATGTCCGGAAACCCGCCGAACCCCACAGATTGACCACTGGATAACCCGTCCAGCTGTGCCCGGATGGACTCACGGCGTTTCGTCACAAAAAACTTTAGCGGATGCTGCTCTTCCCTGGAAGGCTCCTTCGCCAGTACCCGATCAAACCTCGCCTCGGCACCGCCGCCATTGAGCGACACCATAGGCCGCACGAACGCACCAACCGATTCGATCTTTCCTAACATTTTATCCTCATCAAAAATCGTGTTCAAATAATCTTCGAGATGTGCGTGATACCTTTCCTTGTTTCCTGGCACTCGAAGCACTCGATCGATGATGGGATGATTGTCGGCGACAGGCCGATCGATACTAAGGTCGCGACGGGCGTCTGGGGTCCCCATCATGTGAAATGCTCCAAACGAATGATCCATATCCCAAGGCAAAAACTGAAACCGGTTCGATTCCGACTCGAGATAAATGTAGTGGTTCTGCGATCCGCCAAAAAAACTGTCGAGGTTGCATACCACCGCGTTGCAGGCGAGGAATCGCAGGAACTGATCGACATCGAGATAGTCTGCGTATCGTTTTGAGAACTCATCAAAGTCCGCCTCGTGAATGAGCCTTGCGAACTCCATAACCCTTTTCTTTTGCTCCTCTGTGGGCTCTGTTTTTGGGACGAATCCAATCTCGTACTCGTGCCAATCGTCACCGAAGTAGCGAAACAGCCCAAACGTACTAGGCTTCATCAGCAACCCCTTCGACGAGCCGTAGTTGCGTTTCAAAAACCGTTTGTCCTTTTGCTCAACCACGGTAAAAAGGCCAACCGACTTACGCTTCGTCTCACCGGGAATCGTTAAATACACCTTCGCATAGCCGACGCGGGATGCAGGAATTTTTGCCTCGCGAAACAACTCATACGACAACGCCTCACGCATCAGCGACGGGTCGGTAATGTTGTTGTTCAAGTTGATCTTCGTAATCCCTCGAAACTCCTGTCCCTTGACATATTCATTGAAGTCGATCTTGAACGAATACCTCCTGCTCTCATGCCCCTCAATGAATGTCCCGTTGCCCTTGTAGCGCAGGCCAACACCGCGCACCGTCTCACCGTCGATCTCGACATCCGCCCGGCCGTACTGGTGGTCGACCCCGAGGTAACCAGCCAGACCGGGGCGTGTGGATTTCTCGCTGCGGAAATGACCACCTGCGGTGGCGTCGGCGATCAGGTCCCCGAACGCCTCACCCACAGCCTCGCCGTCCAGCCGCACATCGGCCGGTGGTTGCAACTTGGCCCATTCCTCTGGTTCGATCCGAATATGGACATCAATGACGTTATCCAGATCAAAGAGCGACTCCGGCCCGGCGGACGGCTTCTCCCCCTGGCCAAGCGCCTGGCCAAGCGCCTGGCCAAGCGACATGGCCAGTACAAAACTGGTGAGTATAAAAAAACGATTCAAAATATGCAGTTCAACTCCGGCAAGGTAGTACGCGTCAACTCCTCCATTACCACCAGCATCAATAAAAGGTTACAAGGCTATAGTTACTTCCGGCGTGTGAGTGGCTTGGCGTTTTGAATAAACCCGGGTTCGCGGGTTCCGCTACCCTTGGCCCCGGTCAAGTCGTCGCTGGTCACGTAAAAGCTGGTGAGCTTGCGCCCCTCCGCCGTCATGCGGTCGAGGCTGGGAGTGGAATATTTATCAGAGCCGAACGGCCCGATATCCGCATAGCCCAGATCATCACAGAAGATGATAAAGTTGGGTCTCTCCAACTTTGCCGCTTTAGACAATGGCAATACCAATCCAAGCAGTGCACAAGCAAAGCCTAGGCGAGATGAAAATGAATTTTCATTCATGGTTTGGCAAATCGTTCCAGTCCCAAACCCCTCCGTCAACTCCGACCCACTCAAAGACAGCTTGAAAACTTCCCCCAAAGCGATAACCGTGTGCCCACATAAAAGCCGATTTGAGTAAAACGATGAATAGATCCTCCATCCACAACGCGATTCGACATGAAGGCGGCGTCAGCCGAAGATTGTTCCTGGCTTACGCCACTACGTTGTCCAGCATTCCTTTTATTGGATGCTCAACATTGGCACGCCATAATCCCCGGTTCTCCAGCTATCCTTTTTCCCTTGGCATTGCCTCGGGTGATCCGGATAGCAACAGTGTGGTACTGTGGACCCGCCTCGCCCCCAAGCCATTGGACCCTGACGGTGGCATGCCGCCCGAACCGATTGCTGTGAAGTGGCAGGTCGCTGAGGATGAATCGATGGGAAAGGTCGTTGCTTCAGGCACTGAAATCGCCACTCCGCAGCTGGGGCACTCTGTCCATGTTGAGGTCAACAAACTCAAGCCAGATCGCTGGTACTGGTATAGGTTCACTGCCGGTAATGAAGAGAGTGCAATCGGCCGAACGCGAACATTGCCTCAAGCGGACTCGAAGCCAGGTCGGCTGACATTTGCATTCGCCTCATGCCAGAGTCTTGAACAGGGATATTATACAGCCTATGAGCGAATGGCACAGGACCAACTGGATCTCGTATTTCATCTTGGCGACTATATCTACGAATATAAATCCGGTAACCAGGGACAGATACGCCTGCATCACGGTAAGGAAATTGAGTCACTTGCCGAGTACCGCGTGCGCTACGCACAATACAAGTCCGATCAACTGCTGCAAAATATGCATTTGCGCTGCCCTTGGTTTGTGACCTGGGATGACCATGAGTTTGATAACAATTACGCAAATGATATTTCAGAGCTGAAGGGGATTGATTCGGCTGACTTTCTAATCCGGCGAGCCAATGCCTACCAGGCTTTTTACGAGAACATGCCCCTGAGACGCACCTCCGTTCCGACCGGACCAAATCTGCAACTATACCGTAAGACCTCGTTTGGCCAACTGGCAGAATTCATGGTGCTTGACGGGCGGCAATATCGGAGTAACCAGCCAAATAACGACCAGCGATCACCGATCAACAACGCCACAGTGAATCCTGATATCACCATGCTGGGTGCCCGACAGCGAAACTGGCTAAAGCAATCGCTGACTCAATCCCAAGGCACTTGGAACGTGCTTGCCCAACAGGTGATGATGGCCATGGTTGGCATGCCGAACGGCGGCGTTCCGATGACCTACTCCATGGATCAATGGCCCGGCTATGCCCACGAGAGGATGGACCTGCTGCGCTTTATGGCTGAGCGCAAAGTGGCCAACCCGGTGGTCCTCACCGGCGACATTCACATGAACTGGGGCAACGAACTCCGGGTGGACGATCGCAAACCGGACACACCGGTCGTCGCCACCGAGTTTGTAGGCACATCGATTACCAGTGCTGGCGATGGACAGGATAAAATCAAGGACCACGACAAGTTGTTGTCCAATAATCCCTGCATTAAATTCCACAATCGCCAACGCGGCTATGTCCGCTGCACTCTCACCCCCGAGACTTGGACGAGCGATTTTATGGTGGTGGACAAGGTAACCAAACCGGACGGTAAGGTGACCAAGCGCACCTCCATGGTAATTGAATCCGGTAATCCCGAACTGAAAAAGGCGTAAACAAACGCTTGGCAAAAACGCACATAACTAGTCATGAGCAACAACTTCCGACAACGGTTAAAAAGTGGCGAAACGCTGCTTGGCACCATGGTCACTCTTCCTACAGCAGCCACCGCAGAAATCTTGGCCGACATCGGTTACGACTGGTTGTTCCTGGACGCCGAACACGGTTCCCTTGAATACAGCGAAATTCAGGGCATCCTACAAGCCGTTGGCGACCGGGTTGCGTGCATTGTACGATTGCCTGCCGCAACGGAGGTTCCGATCAAAAAAGTACTCGACCTGGGTGCGGCAGGAATCATCGCCCCGCAGGTCAATACCGTGGAACAGGCTCAAGACGTGGTGCGCTATGCACGCTACTCGCCGGAGGGCACTCGCGGCGTAGGCCTCGGCCGGGCGCACGGCTACGGGATGCGCTTTGCGGAATATCTGGAAACAGCCAACGACCATGTGGCGGTCCTTGTCCAGGCGGAACACATCGAAGCAGTTGAAAACATCGATTCGATTGTACGCGTCGAGGGGATCGATGGCATCATGCTTGGGCCGTATGACCTTTCAGCCAGCCTCGGCAAAATGGGGCAACTCGACGACCCGGCTGTCGTCGATGCCATCGAACGGATTTTCCAGGCATGCCAGTCCACAGGCATGCCCATCGGCTATTTTGGAGTCAGTGCTGATGCGGTGCGGCCCTACCTACAAAAGGGTTACAATTTGATCCTGGCCGGCGTCGACACCATGCACTTGGGAAACGCCGCCCAGAATTTGATGAATGAATTGAAACTGTCACCAAATGACTGACCCGATGAACAAACATCTGTTTACAAACATAACAGTACTCGATTGCAGCGGGGATGAACCCTTCAAGGGGGAAGTGCTGGTGGAAGGCAACGAGATCGTTGCGGTTGCCCGGAAAGGTAAATCACTGCAACGCGACGGCGCAGATATCATCGATGGAGGCGACGGGATGACCCTGATGCCAGGGCTGGTCGAGTCGCACGCGCACCTGAGCATCGAAAATACCGACGACCTGGCTGCGCTGGGGCGAATGCCCCCCGAGGAGCATACCCTCCTCACCATGCACAACGCCCGGCTCTATCTCGACCACGGCATCACCAGTTGTATCAGTGCCGCATCGGCCAAGCCGCGGCTTGATGTCGTGATACGCAACGCCATCGAGAAGGGCGAAATTCCCGGCCCACGACTCCTGGCCGCAACCCCCTGGCTGACGGTCACCAGCGGGCTCGGCGATATGCGCACCCTTCATATGCCCGAGGTCCAGTCGATGGCCCTGATGGCAGATGGCCCGGAGGAATACCGCCGGCTCACACGGGAACTCATTCGCGAAGGCGTGGACATCATCAAGTTGGTGATCTCCGGCGACTCCTTCGTGCCGCATGCCGCCTCCGAGACCACCATCATGAGCGAGGAGGAGGTCGCCGCGGCAGCCGAGGTTGCCCACGCCCACGGCAAGCGACTCAGTGCCCATGCCCGCAGTGCCGAGTCGATCAAGCGGTGCGTCCGGCACGGCATCAAGGTGGTATACCACGCCAACTACGCCGACGAGGAAGCCCTCGACATGCTGGAGGCAAACAAGGACTGGCTTTTTGTGAGTCCAAACATCGGCTTCACTGCCATTGCCGCCTACGAGGGATCGGACTGGTTCACCGAGGAACAAGTCAAGGCCATGGGATTCCGGGAGGAACTCGAAAGCGCAGTGAAAGGTATCAAGGAATTAATGAAACGAGGCGTGAGAATTTTGGGTGGAGGCGATTACGGTTTCATGATCACTCCGCACGGTCGAAATGCTCGCGACTTGGACCACTTCATCCAGCACTGCGGTATGACAAACATGGAGTCCATACTCACAATGACAAAAAATGGGGGTGAAGCAATGGACATGCCCGGCCGCCTCGGGCAGGTCAAACAGGGCTTTCTTGCCGATCTTTTACTGGTAAAGGGCGATCCCTTGTCCGACCCAAAGGTGCTGCTCGACCGTGAAAACCTCCGTGTCATCATGAAGGATGGAGTCATACACAAACTATCGATATAAAGAGGCCCTTCCACCCAACCACCCGATACCGAACTCCTGTCTATCACAAAGGATTTTTGAATGTTGTAACTCATATGGCATTCACTGTGTATATCGCTTTGTGTCGGCCAATTGATTCACATCATCGTGCTACAACAAAGACATGAAAAAAATTCTATCCCTTCTTTCTTCGCTATTTTTACTTGGTGTTGCCAATGAGGCCTTCTGCCGGTCCCTAAGCGGTGATGCAGCCAAGGTCGAGCGGCCCGGGCCGTCGAATCGACGTTCCCCGTTTGTCATCTCCGAGATCATGTATCATCCCGCCCCGCAGGAGGGTGGGGCCAACTTGGAGTTTATCGAGATTTTCAACTCGCAGCCGTGGTGGGAGGAAATGGGAGGTTTTCGTATAGACGGCGATATTAATTACGGGCTGCCACCCGGAACACGTATCGAGAAACTCGACTATCTCGTCATTGCCTCTGACCCCGAGGCGGTGAAAAAAGCGTACGGTTTAGAGAATGTGCTCGGACCGTACACGGGGCGACTCTCGAATGGTGGTGGCCGGTTGCGGCTGCGAAACAATCTCGACGCAGTGCTATTCGAGGTCAACTACGACACGCGTGCCCCATGGCCAAACAGTGCGGACGGCGCCGGCCACTCGCTGACGCTAGGCCGCCCGTCGTACGGCGAGCAGGACGCTCGCGCCTGGGCGCAGAGCGATGCCATAAGCGGTTCGCCGGGCAAGGCGGATACAGTCGGCAACGAACCGCTTCGCTTGGTTTGCATCAACGAAATCAAAACCAACGCCGACGGCGACAATCTGGCGTTCGTCGAGTTGTTCAACCACTCGGCAACAGATGCAGATTTATCCGGTGCGATACTGACAGACTCGATTGGAGATAAAAAATTCACCTTTAACGAGGGAACAATAATCGACGCCGGGAAACAACTGGCGGTGTCTTCGGAGCAGCTTGGTTTTCCGCTGGTCGATGGAAAGGGTGCAGTATGGTTTTTAAATGCCACAGATACCCGAGTGCTCGATGCCCTTCATTACAAAGCGCAACCAAATGGCTCCTCTCTGGGCCGCTCGCGCGACGGCGATGCTCAATGGGATCACTTCGCCAAGCCAACGCTTGGCCAGGCGAACCAGGCGCCGTTTCAACATGATATCGTCATCAACGAGATCATGTACAACCCGATCTCGCTCGACTCAGGCGACGAATACATCGAACTGCACAATCGCGGCAACAAAGCGGTTGACTTGAGCAACTGGCAATTCAAAGACGGCATTGATTATCGGTTTCTGGACGGCACACGCTTGGCTGCCGGGGGTTACTTGGTGGTGGCCAAAAACCGTGCTCAACTCTTGGCTAAGCAGAAGGACCTCGACCCCAGTTTGGTTTACGGCGACTACGGCGGGACGTTGTCGAATCGTGGCGAGCGGCTTTTGCTCACCATGCCGAAAGAGGTGCCTGTCGATGGCAAGCCCGGCGCGTTGAAGTCAGTTCATGTGCCGGTGGACGAGGTGACTTACGGCGACGGCGGCATCTGGGGCAAGTGGTCCGACGCCAACGGAAGCAGCCTTGAATTGCGCGATCCGCACTCGGACAATAGACAGGCAAGCAACTGGGCCGACAGTGATGAAAGTGGAAAATCCGACTGGGTGACAATCTCTGGCGAAGGTTCACCAGATAAAACCCGAAACCACCTTTTTCCAGCGGATTATCTGCAAATGTTTCTGCTAGATAAAGGCGAGTGCCTCGTGGACGACGTTCAAGTCTTCGATACCAAAACTAATGCCAAGCGAGTGCAAAATCCCGGTTTTGAAAAAAAATCCACTTTGGAGATTGTAGGCACGCATAACCAATCCGAAATCATCGCCGGCAAAGGCCCCGACGGAAGCAAGGCATTGCATGTGAAAGCATCCAACCGTGGCGACACGGAAGGCAATGCAATATGGCTATCGCTGTCTGGGAGTAACCCTACGAAGATGAGAATTGAGGCCAAGGCACGATGGCTGCGTGGTCATCCAGAACTACTGATGCGCACTCGCAATGGAGGCTACGAGGCATTTGGTAATCTGCCTGTGCCAACCAACCTGGGAACGCCCACCCGGCCAAACTCCGCTAGGATGGAGAATGCTGGCCCCGTCATCACCGGGGTGATTCATTCGCCGGTTTACCCAAAAAGAAATGAACAGGCAATCGTCAGTGCGCGAATCACCGATCCGGATGGCTTGGCCAAAGTAACGCTGCACTACCGCATAGATCCGGAAAAAACGACGACGGAAGTTGAGATGGTTGACGACGGAACAGCGCAAGACCAAGTCGCCAACGATGGTATCTTCACCGGTCAGCTACCTGCACAAACCATGGCAAAACTTGTTTGTTTTTGGATCGAGGCGGAGGATGAGCTAGAGGATGCACAAACTAGCACCTATCCAAGCAATGCTCCTGCAAGAGAGTGCCTGGTACGCATGGGGACCAACCCGACCAAGATCAACGAGCTGGGCCAATATCATTTTTTGATTAACCAAAACGCTTCATTGCAGTGGAGCAAAAATCACAAACGAAGTAACACTCCCCTACCAGTGACGATGGTGTATAACGGTGAACGTGTGATTTACGATGCCGGAATGTATTATGGTGCCGGCTCTTTCCACAGCCGCGTGTATACCGGGCCGACCGGCGCATTGTCTGACTATAACGCCACATTCCCAAGCGACGACCGATTCATGGGTGCCAAGAAAATTGTGTTGAGTATGCCGGGTGCTCCTTCTGATCGCGTTCCTGAACCAACAGCGCAAATCGAACAAGCAGCCTTCTGGTTGATGTACAAGGCGGGTGTCACGACCATCCACAGGAGATTTATCAACCTCTACGTCAACGGACGCAAACGCGCAAAGGTTTATGAGGACACCCAACGCCCCAACCGCGATCTGGTTCAGCAGTGGTATCCAACCGCCGGGGGCGAGCTATATAAAATCCAGATGTGGAAGGAACTCACTAATCCCAAAAGAAGCCAGAACTACCAGTACGAATCCATTCCTGCGTTTCTCGGGGGCAACCAGGATAAAAACGGAATTCAGCCGTGGTATTATCGTTTGAGTTGGTCTCCACGAGCTTATGACGGTTCAGCCAACCAAATGTCCAACCTTTTCGAACTGGTCCAACGGATCAACGACACAAAAAATCCAGAGTACATTCAGCACCTCGAGAAGGTCGCCAATATCGAACAGTGGATGCGAGTGTTCGCGGTGGAAAACATTGTCTGCAACTGGGACAGTTACGGTGCGTCCAATGGCCAAAACATGTCCACTTTCAAACCGGCCGAAGGCCGTTTTGAAATGATCCCGTGGGATATTGACCTTGGCCTAGGCAAGGGATCATTCGGCAGTAACAATCAATTGTTCAGTACTCGTAACCCCTATTTCTGGAGCCTGACAGGCGATCCAATTATCAAGAAAATTTACCGAGTCAACCGTTTCAAGCGCCACTATCTACGGGCGGTGCTCGAACTGCTCGATGGCCCTATGAAAGGTGATGCATTCAGGGAATACGTCGATAAAAAATACGATGCCCTAAAGGCTAACAAGCAGACTGTCAACCGGCCTACATCGCTCACCTCCTTCATCAAAAACAGATCCTCATACCTTCAAAAAACAATCGACAAGATGGACGACGAATTTTCCGTCACTCAGTTGAGTGCAATTCAAACGGACGAACTCACGGTTACCCTCTCCGGATCGGCACCGCTGCGGATGCGCTCACTCCAAGTCAACGGTGTGCCACAGCAACTCGAATGGAAGCGGCTCACAGGATGGCAACTGGTATTGCCAGTCGAAGCCACTCAAAAATCGTACACCCTCACTGCCGTCGCCGGCGACGGTCAACCGATCGAAGACGCCACACAATCCATCGAAGTGAGCTATACGGGCGATGCGGCCTTCCCGCACGAGAGCCTTCAAATCAACGAATGGATGGCATCCAACGACACCACGATCAAGGACGCTGCAGACGGCGACTTCGACGACTGGATCGAGTTGCATAACAGCAGCGAACTACCGGTTGACCTCTCCGGCTGGTGGCTGACTGACGACAAGACATCCCCACGCAAATGGCAATTCCCCGAGGGAACAACCATCTCGAACAAAGGTTACCTGCTAATTTGGGCTGATGACGAACCTCTGCAGACCGGCGACGAATTTCACATGCCGTTCAAACTCACAGCCAAGGGCGAATCAATTTTATTATTCGATCCCGACGGCCGCTTGGCCGACGAGGTCACCTTCGGCGAACAAACACCGGACGTGGCCATCGGCCGCTCTGTTGACCAGGGCGCACCAACCGCCCTGGCCAAAGCAACTCCCGGTGCCAAAAATGAAAGTAAAAGGATGAGCCCAGCCAAGCTGATTCAGTTAGAATTCGACTCAGAAAAACCCTTTACCTTGATATTCCACGGTGAGGACGGTGTGAAGTATGTCATCGAACGATCGGCCGATCTTCGTAGTTGGCACGAGGTTCAAACCGCCAACGGCAAAGGTACTCTCATCCGCCACATCGCCACACTTGACCAGGCGGAAACAGCGACCTTCTTCCGAGTAAACGTGCCCAATTAGCCTTTGGTCAAGTGGCGGCTGAACTTGGGGTGGATTACTCCGACTGAAGGTGTAGTTACCAAGCGGCTTCCAGTTCCTCCTTGGTCTTGCCGCCGTGTTTGCGGAGGAGATTGGTCATTTCACCTTTGGCATAATCGAGCGGTGTCTCACCTTTGTATTCACCTAGCTCAATCTTCGCATTCACATCAGCATTATTGGCGATTAGGAGTGCGACAAGTTCCTTGTGCCCGACAGCAGCCGCAAAATGCAAAAGAGTCCCATTTTTATAACCACCCTTCGCATTCACATCCGCTCCTTTGGTGATTAGCAGTTCGGCGACTGCCTCGACTGCCGCATAATGCAAGGGAGTCGCACCTTTGTCATCCTTTGCATTCACATCCGTGCCAGCTGCCAAGTGTTGTTTGACAGCTTCGATGTTTCCATCTCCGACAGCTTCGTGAATTGAGATGACTGGCGGCTCGGTCGGTCCACACCCCAGCAAAAGCACGGCTGCGATTGTTGTGATTAGGAGGTGTTTCATCTTCATTCAGTTTTCAATTTCTCTTGCGACTGCAGGGGCTATATATTGTCACCATTAAACGATATAAATCTCATTTCCACTCTACTGAGATATAAGTATTCCTCATTTTATCAAATTGTTGTTCTATTCTTAATAGAAGTGATAAAATCTCAAATGCATCTGCTTCTTTATATCTAAAAACAGTATGAAGATGATTTGCTGGTTTGTTGTCGTAAAACTCTAAAACATGAAAGCTTATCCCGTAATTTGTCTTTTGGCTCCAAGTAATTTCCCTGCTAACTTCATAGATAGTTAACTCAGCCAGTTTAGCTAAATCCATATCTCGTTTTGTTAAGTCAGCTAGCCTTAGTTTAATAGCTTCTTTTTCCATTATTATTTTTGATTAAAATTTACCCCCACCAGATACACAGCTGCGATTAGGAGGTATTTCATTTCCCTTCAGCTTTCAATTCTTCACCCGTCTTGCCGCCGTGTTTGCGAAGGAGGTCAGCGGTTTCTTTCTTACCTTCAGACACGGCTCGATCCATTGCTGTTTCACCATTAACATCTATCGTGTTAATATTTGCACCTTTGGCAATTAGTAACTTAGCAATTTCTTGAGACCAAACCGAGCCGCTAAATGTAAAGGAGAGACCACGCTAGATTACTCATTCACATCTGCCCCATTGGCAATAAGTAAATCAACGATTGTTTTTGCGACCTTCTCCGATAGCTACGAGCAATGGAGTCATTCCTGCCCCCTCATCCTTCGAATTCACATCCGTGCCAGCAGCCAGGTGCCGTTTTACGGCTTCGAGGCCCTCAAAAAAATCAGCCTCCAAAATTCAAATGTCTGGAGTTTTGGCTGTCGGCGGTTCTGGTTTTACAGCTTCAGCAACTGGTTCAGCAGTTTTCAATTCTTTAACCGTCTTACCGCTAGAATCTTTATCATGGCCGTCGCTGTCACCCTCGGCGTGATGATGGTCACCTTCGGCATGATCGTGATCGTGCGAGTGGTGGTCGGATTGGCCACACCCCACCAGAAGTACGGCTGTAATTGTTGTGAGTAGTAGTCTCATAAGCCTGTCATGCGTCAAACAATAGAGAACCATCAATAACAGTACAACACCGATTAGCCGTATTGGCCGAAACCGTGCCTACTAAAGGGACGCCTCTTTTGGGCCGGAAACAATCCTAACTTGCAGGACAACAGATGGCAGAAACGTAGCAAAGGCAACGGAAAACCTCCCTAAAGAAGCCTGCTAGCGGGACTTGAACGTCCCTTGGATCGACTGGACCTGAGCAAGATGTTGGCCGAGTCGTTTTAGCCAGAAGAACAGGAAGGGTCCAAGCAGACATCGCCTAGTGGCAATGCGGTGGAGGAAGCGGAGCCGGGTGGGGAATCGACCGAGGAAGCAGTTCGTCCATTTCGCAATCAATTGCTCAGGCAAAAAACTCCCGGAATAAAACTTGAATTGATTCGTGGGATGACGCCATTTTGTCGGTCGCCGTCATATGAAACCATTGAAACGAATATTTAAATCAAGAGAAGCCGTATTTGCCGGCTTGCTCATCACCGCGCTGGGCACGGGATGCGTCACACCGGGAGGTGGTGGCACCGAGCTGTTCAACGGCAAAAACCTCGACGGGTGGGAGGTCACTGACTTTGCCGGCGGGGGCGCCATCGAGGTGAAGGACGGCGAGATCCACATCGCCATGGGCGAGCTGATATCCGGAATCAACCTCGCACACGAAAATATCCAGCGTACGAACTACGAACTCGAGGCCGAGGCGATGAAGCTGGATGGCAACGACTTTTTCTGCGGGCTGACTTTCCCCGTGGGCGACACGTTCGCGTCGTTCATTCCAGGCGGCTGGGGCGGCACGGTGGTCGGCCTATCTAGCATTGACGGCATGGACGCTGCCGAAAACGAGACCGCCACATTCAAGCAATTTAAGACCCACCAGTGGTATCATTTCCGGGTGCGCGTGACACCAGGCAAGATCCAGTGCTGGGTGGACGACGAGATGGTGGTGGACCTGCTGCTCGAGGATCGCGCCGTCGCCCTGCGGGCCGGGCCGATCGAGTTGTCGGTGCCAATCGGCATCACTTCGTTCCAGACCGTGACACGCATCCGCAACATCCGGCTGCAACCGATCAAACCGTAACCGCGCGAGCCCGTGGCCAAGACCATTGTCATTACCGGCGTGACCCGCGGCATCGGCCGCGGCTTGGCCGTGGAGCTCGACCGACTGGGCCATAAGGTCATCGGCTGCGGCCGATCCGCCGATCCGGTCGCCGAGCTGCAAACGACGCTTGGCCAGGCGCATGACTTCGCGGCAATGGACGTCACCGACGACCGTGCCGTCGCCGACTGGGCCAGGCGCACGCTCGCCGAACACGGCGCACCCGATCTGCTCATCAACAACGCGGCGATCATCAACGGCAACGCCAACCTCGTCGAGGTGCCGGTGGCGGAGTTCGACGCGGTGATCGACGTCAACATCAAGGGCGTGGCCAATGTCATTCGGCATTTCGCGCCGGCGATGATCGAGCACAACCACGGCGTGATCGTGAACCTCAGCTCCGGCTGGGGCCGCGGCACCTCACCCGAGGTGGCCCCGTACTGCGCGACCAAGTGGGCGATGGAGGGATTGAGTAAGGCACTTGCCGACGAGCTGCCGAACGGCATGGCCTGCGTGCCGCTCAGCCCCGGCATGGTGAACACCGGGATGCTGCAAAGCTGCTTCGCAGGCGGAGCCGATTCCGCGCGCAAGCCGGACGCCTTCGCCAAGGTCGCTGCGCCGTTCCTGCTCGCGCTTGGCCCGAAAGACAATGGCCAGTCGCTCACCGTCCCCGGCTGAGCGCGCCAAGAACTAAACAACCAGCCAAGGGCTAGCTGAAACTCTCGAACCGATCGGTGTCGGCCATGATGTCGCTTAGCACCGAGAGACCGGAGAACACGGCCGAGTCGTCGAGCGGCAGTTTACGCTGGCGCATGCTGTAGGCACAGCCGAACAGGTTCAGCCCGTCGGCCCTCAACTTGGCCAGACGCGGATCGCCGATGCCCGGCACCGCGTCGTCGATGCAGTAGAGATAAACCTTCACCCCCTTGGCCAAGGCCGCCTCCGCTTGGCCAAGCGCCTGATCAAATCCCGGCTCATCGGGCGACACCGACAACATCAGGCCAAGTTTTTTTGGCTCGTCACTCAAGTCAATTAATTCCGCTTGGCCAGACGCTTGAGGTGTTTCTCGACCGCCGGCCTGCCTTTCACGTAGCCAAGTGAGCCAAGGAACTCATGCGTGCGCGTGACAGTGGCGAGGAACATTTTGTTGTCGCGGCCACCAAAATTGAAGAAGCCGTGCGGCATGCCTTCATAGCCCGCCAACTCCGCTCGCAAGCCGGTTTTGGTGGCCTGCTTCACGTACGCCTCGGCGGTCGAGTACGGCACCGTCGTGTCTGCCTTGCCGTGAAGGACCAGGGTAGGCGGCAGGCCCTTTCGAATGTTGTGATACGGCGACAAAGTCGCAGGATTCTTCAGTCCCAGCCGCTTCATTAATGTCTCGTTGGTATCGCCACCATAAGGCACCACACCATCAGCCAACGCGGTTGAAATGACTGGATTATACAGCACCATCGCGTCAGGAACAGAGCTGACCTTGGCATCCTCGCCCAGCTCGTTGTGCTTGGGCAGCGTGCCGGTGCAGGCGGCGACGTGACCCCCGGCCGAGCCGCCGCCGGCCGCGACACGATCCGGGTCTATGCCGAGTCGGTCGGCGTTTTGGCGAATCCAGCGCACCGCCGATTTGCCGTCACGCACGCAGTGGACTGGCTTGGTGCCCTGCCGACTGGAAACACGATAGTCGGCCGTCATCGCCACCATCCCCTTCGAGGCCAGATAGCGGCAGTGCTCCAGGAACTGCCTTGGTGTGCCACCCCGCCAACTTCCACCATAAAAGAATACGATCGCCGGCCGCTTGGCACCGGCCTTGTGTCCTTTCGGCTCGTAAATATAAATCTTCAGCTTCACGTCACCAATCGTCTTGTAAACCTCGGCCCGCGACCCGGGCAGATCGAAGCCGCTCTCGTATGGCTCTTTTTTCTCCTGCGCCAGCAACGCCAATGGGGCAAGCAACGCAGCCATTATTGGAATGATTTTTTTCATGGCTGGTTAAATATCAAACTTGATGATTTGCCTGGCGACTTCGCCTTGGGCGAGGGCGTCGAAACTTTCGTTCACCTGCTCAAGCTCGATGAAGCGGCTGTTCAAAACATCCACCGGCAACCGGCCCTCGGCGTAGAGTTGCATGAAGCGCGGTATGTCGCGCTTGGGCACGCACGAACCCATGTACGAGCCCATGAGTTGACGTTCCTCGGCAACTAGCGACAACGCCGGGATCCTCAACTCGCGCGCCGGGTCAGGCAGCCCGACGGTTATCGTGCGACCGCCCTTGCGCGTAGCGGCGTACGCCTGGGCAAGCACCTTCTCACTGCCGACCGCCTCGAACACATCCGCCGCCCCGCCACCGGTCATGTCCCGCAGCGCCATCACCGGGTCGACCTCAGCAGCGTTGATCACATGCGTTGCGCCGGCCTCCTTGGCCAGGGCCAGTTTGTTCTCCAGTCGGTCGATGGCAATGATCGGGTACGCGCCGGCGAGCCGCAGTCCGAGCACCACGCTCAGCCCCACGCCACCCAAGCCGAAGATAGCAGTCGATGTGCCGGGCTGCACCTTGGCCGTGTTCACCACCGCGCCGACGCCGGTCATGACCGCGCAGCCAAACAGCACCGCCATCTCGAGCGAATACGACTTGTCAATTTTTATCAGCGACTCCGGCGCGGACACGGTGAACTCCGAATAACCGGACACGCCCTGGTGGTGGTTGACCTCTCCGCCGCCGCTCACGCTGAAGCGGCGACCGCCGTGCAGCAACCGGCCGGCAACCGCCGCCTCGTAGGCCGGCTCGCAAAGCGGCGCCCGGCCCACGGCACACATCGGGCACCCGCCGCAGCACGGCACGAACGAAAACACCACGTGATCGTCCGGCGCAAGCCCCTTCACGCCGGGGCCGATGTCGCGGACGATCCCGGCCGCCTCGTGGCCCATCACCATCGGCACCGGGCGCGGGCGCGAGCCGTTGATCACCGACAAGTCGGAGTGGCACAACCCCGCACCCGCCACCTGCACGAGCACCTCATTTTCGCCGGGGCCGTCGAGATCCACCTCCTCGACTGAGAGCGGGCGCGACTCCGCATACGGGCGTGGCAACTCCATTTGCCGAAGAACAGCCGCTTTGGTTTTCACGCCCGCAAAGCTACCTCCGCCCTTGGCCAAGCGCAATGATCACTTGCGACTTTGGCTTGTGTCGGGGCGGGGGTTGTCGGCAACTTGGCTCAGCGACGTGGACGAGAAACTTTCAACTGGCGAGGCCGCACCGAAGCCGACGGTGGTGGCGATCGATGAGACGCTCACCAGCGAGCGGCTCGACCGGTATCTCACGACGAGGCTGCCTCACATCTCGCGCGGCGGCATCCAGCGGCTCATGCGCGAGGGCTGCATTCTCGTCGATGGCAAACCGGCCAAGCCGACGCAGCATCCCACCACCGGCCAAACGGTCGAGGTCACTTGGCCGGTGCCAAGGGAACTCGAGGCCAAGCCGGAGGATTTGCCGCTCGATATTTTATTCGAGGATGACGACCTCGTCGTCGTCAACAAGCCGGCCGGCATGCCGGCTCATCCCGGCCACGGGCACGAGAGCGGCACGCTGGTCAACGCGCTGCTGCACCATTGTGCCGGGAGCCTGAGCGGCATCGGCGGCGTGGTGCGCCCGGGCATCGTGCATCGGTTGGACATGGACACGACCGGCTGCCTCGTCGCCGCAAAGAACGACGCGGCGCACCTCGGCTTGGCTGCGCAGTTCAAGGAGCGCGAGGTGGACAAGCGATATCACGCGATCGTCTGCGGCCGCTTGGCCAACGACAAGGGCGAGATCGACGCGCCAATCGCGCGGCACCCGGTGCACCGCAAGTTGATGTCGGTGCAGCCCGGCGCCAGCCGCAACGCACGCACCGGCTGGCGTGTGCTGGAGCGCCTGACCAAGAGCACGCTCGTCGAGGCGACGCTGCACACGGGGCGCACGCACCAGATTCGCGTGCACTTCAAGCACATCGGTTTCCCGGTGGCCGGCGACACGCTTTACGGCACAAAGGCGACAGCGCAGTTGGCCTGCGACACCGGCGTGCGGCCGGAGCGGCAGATGCTCCACGCGCGATCGCTGGCGTTCACACATCCGCGCAACGGCGAGCGACTTTCGTTCGAGGCCGCTTGGCCAAGCGACTTCGAGCAAGTGCTCGACGAGTTGCGAAACGCAAAAAAAAATTCATGATCGAACTGTGGACCGGATACGGGATCGTGCTGCTGATTATGTTCATCGGCGTGATGGGCAATATCATCCCCGGCATCCCCGGCACGCCGCTGATTTTGGCCGGCGCCGTCGGGCATCAATTTTACTTTGCCGGGCAGGGCGGCGTCGGCTGGGGCTGGGTGGCGGCGCTGACGGCACTCGGCCTGCTGGCGCTTGGGCTGGATTATTTGGCGACGCTGCTCGGCGCGAAGAAACTGGGCGCGACGTGGAAAGGCATGGTCGGCGCGTTGCTCGGGTTGGTGGCAGGGTTGTTCGTGTTTCCGCCGTTCGGACTGGTCGTGGGGCCATTCGTCGGGGCGATGGGGTTTGAGTGGGCGTTCGGCCGAAAGGCACCCGAGGCGGCCAAGGCCGGCGTGGGCGCAGTGATCGGAATGGCGCTGGGAGTGGTCGGTAAGCTAATCTGCTCGGTGGTGATGTTTGCGCTGTTCGCCTTCGCCGCTTGGCCAAGCGCAAATGTGCTGCCGCCGACTCCGACGCCACCGGCGGTGGAGGCACCGGCTGCCGAGGCAGCCGACGCGGCTTCGGACTAATATTCGGTGTCGGTCTTCTTGTTTTTCAACAGCGCCCGCATGGCTTCGGCTGCCGCTTGGCCAAGCTCGTCGTTCTTGGCTTCGCCGCCCAGCTTGGCGTTGCTATCGCCCAAATCCTCGCCGAGCATTTCCATCGACTCGCCGAAGAGCTTGGTTTTCTTTTTATCATCGCTCATCGGCAATAATCTGCCAAAAATCGCCTGATAATTCAACCGGGCTAAAAAACTTTGTTTTTTCGTCGATTTTCCGTTGCCAAAGCCTCTTTACAGGCGTAGCAAAGCTGACCAATGAACTCACTACGATTCATTCCGCGGAACGTCCTTTTGGGCGTTGGAACCGCTGCAATTCTGTCCCTGACCGTCGCCGCGCAGGCCGCCGAAGGCTGGGTTGTGGACTTCGAGAAAGCCCAGGCCCAGGCCGCCAAGGAAGGTAAAAGCATCCTCATGGAGTTTACCGGCTCGGACTGGTGCCCTC
>Ga0302134_10000080_pt1 | contig 30182 bp, 42 predicted proteins | sample CB9_SCM_MG_FD_203123 | JGI IMG/M metagenome (GOLD analysis project Ga0302134, IMG submission 203123) | Marine microbial communities from Western Arctic Ocean, Canada - CB9_SCM | ecosystem: Environmental > Aquatic > Marine > Oceanic | place: Canada: Western Arctic Ocean | collected 2017-09-19
GCGTGGTAGCGGGGCCAGGTCCCGCTCCCGCGAGCATCCAGTAAATTAGGAGGGCTACTGCAATGGCTGGGATCATTGCGAGAACGACGTAGAGTCGCCAATCATCCAGAAGGATGTAAGCGAGAATAGCGCCAACAAGGAGCGGGGCAAGTGCCTCACCCGCCCCAGAGCCGGAGCCGTGGAAGGCGATGGCCATGCCGCGTCGCTCTGGGAATCGTGTGCTTAGCATCGAAATTGCAGGTGGGTGCCAGAAGGCTGCGGCAACTCCGCCCATGCCAATGAAAAAAACCATAGGCCAGTACCAAGGCATGAGCCCGGCGAGCATCATGGACGCGGCTGCCGATATGAAGGAAATGGCAAGGATCAGATTCCAGTGTTGGCGGAAACGGTCGCTAAAATAGCCGACGAAAAAATTGGGTGATCCTCCGGCAAATTGACGAATAGTACCGAGCATAGCTACGCCGAATGTTGTGAGTTGATATTCCTCTTCAATCAGCGGAAGGAACACCGCGAATGCGGCGATGTACCAATGCTTGAGGCCATGCCCAATCGCGATGGTGGCGATGTAAGCGGGACCAGTAGCTCTGAACGGCGTTTTGCCTGCGGCCGGATGATCGACTGCCAATGGGGTTTCTCCTGAAGTGATGGGAAGTTAGGGGAACATTTCGTTCAGAGCCCCAAGGATACGCGACTTCACTTTACCTTCAAAGGGCCGGAACATCATGGGTACCCCTGCTTCGACGACGATGTCCGTTTCGGTAACGTCTGCGTTCCCTTTGATGGTCTTGCTGATGACGGCGAACGAGAATTCAAGGCTATCGCCAGACCAGGCATAGTTCAGTTGGGTGATTTGGCCTCCGCCGACATCTAGGGCTTTTCCTATGGCTTCTTCCAGCTTGCCTCGGACAATCTCCGGGTTTGAGTGATGCTTGAATGACACTCGCATCAATAGGCCCCCAATTCGGTAATGGCTTCGGCAAGGTTGATGGTGCCTCGGTAGATCGCGGTGCCGACGATGGCGCCGTCCGCGCCTAGTTTGGCGAGTCGACGCAGGTGATCCAATTCCCCTATGCCTCCAGAGGCAATGACGTGTGCTGCCCCCAGGGCGATTCCATGTTGAATCATGACGGCTACGGACTCGAAATTGGGTTCAGTGAGGGTGCCGTCGCGGGCGATATCAGTGAAGACGAAGCGGCGAACCCCAACTGCGAACATCTGGTCCATTAGGTCAATGGCGTCGACTCCGGTGGTCTTGGTCCATCCACTGACGGCGACTTTGCCATTGTTTGCGTCGAGGCCGACAACAATGCGACCTGCACCGTACTTCTGGGTGGCTTGATCGACCAGGCCAGGGTCGGCGATTGCGGCGGTGCCGAGAACGATGCGACCAACGCCAGCAGCGAATGCACTATCGACGTGCTTCATGCTGCGAAAGCCTCCACCAACCTCAAGAGGAACACTGATGTCACGAGCAAGTGTGGCGTAGAGATTGCTTTGCTGAGGGTCTCCTTCGAGAGCTCCATCGAGGTCGACGACATGGATGCGGATGGCACCAGCATCGACAAACTCTTGCGCGACCTCCAGAGGGGCGTCAGAGAATGTTGTTTGGCGATTGAAATCGCCTTGATTGAGACGTACAACTTGGCCTTTCCGGAGGTCGATAGCGGGAATTATTTCCATTTACTTACACGCGGTTGAGCACGAGGTGCTTGACGAAATTGTCGTAGAGTTTGAGTCCAAGGGCGCCACTTTTTTCGGGATGGAATTGGGTGGCGATGAGATTATCACGGGCGACGACGCTGGTGAATTCGAGCCCATAATCGGTCGTGGCTTTGCTCCAAGAGTCGTCTGTAGGGTCAGCGTAGTAGCTGTGAACGAAGTAGAAGTAGCTGCTTGCGGGCACGCCTTCAAAAACAGGATGCTCGCCTCGAAGCTTCACGGAATTCCAGCCCATGTGTGGGATTTTGAAACCTTGGGTGATGTGGGTGTCGGCGAATCGTCGGACAGTCCCTGGTACGATGCCGAGGCAGTCGACGCTGCCCTCTTCGGAGTGCTCTAGAAGGAGCTGGAGCCCGAGGCAGACGCCGAAGAATGGAGTGCCACTTGCGATGGCCTCACAGACAGCGCTGGCCATACCGTCGCGCTCTAGGGCGGCCATGGCAGGCGGGGAAGCCCCTTGGCCTGGGAATACGATGGCTGGGGCTGCCTGGATATCCGCTGGGTCTGACGTGAATACGGCTTGGTACCCCAAGTGCTCAAAAGCCTTTTGAACGCTTCTGAGATTGCCCGCGCCGTAGTCGACTATAACTATTGGTTCCACGTGAGAGATTCTAGCAGTGGCGACGCTGATGCCTGGTGCTCGTTGCATGCGAATCTAGGAATCATGTCGAATTTGACTCACGTCGAAGTGTAAATTCGCGCCTCCGTACAGGCGAGTGGCGCGTTGCGGGCTGACTAGGTGCCACACATCAATAACCAAGTTACCGGTGGATGTAGTTGTAGTGGGGTATGAGACCAGCTAGCATTTTTCAACCAAGACTGAATCGAGAGAGGCGCTGGTTTGATGCGCCTAGGAGCACCCCAATCACACTCAGCGATGACTACGGAGTTGAGGACTCAGCGGATGATGAGCGCGAACCGCTCGCCATGGCGGACTTCCTCGGGCAGCAAAACATCAAGGACAGTTTGATGCCTTTGGTCGAGTTGGCTAAGCGCTCGGGAAAACCGATGGACCACTTATTGCTGGAAGCCCCTACAGGCTTCGGCAAGGCGACGCTTGCAGAGGCAATCGGGACTGAACTGGGCTCCAATGTAGCTTGGCTATCAGGGCGCGAGGACGAATACCCCGCTGATTGGATACCAAAGCTGGTTGGGCTCAAAAAAGGTGATGTCCTAGTCGTAGACGAGATCCACCTCATCCGCGAGGACATAGAGAATATCCTCTACCGGGCGACGAGCCAATTCGTAGTTACATGGGAGGTCGGGCAAGGCAGGGGCACAAAAGAAGCCGAACTAGCGCTGGAACGATTCACGCTGATTGGCTTGACGTCTCGACTGCCAGCGCTGAGCACGCGGATGCGGGACCGATTTGGATCTATCTACCGATTTCTGCCTTATGATCTACGAGCGATGTCGTTGTTCGTTGTTCGATTCGCTCGTGAACTCGAGGTCCCGATGACGGCAGAAGGGGCTGTCGAATTGGCCAGGAGGTCGCGAGGTATCCCTCAAGTGGCTGAACGACTGCTTTACCTCATTCGTGATTACTCAGAAGCTAGAAGAGAGGGGATCCTCACCGGTGACATCGTTCTCAGCGCATGTTCATTCCTGAAAGTGGATAGATTGGGCCTAGATGAAAACGACCGCCGGTTCCTCGCTACTCTGGTGAGTGATTTTGGCGGGGGGCCCGTTGGTCTTTCCGGGCTGGCCGATGCTCTCGGGGAGTACCCGGATGCAGTAGCTGATACCTACGAGCCGTTTTTGATGAGACTTCGCTTCCTGGTACGAACGCCTGAGGGACGCGTAGCTACGCCTGCTGCGTACGAGTACTTGGGATTGCCGAGGCCGTCAGGCGCTGTGACCGACTAGCGTACTTTCCTGCGAGACCACTTAACGTTAACGCGCGACGGCTCTCTAGCCAGCATTGAGTCCCGATAGGCTCCCTCGAACGGGCAAGACTATGCCTGTGCCGTTGCGACATACGCCAGAACCGCCGGAAGATTACGGGTTTGCGTGAGCGGCGTTTTGGGAACTTATGAAGCCATCGAGACCATACGCGGCGGCGAGCATGTGGCCTACACCAGCTTGGAGACAACGGCGTGATGCGTAACGGGTTCGACCCGCTTTGGCGCGCCGCCTCGTATCGCCATGATTGTTCTGCCGGCGGCCGCGGTGGCCGGCAGTGGGCTTCTCCCAGCTGAGCTGTTGTGTAATTACTACACCCACGGCGCCGTTCCCGTACTCATGGAGAATGGTGTGCTTACTCTTGGAGCTCAATCAGTAAGGGATGTGACAACCAGGGCCTCTTAGCCTGCTGTCTGCTGGTCGGTTTCCGGAGGCCTGAGATAATGGTTCTAGGGCCGGTCTTGGTAGCGCGCAAGCATAAAAAGGAAGTCGGAGGCGCGATTCAGGTAGCGGAGCAATTCAGGGCTGTCGAGTTGACCGGAGTCATAGAGGGCGACAGCACGGCGCTCCGCGCGCCTGAGCGTTGTCCGTGCGACGTCAATTGCGGCGGAGGCTGTCGACCCACCAGGGATGATGAACTCCCGCGGTAGGGCTACCTGGGCCGTGATATCGTCAATGGAGCGCTCAAGGGTCTGGGTCATCTCAGGCGTTACTGCGGTGAAATGCTTGAGTAATTTTTCTCGCTCGGCAGGGTCAGTGGCGAGTTCAGCACCGACAGTGAACAAATCCCGTTGGAGCCTATCGATAGATTCCTGCACGAACAGGTCGCTTGAAAGGGCCTTCGCAAGGCCAAGGGCGGAGACGGTTTCGTCGACGGCGCCGTAGGCTTCAGTGCGCGGGTTAGCCTTTGAAACGCGCCCCCCATAAAGGAGACCCGTTTCCCCTTGATCTCCGTATTTTGTATATATGGTTTTTACCATGCTGGCTGTGGCTCACTCCCTGGGCTTCCTTGGCCCGTCTTGTGTTGTTGCGTATGCGAGTCAATCTTTTTCCCGGGAGCTTTGTAGAGCTTTTACACCGAGTCGATTGAAATAAAGCCTCTAGCACACGCAGGATTGATGAATACATCCGCGGTAACTGCAGTAGGCATGACTAGTGGCGGGATGGAGTGGCCGTGAATCATTGTGGGATTGTACGCGCGGGAATGCGTTTACGAATAGTAATTACAAGACAATATGTGCAAGGGTGGGAATATCTATCAGGCTCTATATAAAGAGGCATTACGCTGTTGTATCTAGTACAAAAAGGCTTGTATTGTTAGCTTGCCCGATTTGAGCTGCGGTTGACATGCTCCTCAGATTCTAGGTAAGATTCCTCTGTTCGCGCCCGTTCGGGGCGTGAGTGATTTTTGCGTGCGTGATGAAAAGGTAGGTACAGATGCCGACGGTGAATCAGTTAGTGAGGCATGGGCGGAAGCCTTTAGTCAAGAAGACCAAGGCGCCGGCGTTGCGCTTCGTGCGTAACACGCTTCGTAACCGCGTTTACCGTGGTGATGGATCCCCGCAGAAGCTGGGGGTCTGTGTACAGGTTCGGACTGTCACGCCGAAGAAACCGAATTCAGCTCTTCGAAAAGTGGCTCGTGTGCGTATGACCAACGGAATGGAAGTTACGGCTTACATTCCCGGTGAGGGCCACACATTGCAAGAGCACTCCGTCGTTCTAATTCGTGGCGGCCGTGTGAAAGATTTGCCTGGTGTTAGGTACCACATCATTCGTGGTGCTCTAGATGCAACGGGGGTCACGGGCCGAAAGCGGGGGCGGAGTAAGTACGGGACTAAGCGTTCCTGACTTTTCGGTTTACTGCCTTGATAGCTTAGGTTAAAAGCAATTAAGTAGTATTGTGCCTTGATGGCATGGGCTGTAGCAGGTTCGTGTCTGCTCTGGTTTCGTTACCAATTTGGTGCGAATCTGGACTAAGCAAAGCAAAGAATCGTTCGTGGTACAGGGCCTTGTTCTGTAGGGACGGGGTACGGGAATTGAACGCCCTGGCATAGAGCCAGGAAGCGTGAGGTAATAGGCGAACTATGTCGAGGCGACGACCAGCGGTAAAACGAGTGATCGCTCCGGATCCAAAATTCGGCAACAGGGAACTGGCCAGCTTCATCAACAGGGTGATGTATGGCGGGAAGAAGTCGGTTGCGCAGCGTGCTGTGTATCAGGCCTTCGACCTTATACAGGAACAGACGAATCGTGACCCGATTGAGATTTTTGACCAGGCGATGCGAAATGCGACACCGACGGTTGAGGTGAAACCTCGCCGAGTGGGTGGAGCGACGTATCAGGTTCCGATTGAGGTTGCGCCGAATCGGCGTATTGCTTTGGCGATGCGCTGGCTGATTCGTGGTGCGCGAGCACGAACGGGGCAGCCGATGCGTTCGCGCCTGGCAGCAGAACTGCTGGATGCATCGCGCGGACAGGGTTCTGCCGTTCGTCGGCGCGAAGAACTCTACAAAATGGCGGAGGCTAACCGGGCCTTTGTCCATTACAAGTGGTAGACGAAGTGGATAGGTTAAGGGATTAGCCAGTTATATGACGACTAGTAAATCAACGGACCTCAGTAAGGTCCGCAACATTGGGTTCATTGCCCACATCGACGCCGGGAAGACTACTGTCACCGAGCGTGTTTTGTTCTTCACTGGCGTGACTTACAAAATTGGGGAGGTTCACGAAGGAACCGCAGTAATGGACTGGATGGAGCAAGAGCAGGAACGTGGCATCACAATCACATCTGCTGCTACGCGGGCCCAATGGGCCGGCCACCATCTGAACATTATTGACACCCCCGGTCACGTAGATTTCACGGCTGAAGTCGAGCGTAGCTTGCGAGTACTGGACGGTGGAGTGGTGGTGTTTGACGCGGTTGCGGGCGTTCAGCCGCAGTCCGAGACCGTTTGGCGCCAGGCTGATCGCTACGGCGTGCCGCGCATCTGTTTCGTGAACAAGATGGACCGGATTCGCGCTGATTATGAAAAAACAATGGAGTCCATTAGGAAGCGCTTGGGTGCGGTTCCTGTTCCAATTCAATACCCCATTGGTGCCGAGGACTATTACAAGGGCATTATAGATTTGGTTGAAGAGAAGGCTTATTTCTTCGACCCTGACAACGCAGGGGCTACTATTGAGGGAGAAATCCCTGTCGAAATGATGGATCAAATTGCTGGTGTTCGTGCGGAGATGATTGAAAGAATCTCCGAAAACGACGAGGCGATGCTCGAGAAGTACTTGGCTGGAGAAACTCCGAGCCCTATCGAATTGAAGGCAGCCCTTCGACGAGGAACGCTAGAGAACAAAGTGGTCCCGGTGACTTGTGGGTCAGCGCTTAAGAGCCTTGGTGTTCAGCTAATGCTTGACGCCGTGATTGCTTACCTACCTTCTCCATTGGATGTAAAAGCGGTTACTGGCTTGCGCCCGCAAACACAAGAAGTGCTTGCTCGACCAGCCGACCCCGAGGGCCCTTTCTCTGCATTGGCCTTCAAGATAGTTACCGATCCTTACGTAGGACGTCTGGTTTACTTTCGAGTTTACTCGGGCACGATGAAGGCGGGCTCGACGGTTTACAACTCCACTAAGGGAATCCGCGAGCGCCTGGGTCGGATTTTGATGATGCATGCGAATCACCGCGAAGACGTGGATACGGTTCACGCTGGTGAAATCGCTGCGGCTGTCGGGCTTAAGTCCACGTTTACCGGCGAAACTATATGTGATGAGCGCGACGCCGTAATCCTGGAGACAATAAAATTTGCTGAGCCTGTCATTTCTGTGGCAATCGAACCGAAGTCGCGTGGCGAGCACGACAAGCTAACAGATTCTCTTATAAAACTGGCGGAAGAAGACCCTACATTCCGCGTGCGCTACGACCAAGAGACGAACCAAACGGTTATGTCTGGAATGGGCGAGCTGCACTTGGAAATTTTGGTGGACCGTCTTAGGCGAGAGTTCAAAGTTGAGGCTTCTGTGGGTAAACCTCAGGTGGCGTACCGCGAGGCAATTTCTAAGAAAGGCGGGGCTAATGCCCGCTTCATCCGTCAAACGGGTGGGCGTGGTCAGTTTGGTCACGTAGTTCTGGAGATTGAACCACAAGCTTCTGGGTCGGGCTATAAATTCGAGAATAAAGTCGCTGGTGGAAAAATTCCCAAGGAATATATCCCCGCGGTAAATAAGGGTGCAGAAGAGGCGCTCCTGACCGGTATCATCGCAGGCTTTCCGGTGATGGACGTGAAGGTAACGCTTTTGGATGGTTCATACCACGCAGTCGATTCGTCTGAAATGGCGTTCAAGATTGCCGCGTCAATGGGTATCAAGGAAGCACTGCAAAAAGCGGGTTCGATTCTGCTTGAGCCAGTGATGGAATTGCAGGTAATGACGCCAAATGAGTATCTCGGCGAGGTACTGGGAGATTTGAATTCCAGGCGCGGGCGCATCAAAACCATGGAAGCTCAGGGGGACATTCAGATGATTGAAGCTGACGTCCCGCTGGTTGAGATGTTTGGTTACGCAACCGACCTCCGCTCTTCGTCCCAGGGACGAGCGAACTATTCAATGGAGTTTGGGCGTTACGAAGAAGCGCCACAGTCGACAGTAGCGGCGGTCGCGCGTAGTGCGTAACCCTGAGGAGAGCGAGTAAGTGGTAGAACAAATTAGTAAGCCCAAGCCCGGTGGCGTTTCATCGGAGAAAATACGCATTGTTTTGCGCGCCTTCGACCACCGACTGCTGGATCAGTCGGCGCAGCAGATTGTAGAAGCGGCGGAACGTACAGGAGTGTCTGTGGCAGGCCCCGTTCCTATGCCAACGCATATCAAGCGATTCTGTGTTATTCGCTCTCCTCACGTCGACAAGGATTCGCGCGAGCACTTTGAATTGCGAACGCACAAACGCCTTGTAGACATCCTTGAGCCCAACCCCAAAACTGTCGATGCTTTGACCCGGCTTCAAATGCCAGCTGGCGTTGACATCTCGATTAAGTTGTAGTCATGATTCAGGGACTCATAGGCAAGAAAATAGGTATGACGCACCTCTTTGGTGACGACAGCCAAGTGGTGTCGGTGACAGTTCTTGAGGTTGGCCCTTGCGTGGTAACGCAGGTCCGCACTAACCAGAGGGATGGCTACGAAGCTGTTCAAATCGGCTTCGGGCACGCCAAGAAACTGACTAAGCCCGCTCGTGGGCACCTGAAGGCGTCGGGAGCGGATTCTCGTGTATTGCACGAATTTCCAGCGGACGACACTTCCGCTCACCCCGTGGGCCAGTCGGTTCCGGTGACTCAATTCCAGCCCGGTGATGTGGTTGATGTGGCCGGACGTACCAAGGGGCGTGGCTTCCAGGGGGCCGTAAAGCGCTACGGATTTGGGGGAGGCCGTAAAACGCACGGCCAGGGTGATCGTCATAGGGCTGTTGGCTCGATTGGTGCCGGTACATATCCGGGCCGCGTCTTCAAGGGAAAGAAAATGCCTGGCCACATGGGTGATAAGCAGAAGACTTCTCTGCGGTTGATCGTCGAGCGCGTGGACGCGGAACGAAACTTATTGATGGTGCGAGGAGCAGTGCCTGGGGCACGTAACGGTATGGTTACTGTGAAATACTCCAAGGGAGTAAAGGTTGCGCCACGGCTCACCGAAGAAGAGTGGAATACTCTTCGCGGCGTTGTAACTGAAGAACCCAATGTGATTGACATGGCCGCTGCGAACGAAGAGAGCGAGCCTCAAGTGCAAGACGAAGGGAAGGCTGAGTAATGCAGCTTCCGATTATTAATATTAGCGGCGAGGTTGTCGGCCAGACTGAGGGGAGCGATGTCGTGTTCGGCGCGACGTACAACCCTGACCTGGTTCACCAGGCACTCGTTTACTACCAGGCAAACCAACGACAAGGAACGAGTAACACGCTAACACGCGCCAACGTTTCGGGTGGTGGGCGTAAGCCGTTCGCTCAGAAGGGAACGGGAAGAGCCCGCCAGGGAACTACTCGTTCTCCCCTCTTGCGGCACGGTGGTGTTGTCTTTGGACCGCACCCGCGCTCCTACAGGAAGCGAATGCCGAAGCGTATGCGCCGTGCAGCTTTCCGTTCGGTGCTGTCAACCAAAGTAACTGGAGAGCGGTTCTTGGTGGTACAGGAGCTGGAGGGTCTGGATTCCAAGACGAAGGCTTTTTCAGCGGTGCTGGGAGCAATTGGAGTGAAGGGCTCAGCGCTAGTTGTGACGCGGGGGCAGAGCCCGGAAATTGCGAGAGGCGTGAGTAACCTACCTCGTGTAAAAGCGGTTCGCGCCGATCTCTTGAATGTTCTGGACCTCCTGCGCTATGACATGGTGGTGATGACGCCAGATGCAGTTGCCGAAGCAAACGAGATCTGGTCGGAGACCGCTAGAGCGCCGCGTAAAGTGAAATCTGAGGAGGCAGCGTAATGCACGTACTCCAGGTTCTGAAAAAACCGGTTGTGACAGAGAAGGCAACTCTTCTTCAAGAGCAAAATAAATATGTATTTGAAATTCTTCAGGGAGCAAATAAAGCTCAAGTGAAGGAAGCGATTGAACGCGGATTCAAAGTCTCGGTGACGAGCGTCAACATCATCTCGCAAAATACTGAACTTGTCCGCCGCGGTAATGGCCGCTGGCAGACACGTCGATCCAATAAAAAAGCAGTGGTTACTGTTGCTCCGGGCGACACGATTCAATTGTTTGAAGGGGCTTAGGTAATGGGATTAAAAGCACTTCGCCCTACGAGTCCAGGCCAACGCGATGCTGTTCGTCCGGATTTCGCAGAACTGACGACGCGTACTCCTCACAAAGCGTTAACTCACGGCAAGAGCCACACTGGTGGTCGAAACTCTCGCGGAAAGATAACGACTTACCATCGTGGTGGTGGGGCTAAGCAATCTTGGCGGGATGTAGATTTCAAGCGTGATAAACTTGGCATTCCGTGCCGAGTAGAGACGATTGAGTACGACCCGAACCGCTCCGCCCGTATCGCTTTGGTGGTGTATGCGGATGGTGCTCGGAGGTATGTTCTTGCCGCAACCGGCATGAAGGTTAACGATAAATTGATGTCGGGTCCTGAATCGGAGATAAAACCAGGCAACGCCCTTCCTTTGTCAGTGATTCCGACTGGTCTGCAAATCCACAACATTGAGCTTCAGCCTGGCAAGGGCGGGCAAATGTGTCGCGGTGCGGGAACCGGAGCGCAACTTTTAGCCCGCGACGACCGATTCGCGATGTTACGATTACCGTCGGGTCAAATTAGGCGCGTGCCAAGCACATGCCTTGCGACCATCGGCACAGTGGGTAATGCCGACCACAAGAATGAAAAAAAGGGTAAAGCTGGTAGGAACCGTCACTTGGGCAAACGTCCGACTGTGCGTGGCTCCGCGATGAACCCCGTTGACCATCCTCATGGTGGCGGTGAGGGTGGTTCACCAATCGGTATGAAACACCCGAAAACCCCGTGGGGAAAGCCTGCACTGGGTCCGAAGACCAGACGTCGCTGGCACACAGATGTCTTCATCGTGCGCGACAGGAGAGCTAAGTAGATGTCACGTTCGATTAAAAAAGGTCCTTACGTTCACCCTAAATTGGCCAAAAAGGTCGAAAAGGCACAGCGTAGTGAAACCAAAACAGTAATAAAAACATGGTCTAGGGCATCAACGCTTATGCCGGACATGCTGGGTCTGACATTCGCCGTTCATGATGGCCGTCGTCACATACCAGTCTTTGTTACGGAGAACATGGTTGGTCATAAACTCGGAGAGTTCGCACCGACGCGGACATTCCGGGGACACATTTCGAAGTCCGAGCGTCAGTCGCAGGTAAGGCGTTAGATATGCCGGTCAAGGCAGTAGGAAAACAGGTAGGCATCTCTCCAAAGCGCGTCAGGCTTTTGCTACGAGCAATTCAGGGCATGCAGGTTACTGATGCAATCGAAGCGTTGCGGTTCCAACCAGGGCCGATTGCTGCGAACGTCGGAGCAATCTTGAGGTCAGCCGCAGCGAATGCAGAGAATAACAATTCAATGGACCCGACTAGGTTGAAGGTTGTGACTGCCTTCGCTGACCAAGCGGTTGCCTTGAGACGATTCCGCGCACGCTCCCGTGGCCGGGTAGGCCACGTCCGTCGTAGCGCAAGTCACATCACGATCGTCGTGGACGAAAACGAGAAGTAGTTAGCGAGGTCAGAGCGTGGGTCATAAGACACATCCGATTGGGTTCCGCCTGGGAATCAACAAGGACTGGCAATCGCGCTGGTTCGCTGGTCGAGGCAAGGACTATGCAGCGCAGGTATTTGAAGACCTGCAAATTCGTGGCGTTATCGGGACACAGTACCCGGAAGCGGGAATTTCTCGCGTGGAAATTGAACGTTCTGCGCAGGATTTGACGGTGAACGTGCACACTGCCCGCCCGGGTATCGTGATTGGACGTGGAGGCCAGCGCGTAGATGAGTTGCGTAAGGCTGTTGAGCGCGCCTCTGGTAAGAAAGTCCGCCTGAATGTTCTCGAGGTGAGAGGACCTGAGTTGGATGCTTACTTGGTGGCTAGAAACGTCGCGGAGCAGCTGGAGCGTCGAGTGATGTTCCGGAGAGCAACTCGGCAGGCCGTCATGCGGACAATGCAGGCCGGCGCTAAAGGTATCAAAGTGCAGGTCTCAGGCCGACTCGGCGGCGCGGAAATCGCCCGGAGTGAAAAAGTCATGGAAGGTCGAGTACCGTTGCACACCCTGCGCGCGGACATCGATTATGGCTTGGCCGAAGCAGCGACCACTATGGGTCGGATTGGCGTAAAAGTTTGGATTTACAAGGGAGATATTCTCTCTGAAAAACACCGCGGGCGACAGATAGAAGAAGTCGTTTCCGGGGAACTGAACGGAGTGGGGGGAGCGAATGCTTCAGCCTAAGCGAACCAGATATAGGAAAACACACCGTGGCCGCATGAAGGGCATGGCCGTCAAAGGTAGTTCGGTTGCGTTCGGCGATTTCGGTTTGAAATCGCTTGGTGCTCACTGGATAACCGCCCGTCAGATTGAAGCGGGCCGTCGAGCTATTACCCGTCATCTTCGCAGGGGTGGTCAAGTCTGGATCAGGGTCTTCCCTGATAAGCCGATTTCTCACAAGCCTTTGGAAGTCCGTCAGGGCGGTGGTAAGGGCCCAGTTGAAGGTTGGGTGGCTGTTGTCCGCCCGGGCCGTATCATGTTCGAGGTAGGGGGCGTTTCCCCTGAGCTCGCACGCGAGGCGTTGGCTCGAGCAGCGCAGAAACTGCCAGTTCCCACCCGGACCGTTGCAAGAGAGGAGAAACTGGTCGCCGTTTAGAGGCAACCAGGGACATACATGCGAGCCAAGATCGAAACAATTAGAGCCCTGCCAGACGAACGTTTGACTGAAGAGGAATTCGAGACTCGAATGGAAATCATGAACCTACGGTTCAAAATTGCCACTCACCAAATCTCTAGCTTCGGCGGATTCCGGGATGCAAAGCGACGTCTGGCGCATATTTTGACAGTACAACGAGAGCGCCAGTTGCTTGGGAGCAAGGCATGACCACTCAAATCAATGAACGACGCAAAGTTCGCACCGGCCGAGTTGTTAGCGACGTGATGGATAAAACTGTGATTGTTGCCGTTGAGCGCCGAGTAGTCCACCGCTTTTATGGCAAGACCATGCGCCATGTAACGAAATTCAATGCGCATGATGAACAAAACGCCTACAAGATAGGCGATATTGTTCGTATGACCGAGACTCGACCTCTTTCGAAAACAAAGCGATGGCGAGTTACGGAGTTATTGGTCCGCCAGGACCTTCCGGAAATCGAGCCGGCAGTTGCAGCAGAAGTCGTCTTAGAAGAAGCAACTACTTCGAAGCGCCGTACTGGTCCTACCAAGGCAGCGCTTCGGGCGGCAGCTAAGCGTGCGGCAGCCAATGATGGCTCCGCCCCGGTTGCGAAGGTAACGCGAGCGAAGAAGGCAACGGCGAAAACTGAAACCGAAGAGCAAGCTGCAGCCGAAGACACGGGAACGGACACCGAAGAGGAGAGCGGCTCGTGATTCAACCACAGACACGCCTCACGGTTGCGGATAACTCGGGAGCAAAGCAGATTATGTGCTTTAACGTCCCGGGTGGTTCTGGGCGCCGGTACGCACGAGTGGGCGATGTTATCGTCGCATCGGTGAAGGTGGCGCAGCCGAATAGCGCAGTTAAAAAAGGCGAAGTGGTTCGGGCTGTAGTGGTTCGGACGACTTCCATCACCAAAAGGCCTGATGGTTCAACTATCAGGTTTGATGACAATGCGGCGGTAATTTTGGGTACAGCTGAAATGCCTCGCGGGACACGGATCTTCGGACCGGTTGCCCGTGAGCTGCGGGAGCGTAATTTCATGCGAATAGTGTCGCTCGCGCCGGAGGTGGTGTAGCGATGGCTGCTCGACTCAAGCGTGAAGATGAAGTGATGGTTATCCGGGGTCGTGACAAAGGACGCCGGGGTAAGATTCAACGCGTTTTTCCCGATAAGGATCAAATCCTTGTCGAGGGCGTGAACATGGTAAAACGCCACTACAAGGCGGGAGTCCAGGGGAGACAGGCAGGCATTGTAGAAAAAGAAATGCCATTGTCCTCCTCGAAAGTAATGCCAATTTGCCCATCGTGTGACAAACCAACACGAGTGGCGATTAAGGTTTTGGACGACGGTACCAAGTCACGCGGGTGCAAACGCTGTGAGGGGATGCTCAATTGAGCGAAGAAGTAGAAGAAAACGTAGAGCAAAACGATTTGTCGCCGGACGCAAAGGCGTTGGCGCAAGTTGACGAAATAAAACCTAAACGCGTGCGGAAGACCGCCGCGTCTGGAACTGAAGCGGCCAAGCCTGCGCGAAAGGCACCTGCTGCCGCCAAGCCTGCTACGCGCGGACCCGGTAAATCGACAATTGAGGATTCGGTTTCGGCCGCGCCCAAACCACGCAAGTCAGTAGTGGTTGCGAAAGCATTGCCGAGGCTTCAGCTACGCTACGATAACGAAATAAAAGAACAGTTGTTTTCTGAATTCGGTTACAAAAGCCGAATGCAGGTTCCCAGTGTTAAAAAAGTCATAATCAATGTAGGCTTGGGAGAAGCACTGACGAACGCTAAGGCGCTGGAAACGGCACCTGCCCAGATAGCCGCGATTACGGGCCAAAAGCCTGTAATCACAAAGGCGCGCAAATCAATTGCTGGCTTCAAACTTCGTGAACAACAGGCAATTGGAGTGATGGTGACGCTGCGAGGACGCCGGATGTACGAATTCTTGGACCGCCTGATTGGCATGGCGCTACCTCGAATCCGGGACTTCCGCGGTGTGTCAAGAACCGCGTTCGATGGAAACGGAAATTATTCACTTGGTCTGCGTGAACAAATCATGTTCCCGGAAATTGACTACGCGTCAATCGACAGGGTTCGTGGAATGCAGGTCGTGATAACGACAAGTGCGCAGTCGGACCCCGAGGGATTTCGACTGCTTGAATTGATGGGAATGCCGTTCGCACGCGAAGGGCAGACGCGCTAACAAGCGTGCTGAGAGGTAAAAAGTGGCGAAGAAAAGCAAAATTGCTAAGTGGAAGCGTGAGCCGGCTTTCAAAGTCCGTGCGATGAACCGGTGTCAGCGGTGTGCAAGGCCTCGGGCTTACATCCGTTTCGCAGGGCTCTGCCGGATCTGTTTCCGCCAACTCGCGCTGAACGGAAGCCTTCCTGGTATTCGCAAGGCGAGCTTGTAGGAAGAGGAGACCAGATGCCACCGACCGATCCAATTGCCGATATGCTTACACGCATCCGGAATGCACAGATGGTGCATCACCCGTCCATAGAAATGCCTTCGTCGAAGACGAAGGTATCCATCGCCGATATCCTCAAGCGTGAGGGATACATTGAAGACCTTGAGGTAGTAAAAAAAACACCTCAGGATGTTCTTCGTATTCGCCTTCGCTACAACGAAGCCCAGAAGCCCGCAATAGCGGGCCTCAAGCGAGTTAGTAAACCGGGACTCCGAGTGCATGTTCAACGTAAGGATGTGCCCAGGGCTTTCGGAGGAGTTGGCATGTCGATTGTTTCGACGTCGCAGGGAATCATGACCGGTCTGGAGGCGTACCGAAAGGGCGCTGGCGGCGAGCTCATGGCATATGTTTGGTAGGAGCGTTCGATGTCACGTATAGGAAACAAATCGATTCCCGTTCCCGCTGGGGTAACCGTTGTAATAAACGACGGCGAAGTGGTGGTAACGGGTAAGGGCGGAGAACTCCGCCAAACCTACAACAGGGACATTGGGATTACAGAGCAAGACGGCTCGATTGTGATTACCCGACCATCTGACCGCAAGGATCATCGGTCATTGCACGGTTTGTATCGTGCGCTGGTCGCAAATATGGTCACTGGAGTGAACGATGGATTCACCAGAACGTTGGACTTGGTGGGCTATCGTGTTCAAGCATCTGGACAAGGCATCAACTTGCAGATTGGTTATAGTCACCCGGTGATTATCCAACCACTGGAAGGTGTGACTTTCGAAGTCGAAGGCAATAACCGCGTTCACATCCGCGGCATTAACAAACAGATTGTCGGTGAGATGGCGGCGCAAATCAGGCGCTTGAGGCCCCCCGACGCGTATAAAGGCAAAGGCATCCGTTACTTGGGCGAGCACATCACGCTCAAAGCTGGTAAGTCTGGTGCTAGGGGAGCAGCGTAAGTAATGGCTAGGACCAAGACTCCGTACGCCGCACGCATTGTGCGGCACAAGCGGCTTCGACAGACGGTTGCCGGGACTCCCGAGCGACCTCGATTGAACGTGTTCCGCAGCGCGAAGCATACATATGCTCAGGTCATCGATGACACTGTGGGGCATACCCTCGCAGCAGCCGGCACTTTCGAGTTGTCCGACGAAAAATTGGCAAAGACGGATGCGGCGAAAGCAGTCGGTAAACTTGTAGCCGAACGTGCTAAAGCTAACGGCGTACTGAAGGTCGTTTTCGACCGCGGCGGGTATCAATACCACGGTCGTGTAAAAGCGCTGGCCGAGGCTGCCCGAGAGGAAGGTCTTGAGTTTTGACACAAAATAATGATCGAAATCGTTCGAACAGTCCCAACGACCGCAACCGTGGGAATAACCCGAATGATCGCAACCGGGGAAATAGCCCGAACAACCCGAACCAAAATCGGGCTGGAACGATGGAAGATGGATCAGAACTTTCCGAACATGTGGTAGCGATTCGACGAGTTTCTAAAGTCGTTAAGGGCGGCCGCCACATGACTTTCAACGCTATGGTTGTTGTGGGTGATGGCAAAGGCCATGTCGGCGCCGGACTTGGCAAAGGCGCAGCTGTGCCGGATGCGGTACGCAAAGGCACGACGATAGCGAAGCGCAACATGATTACTGTACCGATGGTGGGCAGCACGGTACCCCATCGCGAAAATGGTCACTTCGGCGCATCGGATGTTGTTATCAAGCCGGGGCAGCCGGGATCGGGTGTTAAGGCGGGTGGTGCCGTTCGTGCAGTGATGGAAGCAGCAGGCGTTAGAGATGTTGTTACGAAAGCCCTCGGTAGCAGGAACCCCATCAACGTTGTCAAAGCCACGCTAGCCGGACTAGGCGCAATGCAGGATCCCGCTGGTGAGGTAGCAACGGAAAAAACTAAAGGTGCATTGCTGCCTCCAGTTTCACCAGATCGTAGAGGCCCGTTGCGGCGTGAGGGTGGCGGCGGATTCCGCGGGAGAGACAGAGATAGGGACCGAAGACCTTCCAATCGCCCAACCTCGCCTCCACCATCTGCTACTGGTCCGATTGCCTCTCCCGCTGCTCCTGTTACCGCTGCTGCGGTCACTTCTGTGGAGCCCGAGGCAACTTCAAATGTCTAAAATACGCATCAAATGGATTCGTAGCCAAATCGGATACTCGGCTGATCAACGTAAGACGATTCGCGCGCTGGGCTTGAAAAAACTGCAGCATGAAGTCGAACATGAAGATTCACCGACTATAAGAGGCATGGTTCAAAAAGTCCGGCACATGATTGCAGTAGAGGTGGCATAGCCATGCAAGTACACGAAGTAAGGTCTACATACCCCCGGCAGAGCCGAAAGCGCGTTGGGCGTGGTAATGGATCGCGAGGAACTTACTCGGGAAACGGTTCAAAGGGGCAAAATGCTCGTTCGGGGGGCGGTGTCCGCCCTGGTTTTGAGGGTGGACAGAACCCCCAAATTAAGGGTTTGCCGCACATGCGAGGCTTCCACAACCAATTTCGGGTGGAGTACCAGGTGGTTAACCTTGCTCGCCTGCAGGAACTCGCCGCCGATGTGACGGTTGTTACGCCAACAACTTTGGCCGCTCTGCGTGTCGTTCGGCACGCGGACAAGCCTATCAAGGTGTTGGGCGAGGGTGAAATTACCCGCGCGCTGCAGGTGAAGGCTACAAAGTTCTCCGGATCCGCACGCGCCAAGATAGAGGCCGCTGGCGGTTCCGTGCTGGAGGGCTAGCAGGGTGCGCGTAGGACAAACTGCAGCTGAACAAGGCCCAGGACGGCCAGCGCTGATACAAGCCATGATGGACGCCTTCCGGACCCCTGATCTCAGGGGAAAGATTTTATTCGTCTTGGCGATGTTGTTGATTTTTAGAATTCTTGCTCACGTTCCTGTCCCGGGAGTTGATAGGGAAGCGTTAGGAAACTTGCTTCAAGGCAACAACCTTGTGGCTTTCTTCGATTTGTTCAGCGGTGGTGGCTTGCGGAACCTGAGCATTGCGGCGCTGGGCGTTTTCCCGTACATAACGGCCTCAATTGTTGTGCAGGTGCTTATTCCCGTTCTGCCTCAACTCAGCGCAATTGCTAAGGAAGGTGAGTCGGGTAGAGCCCGAATTAATCAAATCACCCATTGGTTGGCTGTGCCGATTGCGTTTTTCTCGGGCTATGGTCAATTGCTACTGTTTTCTCGCTCCGGCGTCTTTACGCACGACATCGCTTTGTTCGGTTCAGGTTCAATTGAAACGTGGACAATCATAGTGTCTTTCGTTGGTGGGACAATGTTGCTTATATGGATGGGCGAACTCATCACAGAGAGAGGCATTGGGAACGGAATCTCTATCATAATCTTTGGTGGCATCGTTGCCGGCATGCCGGATTTGATTGGTAGTAGTTTTCTTGCCCGTGACAACGTCAGTGGATTGTTTATGCTGGCTGCGGTCGGTCTGTTGCTGATTTTCCTGATTGTTTTGTTCAATGAAGCTCAGCGGCGCATCCCGGTTCAATACGGCCGTAGCGTCTTCCGAGGAGGCCGGATGTACCGGCAAACGGGAGCGACACACTTGCCGCTGCGCGTGAACTCCGCGGGGATGATTCCATTAATTTTTGCGTTTAGCATCATGGTGTTGCCAGGAACAATTGCCCAATTCTTCGCCGACCCTTCATCTGATGGATTCGTGTCGAGCATCGCGTTGTTCTTTGCTACGGTACTTGCCCCGACGTCTGCCTGGTACTGGCTGATGGTGTTCGTGTTGGTTGTGGTCTTTACGTTCTTCTACACGCTTGTGGTCTTCCAGCAGCAGCAACTGGCAGAGAATCTGCAAAAAAATGGAGGATTCGTCCCCGGTATTCGTCCGGGGGTACCGACGCAACAGTACCTGAATCGAGTTATTCTAAGAATTACGTGGGGAGGAGCATTGTTCTTGGGTTGCGTCGCAATCCTCCCATTCTTTTTCAGCAGGGTCACTGGGGTTCAAGCGTTAACATTGAGCAGCACGAGCTTGTTGATTATGGTCTCGGTAGCATTAGACACAATGCGGCAACTGGAAGCGCAGCTCCTAATGCGTAACTACGAAGGATTTTTGAAATAATGCGGATGGTTCTCTTGGGCGCTCCGGGAGCAGGCAAAGGTACGCAGGCATCACTGCTCGCTAGCCTCAAGGGGGTCGCTCACATTTCTTCAGGCGACCTTTTCCGAAAGCATTTGGGCAGCGGAACAGACCTTGGTAACCTTGCGAAAAGCTTTATGGACAAGGGGCAATTGGTACCCGATCGAGTGACTATTAATATGGTGCTCGAGCGAATTGAGGAACCAGATGCCACCGGCGGTTACGTTCTTGACGGATTCCCGCGGAATGTAGCACAAGCAAAAGCGCTTGATGTTGCATTGACAGAAGCAAATCAACAACTCGATGTTGTGCCAATGGTTATAGTGGATACGGAAGAATTGGTGATGCGCTTGGCCGGGCGTTGGATTTGCTCGCAATGCCAAAAACCGTACCACCAAATCACAGCACCTCCGGCTCGGTTGGGTTTGTGCGATAACGATGATTCACCGCTTTACCAGCGCGACGATGATAAATCTGAAATTGTTAGAGCAAGACTGGACACGTTCGAAGAGCAAACGGCCCCGCTGATTGGTTATTACGAAACCCAGAAGAAGCTGGTCCGTGTGAATGGACAGCAGGACATTGAGGAAGTAACTACGGATCTCCTAAAAGCAATCGGTTGAGTGGAACTCTACTGGTTGGTAATGAATTTCTTTGCCGTATCGAACAGAGAAGCGTACTATTAGAGTTTATGAATGAATATTCGCAATAGATTAGTAAACGTCCGCAGCCTGAATGCCGGAAACGGCGACGGAGGACGAGCGGGGACTGGTATTACGATTAAGAACCAAAGAGAACTTGATCGTATGGTGGAAGCAGGACGGATTACGGGACTGACGTTACTGAAATTGCGCGATGCGATTGCAGTGGGCATGACCACAGCAGACATGGATGTTATTGCCGAGCGCGAGATACGGGCTCTCGGCGGGACTCCCGCTTTCAAAGGCTACCGGGGCTTTCCCGCAACGCTTTGTATTTCTGTGAACGAGCAAATTGTTCACGGTATACCTGGCGGCCGGGTTATTAAGGACGGGGACATTGTTGGAATGGATTTGGGCGCAATCGTCGACGGAATGTACGGTGATTCCGCACTCACGGTAGCGGTCGGAGCCACCAGCGACGAGATAGATGCACAGCTGGTTACTGGTCGTTCGGCTCTGTTCGCTGGTATCGCGCAAGTGCGAGCAGGTAATCGAATCGGCGATGTTTCCGCTGCAGTTCAAGAAGAAATTGAACGGCGAGGCCAATATGGCATCGTCCGTGAATATGTAGGCCACGGTATTGGCCGGCAATTGCATGAGGAGCCTTCTGTTCCCAACTACGGTTCCGCAGGGCGAGGTGCCCTCCTGAGACCCGGTATGGCGATTGCGATTGAGCCGATGGTGAATCTAGGGACACACGAAACCAGGGTGCTCGAGGATGACTGGACGGTGGTGACGGCAGACGGTAAGCCATCGGTGCACTTCGAGCACACAGTCCTGGTGACCGAAGGCGACCCAATCGTCACAACGAAAGTGGAGTAGAACGGCGAAAGCCGCAACATGGCGAAAAAAGAATCAATAGAAGTAGAAGCTACCGTGATAGAGGCGCTGCCAAACGCAACGTTTCGAGCGGAACTTGCAAACGGGCACGGAGTTCTGGCACATGTCTCGGGAAAAATGAGAATGCATTTCATTCGCGTTTTGCCGGGCGACCGCGTGCTGGTGGAGTTGTCGCCGTACGACCTCACTCGCGGGCGGATTACCTACCGATTCAAGTAGGAGCAGCCTCACCCCGTAAGTTCATGCGCGAGCATGAACTTACGATGCAGAGGATTCCTAGTTGCTAGAGTGGAGAGGGAACAATGAAAGTTAAAGCATCAGTCAAACCCCGGTGTGATAAATGCAGACAGGTCAAGCGCAGCGGGGTGCTGCGGATTGTTTGCACAAACCCGAGGCACAAACAGAGGCAGGGATAGAACATGGCACGTGTTGCAAACGTCGATATTCCAGATAACAAACGGATAGAGATTGCACTCACCCGTATTTATGGAATCGGGCACACTTTGGCTCACCGCATAACGGTTCAAGCTAATGTGGCCGGTAACCCAAAAGTGCGAGAGTTGGGCGATACCGATCTGAACCGAATTCGAGAAATTGTTGATCACGGTTTCGTAGTCGAAGGCGACCTCCGACGCGAGGTCAACGACAATATCCGACGCCTTATTGATATTGGCTCCTATCGGGGTACGAGGCACCGACGAGGGTTGCCCGTTCATGGCCAGAGGACTAAGACCAACGCAAGAACAAAGCGTGCTGGGCGTCGAACTGTCGCCGGTAAGCGTAGGGTGATGAAGAAGTAGGTCGACTAGCGACCTACAGCATTGGGTAGTGACTCGATGATTGATAAAGATGGGTCGGGGCGGAAAAGAACGCTTCACCGGAGGAACAACAGTGGCCAGGGCCAACAGGACACGCACGCGGCGCAAAGAGCGGAAATTCGTTCCGCGAGGCAAAGCGTTCATTACGTCGACGTTCAACAATACAATGGTTTCGCTCACGGACCCCGAGGGCAACGTGATTGCGTGGGGTAGCTCAGGTGGTGTGGGCTTTAAAGGCTCGCGTAAGAGCACCGCGTTTGCCGCCCAACGGGTGTCTGAAACCGCGGCAAAGAAGGCCATGGAACATGGGCTTCGTCAGATTGAGGTCTTCATTAAAGGCCCAGGGGCTGGTCGCGAATCTGCGATTAGGGCACTCCAGGGAGCTGGACTGACAGTGACGACCATACGGGATGTGACGCCAATCCCTCATAACGGTTGTCGGCCGCCGAAGCGTCGCCGGGTTTAGAAGCGAAAAATTCCTTGTTCAGCAGGGAATTCAAAAGAGGAACAATGGCAAGGTACACAGGACCGGTCTGCAGACAGTGCCGCCGCGCGGGCGACAAACTTTTCCTTAAGGGGGAGCGTTGTTTTACCCCCAAATGCGGGGTGGAAAAGCGACGTAAGCCACCTGGGGCACAGCCGACTCGGCGTCGACGCGTCTCCGAGTGGGGCACCCAGCTTCGCGAGAAGCAAAAAGCCCGCCAGACGTACGGCGTGCTGGAAAGGCAATTCCGCAATTATTTCGGAATGGCACGTAAGACACCCGGAGTGACGGGGTCTAATTTGCTCCAATTGTTGGAGCGACGACTGGACAACGTTGCCTACCGTGTGGGCTTCGCTGACTCACGAGCCCAGGCTCGCCAGCGCGTGGTGCACGGCCACTTCACGGTTAACGGTCGGAAGGTAAATATACCGTCATACCGCGTGAAAACGGGCGAAGTGGTCGCATGGAAGCCTGCGAGTAAAACAAAAGAATTCGCCGAAATTGTTGCGAGTAGCGTTGGCCAGAGAATCCTGCCCAACTGGATAGAGGTTGATAAAACTGCAATGCAGGCAACAATCCTCCGCAACCCAGAGGCTGAGGATATTGACTCCCGCGTCGACCTCCGCATGATTGTGGAGTTCTACTCCCGCTAGAGATCAGGTGAATCGATTGGTGGCCGATCGGGGCTCACTGGTATGTGAACAACCGACACGAAGGATGAGCTGAAAAATGTTGGATTTTGGATACGATGAATCACGGGATGCAGCACAGGAGTCGACCCCGATTCCTGCCGCTGCAGTTCGCGTGCTGGAAGCAACGGAAACTCACGGCGTCTTTGCCTTCGAACCATTGCAGCGTGGGTATGGCTTGACGGTTGGTAACCCGCTGCGCAGGGTGCTGTTGAGCTCTATTGCAGGCATTGCGGTTAACTGGGTGCGGATAGAGGGAGTCGATCACGAATACTCGACTCTCCCGAACATCAAAGAGGATGTAGTGGACATTCTTTTGAACATCAAGGCAATCAACCTCCGCTCTCTTTCGAGCAGGCCGGGTAAGCTACGATTAGAGGTAGATGGACCTGGTGAAATCTGTGCCGGCGACATTATGGCTTCTTCAGACTTTGAGATTGCCAATCCGGAACAGCACATTGCCACGCTGGATGGAAGTAATTCCAGGCTGGTGATTGAGATGAACGTTGAACAGGGGGTCGGTTATCAGCCGGCCTCCAGCGCAAATGGCCTGCCAATTGGCGTCCTACCGGTTGACGCGATTTACACCCCGGTCCGCAAAGTCAATTTTAATGTTGAACGGACACGTGTTGGCCAATACACCAATTTCGACAGGCTCGTTGTAGAGGTTTGGACTAACGGGGCCATCGAGCCGGTTGAAGCCGTGAAGCAAGCAGCTACTGAGTTGGTAGAGAACTTTTTCAAATTCTCTAATTTGAGCACCGAACCTCCTCAAGAAGGAGATAGGCCTGGTTGGGCTGCAGCCATTCCTGCGTCGCAGTACAACATGCCGGTCGAAAGCTTGAACTTAACGGCTCGCACGTTGAATTGCTTAAAGCGAGCGTCGATTCACAAGGTCGGCGAGATTCTTGAACGCAACCGAGGCGAACTGCTACGGATACGAAACTTTGGCGAAAAATCGCTGGAGGAACTGAACTCACGCCTCGGAGAAATCAATATTTACCACCCGGAATTCGGGGCGGTTGATCCATCAGAAGAGTCTTTAGAAGAGGAAGACGTAAAAGCCGATGGCGAAGTCATTGCGGCCGATGCGGACTTAACTTCCGAAGACGAGAAGGAGTAGCCGTCATGCGGCATCGAGTAAAAGGACGAAAGCTGGGACGACGCACTGAACATCGCGAAGCGATGCTTCAGGGTATGGTCGTACAGTTGATTACGCACGAACGTGTAACTACGACCGAAGCGAAGGCCCGTGAACTTCAAGGGCTGGCGGAAAAAATGATTACCAAGGGGCGAGCGGGTTCGTTGCACCAACGAAGGCAGGCCCTCGCGGTACTCACGGATAAGACGGCTGTTGGCAAACTGTTCGATGATATCGGGCCTCGGTACGCGGAGCGACACGGTGGATACACTCGCATGACGAAACTTTCGCCGCGGCAAGGTGATTCGGCGCCTATGGCGGCGCTAGAACTGGTGTAGGTAAGGATGAGGCGTATAGCATTGGTCCTTGAATACGAAGGGACTCGCTATGCGGGGTTTCAGGTTCAACCCACGGCCTCATCGGTGCAGGGCACTGTCGAGGATGCCGTCAAGCAGCTAACAGGATTCGTAACGAGAGTTTTTGGCGCGGGGCGCACAGACGCTGGCGTACACGCAAGGCAGCAGGTGGCCTGTTTCGACACGGAGAGCGGGCTGGAGATTGAACGATTCAGGACTGGCCTGAACCACTTTATGGCAGATGATGTCGCGGTCACAGAAGCCTATGATGTCGACGATGGGTTTGATCCCCGAAGGCACGCAGTTAGGCGGACGTATCGCTACACTATGTTGGAGAGCCGGTCACGCTCACCGCTAAGAGCGCGCTTCGTGCACCATGTAGGCCAGAGGCTAAATGTTGCGTATATGAACGCCGGCTTGAGATTGTTGGAAGGCGAAAAGGACTGCAGCCCTTTCTGTGGAAATTGGCCACAGAGTGGGCGTACGATACGGACGATGTACAGGGCAGAGGCCTGGCGGCAATACGGGGATGAAGTCTGCCTAGAACTAGAAGCAAATGCCTACTTGCATCAGCAAGTGCGACGGGTTGCTGGAGCGATTCTGAGCGTGGGCTTGGGTAAGATGAAAATGAACGAATTTGCAGCGATTGTGGACTCGAAGGTCCACGGCGCTGCATCGTTGGTGCTCCCAGCGAAAGGCTTGAGCCTGATGCGGGTGAAGTACAGGGACTTTCCACCGACCACGGAGCGATCCGTGGCGGAACATTCTGAGGTGACGGTCGGATAGCCATGCAACTTGAACGAATAACAAACCACACCAAGCCCGTAAATAGAGAACCCTCCTGGTTGATCGTTGATGCAGGAGGTGAGCGGCTGGGCCGAGTCGCTTCTCGCATCGCGAACGTCCTTCAAGGCAAAAATAAGGCTGACTACAGCCGACACCAGATTTCTGGCGACTTTGTCATTGTCATTAATGCGGCGAAAGTCGACATCAGTGGCAACAAAGGCAGCCAGAAAATCTACTACCGCCACACAGGGTACGTAGGCCACCTTCGAGAGCGGACATTTGATGAAATGTTGGCCCGCTTCCCTGGACGCGTTATTGAGATGGCCGTCAAGGGCATGCTCCCGCGTAATAGATTGGGTCGGCAAATGTTCCGACGGCTGAAAGTTTATGCGGGTGCAGAACATCCGCATGAGGCTCAGGTTAACTCTGGCTTGGGGAAAGCCCAACAGAAGCCAGCCGCAGCATCGACGCGCCGGAAGGCCTCTGCGAAGCCCGCGGTGACTGGAACAGACACTCTGCCCGCAGCAGGGGAACCTGAAGAGGCTAAAGCCTTGGCCTTCGCTGTTCAAGCAGAGCAGACTGGCACCGACCTTTCCAACGGCTCGGATGAAGAGGAGAAGGTATGACCACGACGCAGCTCTATTACTACGGAACGGGCAAGCGTAAATCTGCGATTGCCCGCGTCCGGCTCTACCCCGGCGGCTCCGGCGCGGTGCTCGTCAATGGTAAACCGGTTGAAGAAGCCTTGCCTTGGCTGGACTGGCAGAAGCGTGCTAATGCGGTGTTCGAAAATATTCCGGCTTCCGCCAACCGCTTCAATGTCGTAGCAAAAATTGAAGGCGGAGGTATTTCTGGCTGGGCTGATGCACTTCGCCACGGAATCGCTCGAGCGCTGTTGCTGGCCGATCCGGAGCTTAAAGCAGACCTTCGGAAAAACGGATTCCTTACTCGCGACTCCCGCGTTAAAGAATCTAAGAAGTACGGTTTGAAAAAAGCCCGACGCGCACCTCAATACACGAAACGTTAGAACAAAGCATCACAAAAAAACGGGCACCAATTTGGTGCCCGTTTTTTTGTTAACCCCGAAGAAACCCCCGCGTAAGGAGTAACTAAACCTCGCTGCTTGCTGTGCTTCCATTAAATAAGCAGAATTTGGTACATTGTTTTCACGCGCGCTCCCCATTTCCAACTGAAGCTGGGTGAAAACTGCATTCTTCAGGAGCACCTCTGATGGTCTTCCGGTCCTGGTAATGAAACCAAACTGAAGCAAAGCTAACCCCTTTTTTTTGAGGATAACGCCCTCCAATACTTCGAAAAACCCGAAAAAACAAACCTTCTTGCAGAGGCAAGAAGGTTTTGCATTCATGATTTATAAACCGAAGGAGATGCGTCTCCTATGTGGTAATCGCTATCTGCTGCTCATCTGATTCCCCCCTGAACTGGTGGATGCCGGATACAAATGAAAGGGAGAGAGGGGCTTAGTTCTCTGATAGCGCCCGCAGGTCTGCGATTATGTCTTGTACGCGCTGCGGGGAATCGCCCTCTGCGTAAATTCGTAGGAGCGGCTCGGTTCCGGATGGTCGAATAAGCCCCCAAAAACCGTTCTCTAGGTGATAGAGCACTCCGTCTGGCGTTTCAGTGCTGAGTACGCGGAACCCACCAATGCGGTCCGGAGTACTAGCCGCGAGTCTTTCGACGTCAGGTTGAAGCGTGGTAGGGCTGATGGTGACATCGAGGCGGTCGTAGTAGTGCTCGCCCACTTTTTCGGCGAGCATGGCCACGAGCTCGGATGGACGCTTCCCCGTCTTCACCATCAAATCCAAGAACATGAGACCGCTGAGGATGCCATCACGCTCAGGAATGTTACCCCGGAACGCAAATCCCCCACTTTCTTCCCCTGCCGCGACCGCGTCGACTTCCATCATAGTTTTGCCGACGTACTTGAAGCCAACGGAGGTTCGGTGCACTGGCACGCCGTAGAGGGCTGCCAAACGGTCAACCATGTTGCTTTGGGTGAGTGACCGGACGACAGGGCCCCGTAGGCCGCGTACCTCTAATTGATAGAGGCATAGAAGCGAGAATGCACTGAGGCTACTGACGAAATGACCATGCTCATCAAGAATCCCAAGGCGATCGGCGTCGCCGTCAGTTGCAAGAACAATATCGTAATTGCCTGAACGAGCAAGGTCGATTGATTGACCAAGGTTGCGAGCGATGGGTTCAGGTTGGCCCATGCCTGGAAATCCGGGATTAGGGATACTACGCAACGGCTCGATGACGGTTCGCCCGGCACCTAAGGCTGCTTCGAAGTACCCGCCTCCCGCACCGTGCATTGCATCAAAACCAACGTTGAGGCCCGCGCTCCGAATGGCATCGATGTCGACGACATTGGCGAGATTGGCAAGATACGAGGGGGCCATCTCCGTCCGTTCAACCACCCCACTCGCCTCCGCAACGGGGAGGGGCATTGACAGAATTTTCCCATCGTCCTGGGCAGCAGCAATATGCCGCTCGAGCTCTTCAACGACCTCCTGAGAAGCACTTCCTGCGTAAAAAGGCTTGTACTTGAACCCATTCCATAGCCCTGAGTTGTGGCTTGCAGTGATGACCACGCCGCCGCCCGCTTGATGACGAAGGAGGTTATAGCTGAGCACAGGAGTGGGAACTACGCGATTCGAGAGCCAGGTCTTGATCCCATGGGCAGCGCTGACGGATGCGGTTTCTGCCGCAAACTCCGAGGACCCCCAGCGAGTGTCGTAGCCAATGACGAGGCCTTTATTTGACTCACCGGAGGCTTCTAGTAGCCGGCAAACTCCTTCGGCGCAGGCACGGACGTTGTCGAAGTTATAGTCGCGGGCAATCAGTGCGCGCCAGCCATCGGTGCCGAATCTTATCTCCGGGTGTTGGGGCATAGCTCCTCCAATCTGCAATGGTCTCACTATAGGGTATAGACCAAACGGCGCGTTCAGCAACTGCGGAATGCGCCGTTATACGGAGTACAAGGTGAACCTAGTCTAGATTCCCGCGTCTGCCTTCAATGCGGCGGCCTTGTCGGTGTGTTCCCACGGGAGATCAACATCGCTGCGGCCGAAGTGACCATAGGACGCTGTTTGTGCATAGATCGGACGCCTAAGTCCCAAGTCACGAATGATTGCTCCAGGGCGGAGATCAAAGTGTTTGTTGACGAGATTGGTAATTGTTTCGTCCGGGATATTTCCAGTTCCGAACGTCTCGACTGACACATTGATGGGTGCTGCCATCCCAATTGCGTACGAAACTTGCACTTCACATCGTTCCGCTAGTCCCGCTGCGACCACGTTCTTAGCCACCCACCGGGAGGCATAAGCAGCCGAGCGGTCGACTTTTGTCGGGTCCTTGCCCGAAAAAGCGCCACCGCCGTGACGGGCGACGCTCCCATAAGTGTCCACAAGTATCTTGCGTCCGGTAAGGCCAGCGTCACCAAGGGGGCCCCCTGTAACAAACCTCCCTGATGGATTCACGAACACTCGAGTCTCGGCATCAATCAATTCGGGAGGGATAATCGGACCAATGATGTGATTTTGCACATCATTAGCGATTTGTTCCTGAGTCGCGCCAGCATCATGCTGTGTGCTCACGATGATGGTGTGCACACGCTTTGGCTTGCCGAACTCATATTCGATAGTGACCTGCGACTTCCCGTCAGGCCCTAAGTACGAAATGACGCCTTCCTTTCGTGCAATGGCGAGCTGACGAGTGAGTCGGTGGGCGAGCGAGAGCGTTAGAGGCATGAGTTCCGGAGTCTCGTTACATGCGAACCCAACCATCATCCCCTGGTCGCCTGCACCGAGAGCGTCAACTTCGTCCTGATGGCCCCCCCCTCCGCGGTGCTCCAGGGCAGTAGTAACACCGCGGCTTATGTCGGGTGACTGCTCGTGTATGCGTAGGACTACTTCGCATGTTTCGGGGTCGATACCAGTTTCTGCATTGTCGTACCCAATCTTCCGGATGGTGTCTCTGACAATTTGCTCGTAGTCCACAGTCGCTGTGGTGGTTATCTCACCGATGACCGCCACAAAATTGGTTCCTGTCGCGGTTTCACATGCGACGCGGGCCGCAGAATCTTGCGCGTAGATTGCGTCTAAAATACTGTCGCTGACCTGATCGCATAACTTGTCAGGGTGTCCTTCTGTCACAGACTCGGATGTGTACAAATAGGAGGGAGCGTTTTGAAACGACGTGCCTTCGGGCATAGTGGATGTGTACTCCTGATTGGTCATTGAGTGAGGCCATAAACATGCGGACTAGGTGCCCATTTCCCACCCAGCAAGGTACGCAGCCTGAGCCTCGGTGAGGCTGTCCATCGAAACGCCCATAGCGGCGAGCTTGAGCGATGCGACTTGGTCGTCAATGTCGCGTGGAACATCGTACACGCCTACGGATAGGTTTTTGTAGTGGAGTGCGACATACTCTGCGCATAGCGCTTGGTTGGCGAAGCTCATATCCATGACGGCGGACGGATGGCCTTCGGCGGCAGACAGATTCACAAGTCTGCCTTCCGCGATAAGGTTAATCCGGCGTCCATCGGGCATTATGTATTGGTCGACCATGGGCCGCGCGCTGCGCTTTTCGGAAGCGAGGTCGTCCAGAGCGTCGATGTTGATTTCAACGTTGAAATGGCCACTGTTGGCGATAAGTGCCTCGTCCTTCATGACTTCGAAGTGATGTGCATCGAGAGCAGACATGCCTCCCGTGACCGTAATAAAAATGTCGCCTATGGGGGCAGCTTGCTCCATGGTCATGACTTGATTGCCATCCATTACTGCTTCAAGTGCACGGACCGGATTGATTTCAGTGACGACGACCTGGGCCCCCATCCCG
>Ga0302134_10000081_pt1 | contig 30175 bp, 18 predicted proteins | sample CB9_SCM_MG_FD_203123 | JGI IMG/M metagenome (GOLD analysis project Ga0302134, IMG submission 203123) | Marine microbial communities from Western Arctic Ocean, Canada - CB9_SCM | ecosystem: Environmental > Aquatic > Marine > Oceanic | place: Canada: Western Arctic Ocean | collected 2017-09-19
GCTAAACTGGCCGTGCCGCTTCTGTCACATGCTCGAGCCGACTGGCAACGCGGCAAACAAATACGAGGACCCGGCGACGATGCGCGACGGCAAGTACAACGGAACCGAGGAGGAGATCAAGCAGTACCACAGCAAGTGGGTTGCCAAGATTGTTTACCCGAAGCAGCAGTTCGTCGACAAGCACAAGCGCGACGTCCTCAAGTGCTGCGAGCTCTGTGCCCGCCCCGTCCTCCCGGGCCAGGAATCAGCATTCATCTTCGACCACCTCGACCCGACCACCAAGATGAAGGGCAAGGACACGCTCGCCGGCGAGAGCGGCGGCGTTTCCGGGCTGGTGAACAACCACGTCAAGGCCGCGACGCTCGACAAGATCCAGGACGTCCTCGAGGCCGAGATGGCCAAGTGCCGCCTCCTCTGCGCCAACTGCGACAAAAGGCAGACCCACGACTACCCGATGCGCGAGTAGAGAGTAGAGAGAGAGAGAGGGTCCGGGGGCTGAACCTCCCGCCGCTATCCCGAAGTGCATAAATGTGTCATGTGTGTCTTTGTAAGTGAAGAGATTTCAAGCATGCCGCTTACGTTCTCCGGTTGCGCGCACCCACCCTCGATGAAATATCAGTAGGGGCCGAGAGCGAGGGTGTGCCATGACGACCCCCATACCGTCGGATACCTATTTGTCGCCCCCTCCGCCAGTCCCGCCGTCGCTGCCGCCGCTGCCGCCGGTTCCGCCAGCCACGCCTGGCCATGTGGCCACGGGGTTGTACTACACGCTTACACAGGAGTACGTGCGCGCCGGCACGACCACATTCCACCAGGCGGCGGAGCGGTGCTACCCGTTGGCCTCCAGTGTGCACCCGGCGCTCTACGAGAGCGCCTACGCGCTTCTGCCCGCGCCCGCGGCGTGCGGGACTGACTACCAGGTCATCACGTGCGCCTACTCGGCACCCCAGGCCGTGATCGAGCAGTACAACACGTGGCTCGACACGGGTCCGCTGGCGACCAACCCCGACGCGTGCATGCCAATGGCGTTCGCCCGCACGGGACTCTCCGAGGGCGCGACCGTCTCGCCACCGCCCGCACCCCCTCTTCCCGGAAGCCCACCGACGCCCCCAAGGCCTCCTCCCGAGGAGGGCCCGAGGCCTCCGCCGCCGCCACCCAGCCCGCCGCCCTGCCCGCCGACCGGCCCGCCCCCTCCGGGCACGCCACCGGTGCCTCCGATCCCTCCTCCTTCCCCACCTCCGCTCCCGGCGGAGCCGCCCGCGCCGCCGCACGCGCCGCAGAGCATCCAGCTCATCAACGAGCCGCTGTGTCATGCCACTTGCCAGTCGTGGTCAATTGACGACCTCAACGGTGAAGAGCACGCCGGTGACCACCAGTCGTCCCCCTGTGGCACCTTCTTTGCCGCGCTTTGCGCTCATGGTAAATTATGCCGCAATCTAACCCTTAATACCCATGCGCGCCCTTCTCTCTAGTATGAGCCTGGTGCAAATCAGTTTGAGTACACCTGCACGCTCGCAGATGCGGACACCATCACGCAGCTGCTGGACCTGCCCCCCAACGCGCCACCACCACCGCTTACTCCTGACGCGGACCTCGACAAGCTCTCCGTGACGCGGGTGCTGGCGTCGGGTGGGTTCAAGACGACACTCGACGGCTCGTCGAGGCGCCGCGCGGCCGAGGCCACCAACGACCCGACCGCGCAGTGCACCGACTCCGGCAACACGCCCTGCATTGCATTGGGCCGTGAGCAACCAGTAAGTCCCCCTCCCCATTGCTTGCATACAATCTTCTTGACTGTGCAACTTGATAGGGAAGCTGCTCTAATGTTCCACGCATTGTCACGCTCGCAGTGGATAATGTTTGATTTGGGAGCTCAGCACCATTCCATCTACAGCGCGCGGTTGCACCTGATGCCGCCCGCGCCACCCTCGCCGCCACTGCCCCCGCCATCTCCGCCGCCGTCTTCTCATCCTTCTAGGCCGCCGCCGCCCTCGCCCTCGCCCTCGCCCTCGCCCCCGCCGTGTCCATTCTTTGTGGCGTCAGATATCGATGCGACAAACTACCCCCCTGGTATTTGCGGCGGGTCGGGTGCCAGAAGTGCTCTTGTGAAGACGCCGACAGACATCCAGCCCTTCACCATCGCCATCGACTTCTTGTGCGACGCGCTCGCGACCAACCTGGACGAAGCAAAGGAGATGACGCTTTGGGGCTACGGCGGAAGTGGAGATCAGTCCAAGAACACCCTCTCAATGACGATAGGCCGAGACAGCAGTGTCACAAGTCCAGACTCCAAGAGCCGCCTCGAGCTCGGGTTTGGCGAGGAGCCGGGCCGCACGCTCGCGTGGTACTGGACGGACCACGGCCTCTCTGACACCGACGTGTGCAGCGGCACGTTCCATACCGTGACGGCCACGTGGCACGGTACACTGCTTCTGCGACGGCTGTACTACGACGGCGCGCTCGTCGCTGAGGACTCGACGGCCACGTCGGCCGCCTTGACCAATAGCAACCTTTGCGTTGGGAGTTACAACAATGAGTCAAACACGCGATTCACAGGCACATTGGCATGGTTTCGCATGTGGGACGAGGTGCTGGACCCTTCATGCCTTGACCAGCAGGGCCTCATCAACATGGACGCGCCTGCGAGAGCACTTGCGGTCGCGTCCGCCGATCTTAGCGTCGCGACGGCGGCGACGCTGGGGCTTGGCATCCCGGACGCCCCCTCGTCGCCGCCGGGCACGGCCGACCGCTCGGCCTACGTGCTGGTAAAGGACTGGTGGGGCGGAGGCTACTGCCAGTCGAACACGGGCGGGTCGCCCGGCTCCAACCCGGCGTGGGAGGTCCCACAGACCGACGAGGCTCGACACGACTACCTGCGCACGTTTCCGGGTCCCGCGGGGTTTGAGGCCTGTCACGCCGACCCTGGCTGCGAGGGCATTGGCATGTTTGTCTCGGACGCCGCCGCCTCGAGCGGCTGCTCTGTGGACGCGCTGGCCCTGGTGTACAACGTGGGCCGCTGCCACACCGGAGACCCGGCCTCGGGCCTCTTTGCGTTCGGCCCCATTACCAATACGGCCTACGGCGGCTCCTGCGTGTACCGTCCCATCATCCTCATGAAGAACGAGTCGTGGAAGGCCATTGGCACCCCCGCGGCTAACGCGCTGTGCTACTCGGACGGCGAAGACTGCGCGGCGCCGAGCGGCCGACGGCTCGAGGAGGCCGTCGACTGCGACCTGGACGTTGAGACCGACCGCGAGTGGACGACCAACGAGTCCACCGTGTTCCGCATCAGCTCGTACAAGCGCCCGGACATCGACAACCAGGGCTGTGTGCGCGACTGCGAGCGGCATGCGGTGTGCAACAAGTGGTCGTGGTCGCAGCAAACCGATCACGAAGGCATGTGCCTGCTCTTCACCACGACGCTGCGGTACATCGTCAAGGACCGCACGGTGGGCACGTGGACGTCGGGCCGGTGCTCGCGCGAGCGTCATCCGACTACGTACCACCAGCCAGGGTGGCTTGAATTATGGGTCAGCAGGTCGTTGGCCTTGTTCGGCACGCGCGCGGCTGTGATCGACACGACCAAGCTCGACGTGGCCGACGTCGCGGTGCGACTTACCGAAGGTCTCGATCCAGCCGAGGGGCGCTACGTCTACCTTAGGTCGTTCGACTACGACCGCGAGCTGCGCATCGACGGGTTGGAGCTCTTTAGTCAAATCGACCCAACGCTTGGCAGGCCGGCGCCCTTCCCCCCACCATTACCGCCGCCGCATCCTCCACCCTCGCCGCCGTCTCCCCAGCCGCCCCCGCCGCCCCCTCTCCCCCCTATGCCTCTACGATTTCACCCGCTGGTTCCACCGGTCCTGCCGCCCCCGCCACACCCGTCGCCGTTGCCACCGTTTCCACCCCACCCTGGATTTATATTCTCACCGTCGCCGTTACCACCGCAACCCTTTCGGCTCGTGCCTCCGTGGTCCCCACCCTTGCCATCGCCGCCACCACCCGAACCGCCACCCGAGCCGTCCCCGCCGTTGCCACCGGCAGCGGGCACCGGCCGTCGTCTCGAGCAGGAGCTCCCCAGGGAGCCCCCGGATCCGTTTGACGATCGTCGGCTCAACGAGGACGAGGAGGAGGAGAAGAGGGCACACGCCCAGTTGTTCTCGTGGCGGCACGTATGGCAGATGCGCAACCTCACGCTGTTTACGTGCATGAACGAGACCAACAACGTTGCGTTTGCCAAGGACTCACGCCAAAAGGCGGCGATGTTCTGGTCGAAGCTGACAGAGGAGGAGTCCGCCGTGGCGTGCACGAGCTGCATCACGCGCAAGCCCACAAACTGCACCAGCTGGTTCTCCTTTACGCATGGCTACAGAGGGAGCCACACCGCGGAGCTGCACGAGAAGCGGAGGAAGCTGCGCGAGCAGTACGATCGCGACGCGCCCGAGCGGCGTCGCATCCTGGAGCAAAAGGTTGGCGAGTCGTGCTGCCGCACCAACAAACGCACCGGCAAGAAGGAGTGTGGCAAGGAGCACTGCCAGAAGGCGTTTGAGGCAAAGACCAACGCACGAATGGCCCACACGCTGCGCAAGTTGCACGAGAGGGAGGGCCCCACGCAGCTCAGCGTGCCGCAGCTCGTGGCCACCGACGTGCTCGCGCCGTACCTTCACCACGACCCGGCGTGTCGCGACGAGAAGAAGCGCGACAAGACGGGGCACATCGAATGCATCGCCTCGTCGATGGTGAAGCATCTCGCCGAAAAGCACGGATTCAGCGAGGACGACATCAACAAGCGCATGGACCGGTACGGCGTGACGGTTGCGGACATGATGACCTCTCAGCTGAAGCACATGGCATCGTCCTCCGATTCGAGCAAGAAGGGCAGCAGCAGCAGTAAGAGCAAGAGCAAAAAGCGCAAGCCCTACGAGTCCGACAACGAGGCGGCGTCCGCGGCTTCCGCCATGCGCCGCGCCCAGAAGGCGCGGCGCAAGCTGGGGCTGGAGGAAGCGCCTGTCAAGCGGCGCAAGGCGCCCAAGGCCTCGTGGATCGAGCGCTCGACCCAGGAAGGCCGGAGGTTGTCGGAGTCCGGCGTCGATAAAGGTATCCTGGTGGGCGTGGAGCCGCTCGCGCTCTCGGGCAAGCAGCTGCGAATGCACAGGAAGGCACACGACGAGTTTGTGCGCAACCAGTCGTGCGCCGCCAAGCGCATCGTCAAGGCAGCCAACCTTGCGTCGGCCACAACGGGAGCAACCCCGCTTACCGTGGGCAACCTTGTCACGTCGGCATGGGACGCGTCGCTTGCGACAGACGGCTCGCTCCTCGGCCGCACGCGAACTATTTTCAACGCAATAGGCCGCGTGGGGGACAGCGTTGCCTCCATGAAGGCGACGGTCGCCAAAGCAAAGGCGGCGGCGCCGTCGCCGTCGCCGGCACGCAAGCGGCGCAAGCTGACGGAGCGCGAGGATGCCTACTTCAAAAAGGTTGACGACATGGTGGGCGCGGCCAACCGCGGGTTCAGGGTGCCGGACCACATCGATGAGCAGTGGGGCTGGGTCGCCGAGGCGGTCGACTGGTCGTACTGGTGGGGCGAGGCCCATCGCGTAGGCCGCATCCTCTACGACCGACACGAGTGGGTGCACACACACGCCGAGGACACCGGTTCCCTTCCCGTGGGCGAGCTACCCAAGCATCACAAGACGGGGTACGCACTGCTCGACGTCAATGCACCGCCCACGCACATCGGCACGTGGGTACGCAGCAAGTTTACGGGAGGCGAACGCCACGCGCCACACCGGAGGCTGCACGAGAAGCGCAAGCTCAACGAGCTGCCACGCGCCCAACCACCCGACGGCATGCCGCGGCGCAGCGTGATCGGTTCCTTCCTCGACGCGTCGCTCAACGACGCCGACCCGCTCGACGCAGCGTGGAGCGCCCTGCACTACAACGACCACCACGGGCATCACGTCAGGAAGCTCACGGAGTTGACGCAGTGGGTGACCACCGAGTTCGCCGACCAGGCCATCGACTACGGCGCCCAGCTCGCACCGATCGTGTTTGGCGAGTCGTCGGGCCAGCTTCCGTCGGAGAATCCCAATCCCCCCGAGGAAGCCAGCGTCGAGGGGCTGCGGCAAGTGGGGCGCTTCATTGCTTATGACACACTTTTATGCTACCTCTATCCTCGTAAGTTGCACACATACACGCATACACACATATACACACCTAACTCATGGCTTCTTGTATTAGCGGCGAAATACACGCTACTAACACATCACCCTCACCCCTTTGTGTGCTTGCGCAGCGCCGCACCTCGACGGCGGCCCCATGGGCGACGGAACGGTCATCGAGTTGCACTACTCGAACCGGGCGTGCTTCCCAATGAGTAAGTCGCCTTTGCTCGAACACGCTGCCCGTCACACACACACACTTCACACTCCCTTCACACTTCTCCTGCCTTCCTAGCGGCACTGACTTCATTGCATCGTGTGTGTCCTTTCTTGCCTTTTCAGTTCCTTTCATCCCACCGGACATGAAGACGTTCAACGACGCGTTCGGGCTGAGCCAGGATTTCAAGTTCGAGGACCTCGAGTACGAGAACGCCTGCGACAGCTCGGTGGTGCAGGCGCTCATAGGACCCATGGTCGGCGGTCTCTCGACGGTGGGCTTCATTGCCGCGCCCTACGGCTCGCTGCTGCGCTTCGCCGAAGGCATCGACTCGATACGCAACCTCGCCGGAAGCGGCGCTTCCAACACAACGTCCGCGCACCGCGCGGCCGCCATCGTGTGCGGCGTCGCGCAGCTAGGTGGGCTGATATGGCTGGCGTTCTCGCTCGTGGTGATGGGGTGCCTTTGTGTCTGTGCGCCGGTGGGATCCTGGTGCTGCCTGCGATGCTTCCGCATCTTCAGAGGCGCGAGTCGCCGCTCCTTAGACCGAGAGATTGCACTCGACGATCTTCTGGAGGCACAGGCAGAGTTTGGCTCCGCGGTGGCTGTGCCGCGTGCGCGCAAGAAGAGGTTGCACGTCAAAGGGTCCGGGATGCACGTTCTGATAGATTCGAGTGTGTAATGTGGGTATGGGACGCTAAGCATAACCTGCGAGTGTGGCGTATTTGGTATGGAGTCCGTGTGCCCGTAGTGTGTGCGTCATGGCATACTCCGAGCAAGTGTCGTTTGCGGAATTTCTGGGTCAGTACTGCTCGCCCTTCCTGGGTATACTGCTAGTGATCGCGGTGGGGGTCGCAATTGGCCTAACGGCTTTATTCATCCTGCACTCCGTTACCATCTGGCTCAGCACAGACCCGGTGATCGCGTTTCACAACGCGCGGCTGTACGCCGGCTACACCAGCACCGGGTGGAACAGCGTGCGCACTCTGTACAACGGTGGCAAAAAGATCGCCTTCTACTGGGTTCCGGGATGGAACACATGGGCGAAGCACATGGTCGAACCGGGAATCTACATAGGGCTCGACGTCATCTCCCAGGTGTTTGCCGGCCACCACTACGAGGGCATCATCCGCGACGTCGACGACGGCGAGGGCGGTGTGCCCTTCCGCGGCCACTACTGCGGAAACGCCATTCGAAACGACGCGGGCGGTGTCGCGGGCTACGAGCAGCGCACCGACGAGACTACCGTCTACTGCTCCTTCAAGGCCGCGGATATGTGGGCCGGCGAGCTGGGCGTCACCGAGTCGGCGGACCCGGTGAACGCGATCTCCAACGGCTCGACGCTGCTGTTCAGCACGGCGCACGCACGGAAGCTGCAGGAGATGTTCACCGAGCCCAACATCGAGGGGGACAGCATGTTCCCGGCGCTCAACCTGGGCCCGGTGCTCGAGGCGGTGCAAGAGATTTCGGGCGTCATGTCCATGATCCAGACGACGGCCTACGACATCGCGGCGCACGTCATCTTCACCGTCCTTTCCGAGCTCGCCGTAGTGCTGTGGAACCTGATACAGGTGCTCATCCGTGCACTGGCGTCCGTGGTGATGTCTCTGGTGAACAGCGGCGCACTCCAGACCATCATCAAGGCGGGGTTGGATTTGCTTATGACGTTGGTGGTGTACGTGGCGCTGCCGTTGCTCCTGGCAATCATCGACCTGATCATGTGCATCATCAACTTCACGCAGCCCTCCACGTGGCCCGAGCAGCTCGACTGCGGTACGCCTTTGCCCATCCCTGAAACCCTCCCTAGCTATCACTTGCGCACGGGGCGCTTTCCATTCCCTCTCATCGAACGCTCCTTGGCTTTACGATACTCAATGGATGGGAGTTTGCCGCCCCACTCAACTGGGAAGCAGTCGATCATGGTTGACAGCTTGGCGTCGGGTGGCAACGCAACACTCTTTTGCTGGTTGGTAAGCTCTCCAGTTGGTGTTGGGTACTTTGTATAGTCGCAGTCAAGGTTCATCTTGCTATTGCAGCGGCGAACATCCTCAATGTTTGAAGAGTCGTACCATGCAACTGGAATGGTGTGGCCGATGCTCCAGAACTGCCCGTAGTTGGCAAGGGTCATCCCAGGCTTCGACTGCATACGATTGGTAAAGTGATCGAGGATGTCTTGCACCGTCTTGAACTCAGTGAACTTGGGCAGGCTTGTCGGTTCGTCTCTCAGTTTCCCAGAGAGTCGTGCTGCCAACGAGCCACGGAGACGCTCTTGCAGCTTTAGGCCTGGGTCGTTACGGATCTTGTCATGGCGGCGCTTTTGGGCTGGTTTGCGGCTAGGCTGAGCATAGATCTTCTCGAGGTTGTTAGCATTCCACTCGCGGCGCTTGGCAACAGCTGCGGGGCGTTGCTTGGCTATCTTGTGCCTTGCAAGAATCTCGTCGCGGTGCTCCTCGTAGTGCTCCTTGCGACGTTGGATGGAATCTGGATGGTTACGCAATGCAATGCCCTTAAGCTTGTTCTTTGGGGACTTCAGCCGCTTGTTTCGCTTCTTTTTGAACTGGGTCGTGTGCGTCGCTGCCAACACCTCCTCACGTTTGCCTTGGTAGTGATCTGATTGCCATTCACGACACGTCGAGCAATGGACGTATGGCTTGAACGAGTCAGTGGTGCGAACGTAACGAGATCCAAGCGGCTTAAACTTCTTGCACTGGCTACAGATACCATGGAGTGGTCCAAGCGGACCTGGTGGTCTTTGGAGCGATGGACTGTCCATTCTCACACCTGCACACCTTGACAACTTGACAACTGAGTTTACTGAAAGCATAGCGATGACGCACAACATTTCTAACCCTATATGCACGCTCTCCCCCTTTTGTCGCAGTCGAGCGCGTGTGCTTCCAAGAGAGCGGCAACATTGGTACGCTTTCACTAGCACCGCACACGCCGCACATATGCGTTCGCTCTTACCGCACGCTCCTCCCTTTGCGCGCAGGCGCGGAGATCTTCACGACCTTTTCCAGCGTGCCCGTTGTGGCCAAGGCGATAGTGACGGCCGTCGAGGCGCTCATCAACCCGTCTACGGGCCGCAAGTACGGCGAGGCGGCCGAGGGCGCCACCGAGGTGCCCGACATCCAGGACGACGTCAGTGCCACGGCTGCGGCCGCCACGTGCGCCTCGTGCTTTACTTGCAAAGTACCAGAAGTGCGGGCGCTTTGGCTTCTCCTTGCGATGACGTGGGGCTGCGTCAAGGACGAGGAGAAGTTCAGCGGCCGCGTCGAGGACGTGTGCCTCGACGGCGGCTCGTGGTACGAGCTATCGTGCGGGCCACGCGACGGCATCGGCATCTTCATGCCCACGAGCCAGTGGGCAACCGTGTACACCAAGCACCGCGACTTTGACTCGGGGCGTGTCCAAAAGTTTGCCGGTCAGTTTGAGCAGCTTGCTCAGGACCTCGGCTCCGATGGCTGGCCGGCGCAGTACATTGCCGACGCGTGGTTCAAACGCGACGTCGGATTGGGCAGCCCCCAGGGCACCGACCAGGCCGCGCCATTCTACCGCGCCGTCTGCAAGCAGATGCGCACTGTCCACGACATCGACGCCGGACCCGGCCACAACAACTTCTCGCAGGGCAGCATGGAGTACATCACGGGCCACTTTCTCTACGAACAGTACGCTACGCCTCGCTCGAACTCAACCCCGCATAGCAGTACTCACATCTCACTCTCGTTGTGTCGCAGGTGCAAATTTGGAACCGGCTTTGAGCTATGTTCGAATCCGGCAAGCTGCTCGCATCACTAACGCAATGCCCATCACACGGAACATTCACTCACTCACTCACGTTGCGTTTCCACTGTGCAGTTCGCGATGACCGTGGTAGACGGTTTGTATGAAGTGGAGAATTGTTTGTACGCGCAATGCAGTCCTCAAACCCTGACCCCACACTCGAACCCGCTGTTCATGGCATGGCTACAAACTCCACTATTGGGATCAATGGGTAATGGCCGGAACCCGCACGCTCACCCTTCGCTACACAGGTTCGATTTGCCGGCCTGTCGACGCGAGCGTGAACACTGTCTTGGTGCGTCTACCGCCCTGCCCGTACACATTGCGGCACAGACGTTCGTGTGTGTACACACTGACCGTACGTATGCTTAAACAGGAAAATGTGGCGGCAACGCCACCGAGCAGCTCCAGGACTTCATGACCTTTGCCAGCAAGGCCGAGCTCAGCCAGCGCGTGCTCGGCACCGAGCGCCTGGCCCAAGGCCGCGCCAACTGCTCTATCCATTCGCACCGCCTCGAGGTTGACATCTTCTCTTTTGTCACCGACGCCTGGATCGCTTACTCGTCCAGGCTGAGAACGAGGGTACCAAATTAGCAATCAAACAAGCCCACGCCATGCCACACTAACTGCAAACGCATTGCTGACATCCCTGTTTTGTCGTTCCTCTCGACAGGGCGGCTGGACTGGTATGCTTTTTAAGAATCGAACTCGCACATGCATACCTCTAACCCTTTACTCATGGCATGGCTACAAACTCCACAATTGGAATCAGTGGATCGGCTCGCCTTTACTTGTGTGCGCAGCGATCGACCCTCGAGCATGCCTGCTGCATCCCGAGGCGTGCGCGGCGGTCCAGCGCGTGCTCGAGAAGGACCCAACATTAACATTTGCCAACGGACGTTTTGTCCCAGCCCATGAGCTCAAGCCGCCGTTGCCGCCGCCGCCGCCCACGCCGCCGCCGCTCTTCAACCTCTACCAGACACCGCCGCCGCCTCCCTTCCCACCGGTGCCGCGCCCGCCGCCGCCGTGGTACGGGTGAGTACGCTACTCGCATGACACCAACACAGAGCTTACATTCTCATGCTTCTGACCACCTTCACTGTCTGCTCACAGGCGCGCGGAGACGTGCGTGCCGATCACCACGGCGGCCGAGAACGACATCGAAGTGGCCGACGGGCTCGAGAGGTCGGTCTGCGTCTACGTCCGCGCCATCCAGGACGAGCGCGTGCGCGCGAGCAAGTGCTTCGCGCCCATCTCGCCCTCTCCGCCGCCTCCGCCGCCGATGCCTCAGAGCCGCCTCGCCGCCATCGCCGCCTCTGCGCTCAAGCGGCGCACGCGCCAGGGCGGCACCAACGGGGCAGAGGGCCAGCTGGACGTTGGGTCGTTCGAGCAGTACGCCAAGGAGGCCGAGGCCAATCAGAAGGAGCAGCTCGCCTACCTCGAGCAGCTCAGCGATTCGAATTTTCAGCTGCGTGAGGTGCTAGGAGGCATCGTCGACCGCATCGAGGGCCGGAGGCTGTGGCAGCGCACCGAGTACCACCAGAGCCACCACCTCGAAGACAACATCCTCTCGACCACCGCCTTTGGCAGCGCGCCCATCGTCGGCGTGACGCTCGACGAGTGCCAGGTGCTGTGCGCGGCCATCGACAACGCGACCATCGGAACGTGCCAGGCGGTGGCCTACGCGCGCCTCAACGCCGCCGGACGGGACTTCACCCTGCGCCAGTGCTACTTGCTGAAGCACATCGGCGGCTGCACCGCCGGCTCCTTTTCGGCGGCCATATTCGCTCGTCGAGATTCCGACGGATGCACCGCGCCCACCGACCACGACAACCCCCTGTGCATCCAGCTCGCTCCCTCAAGGGGCGACATGGTGTGCAAATGATTCACTCGAACCCACCGTAGTTACGTTTGCCAACATGTCTGACCTCCTTGCTTCATGTTGTGTGCACGCAGCGCGTGATGACCTACGACGACGCGGTGAGCGCGTGCCGCAACGGCAAGGGACGCAGCATCTCCGCCCGGCCCAAGCTGGCGTGGCCCAAGACGTTCCTGGAGGTATGCAATAGCTTAGAACCCATGAATGTAATATGCCCGCATAGACATAACAGACCATGCAAAGTCTTGTATGCTTAGCGGTCCCTCCCTGTGGCAGGCGTTCTCGATGCTGGGGTACGCCAGGGAGCGCGGCGTCCACGCCTTCTGGTCCGAGAAGCCAGTGGAGGGCGGGCTGATGGTGTGGACCGGCCTCGACGGCCAGCGACTCAACGTGAGCGCGGGCGACCGCCGGTGCGTGCTCGTGTCGACCGTCGACACGGACATCCACGGCCACATGTACGCCGAGCTTCACCCCTGCCACATGCGCCTCGCCGACGGCGTGGTGTGCGAGTCGGACGACGCCTTCCCTCCCCCTCCGCCCGGTGGCACGCTCGACTATCCGCCGCCGCCGCCGCCGCCACCGCCGCTCGCGGTCACCGCGTCGCTGCAGTGGTATACGCGCAACACGATCATCCCCCGCACGTCGGCCATCTGTCTGGCGGGCATGGTCGACTCGGACATAGCCAAGCTGTGCATAGCGTTTGCAACCGAGCTGGCCAAGCCGGCCAAGGCGGGGACGGTCTCCACCTTCATGCCCATGTGCCAGGACGTGTGCTTCCACTCGTGCTCGGGCGCCTCCGACCAGGACCGCGACGGCTTCGAAGACTGCAGAGACCCCTCCTGCGCCGACACGCCTTGCAAAGACTTCCTTTTGAATGAGTGTCCAGTGCAGACACACGCCGCGATCCAGCGCTTCGCCGAACAGAGCTGCACCCGGGGCGCGCCCAACCCGCCACCCGGGCTGTCGCCGTCGCCGCGTCCGCCTCCACCGCCGCGCGCGCCGCCCCCGCTCGCGTCTGACTTTGGCCAGCTTCGCCTCAAGGCGGCCGAGGTGCCCACCTCGGCCGATTGCCGCCCCGTGACGTACGACGCGTGCCGGAGAGCCACGATCGAGGTGGGCACGGCAATGGGCCTCTCGACCAACCTCGAGATCAGCCTTGCGCCATGCGAGGAGGGTGCGTCCACCACGCCCTGCTTCATCGGCTGTGCCCTCGGGTCGGCCGCCGGCGCGCCGGCGATGTACACGTACCTCACGACCGACCAGCTTGAGCGGTTCGGCAACTACAACTCGCATCGTTGCGCGGCCGCGATGCACGACTACTGTCTGTGCGCGACCGACTCTCCGTCGCCACCCCCTCCGCCCCACCTCGACGACGAGACGGTGTTTCAGTACTCGGGGACGGGGCTGCCGCTCGACCACAGCGGCCACGCGACGGCCTTCTACAGAAAGGTCGGCACGGACCTCGCGATGCCGGAGGACTTCCGACTGCACGTCACCAACTACGAGTGCGTCGCCGACGACACGGGCGCCGGCCAGTGCGCGCGGCACTGCGCGCACGAGCTGGGAGACCACCTCATCGCCTTCTCGGTAACGGGGTTGATCGCACCGCCGCCGCCACCCGACGGACCGTCGCCGTCGCCTCCGCCGTCGTCGCCGCCCAACCCTCTTCCGCCGTGGGGCTTCCAATTCAACGGGGCCACCGACGGTTGCCTGGTAGGCGGAATCTACACGGGTGGCGAGTGCCGCGACGGCGGTGTCTACTCTTTGTTCCCTCCCTACTGCGACTACGGTTCACAGAACACGCTGTGCGGACCGCGCGACTTGGTGCAGAACGGCGAGGTCATCGGCGACGACTCGTGCGTCCACGCGCGCGACGACGTGTGCCAGGACGGTGGGCCGGGCTCGGTGTTCTTCACCGACTCCAACGGCGACCCACGGTCAATCTGCAAGTACGCGACCGACAAGACCGACTGTCCACTGCGCAAGATGACGCAGCTGGGATCGCTGTCCTTTGGCGCCGCGGGTCGACCCGCAGCGCCTCGTCCTCCGCCGTCGCCTCCCAAGCCTCCACCCAGCCCACCCCCGTTTTACGAGTTTTCCACATGCTCCAACACGTGCACGAGGCCCTCGACGTCGCCAGGCGTGTGCTCCGACGGCGGCCTGGGCTCCCATCTAGTCCAACGCAAATTCGAATGCGACTACGGCACAGACTGTACCAATTGTGGACTCCGCCTCGCGGTGGCCGAAGTTGGGTCGGACAGCTACGAGCACGCTCGAAACGGAATATGCGAGGACACCGCCGTGGGCGGACCGGCGGGGTACGGCACGGACATGTCCGATTGCGGCGGCACGCGTCTCGTGCAGCAACGGCGTGGGCCGTACGCCGTCGAAACCGTGGTCGAGTCCTGTCCATGGGTCTCGCTCACCTCCGGTATCCCGGACTACCGCCAATGCTTTGGGGCGGAGGGCACCAACGACCACTTCCAGTGCATGGCCACCACGGTGGCCTCTGGCGAAGACTGCTGCATGAAGCCCTACCCCGGGTCTGACGGCGCTCCGGGCACCGGCACGCGGCTGTGCCCCAGCAACGTGACGTACATGTGTGCCACGCCCTTGGACTCGTTGGGAGGGGACCATCTCTGCGTTCCCGCGAGGAGTGGATGCGACGCCCACGGGGGGCTGCGCGGCTGCACCGCCACTACCAATCGACGCCATCTCCAATCGCAAGCCGGCAAGCGGTGGCGACGGTCGCCTCCCCCACCCCCGCCGCCCGGCCCCGTAACCCAGCTCTCGCAGTTGTACGTGGGCGACCCCCCGTCTCCTCCCAAGCCGCCCCCTCCGCCGTCGCCGCCGCCGCCGCCGCCGACGCCGCTCCCTCCGATCGACCGCGACTACTGCGAGTGCGCGTGCACGAGCGCCGACGTGAGCGCGGACGAGGAGCACTCGGCGATCGCGCTGGTGGCACAGAGCGTGCCGCGAGAGGACACGCGACTCTACATCGCTCAGGCGTCGATCGAGCGCGGCGCCGAGCAGCATCCGACGGTCAAGCTGGCTATTTCGGGCGCGCTCGACGACATCAACCGGTACGTCGACTCGCCGGCGCTCAACATGCCCATTGCGCACCTCACCGACACCTGGCGCGTCCACAAGAGCGCGGCTTCCGAGGCGATGACGTTGTCCAGGGTGACCAACGCGCACCCCAACGCGGGAGACGACCGCAACCACTGGATGGAGCGTTGCATCGGCGAGTGCGCCGACCACATGACTGGAGAGCGGTGGATGCTGCACTACGTTCAGGTGGCCATCGGCGCGAACGAGGTCGAGTGTGACTGCTTCAAGTCGAGCACGCCCGAGCCGCCCGACAACGCGGTGGCAACGGCGTGGCTCGGCGCCAACGGCGTACCCGACTCGGGCGGGGCCGTCGACGTCTACGCCGTGGGGCCACCGAGCTGGCAGGGCTCGTTCGAGCCAGAGCTAGGCGGCACGGTCTACTACGGCCCGGCGTTTGAGGAGGGCTTCGGGATGATCAGTGCCTCTCTAGTAGCCTCGGGGCAAAGCGTCGGCACGGCGGGCGAGTGTGCCCACGCGTGCGTCCTCAAGATGACCAAGAACAGGATCACGGGCTTTGTGCACGACACCCATCTGTGGACGTGCAACTGCGTGAAAGACGACCTCGACCCACTCGCAGTAAGCGTCCGGAACAGCCGGGTCGTCTTCAATGCCTCGTCGACGATGGTGACCTACACAGCGTTGTGGTGCGAGGGCGCGCGGCCCGACTCCAACGATGGCGCCTTTGTCTACGACACCGCGAATCTCAGGTGGTGCCCCGGTCGCGTTGCCCAGCGCATGGGCAAGGCGGTAATCGACGGCGAGGTGCGGCGTCAGCACGAGAACGTCGCCGTCGCCTGCCGCGAGTCGTGCTCCGCCGCCGACGGTTGCAACCTGGTCGAGGTGCTCGCCACGTCGTGGCGCGACATCGTGGGGGCCAACGTGCTTCACCCCTCGCCGCCCCCTCCGCCTCCGGCGCCGCCGTCGCCGCCGCCTCCTTTGCACCCGCCGCTGCCGCCCAACTTTCCCCTCCGAGGCCCCGGCGACCGGCTGCGCACCTGGGCGCCCATCGACGGCGCGGTGCCCGCGCAGGAGGCCGACGGGTTCTACTCACTCACGTGCGAGACGCCCTCGTCGTGCGGCGTGGGGCCACTTCCCGTGTTCCGCGGCGAGCTCCTGGCGGTGGTGACGCTTCAGCGTGAGCTTCAGCGCGACTACGCCTTCGACGCCACGCTGTGCCCTTGGGAATGGTACGCTCACCTGCTCACCTGCTCACCTGCTCACCTGCTCACCTGCTGACACTTAACGTTTGTTTGTTCCCTCGCAGCGCACCACAGATCACCGGCCACGTACTGTCGCCAAACGACCTGGTCGACTTTCTCAGTGGCATGGGGATAAGCGGCGTCATCCCCTCGGGACTGCCTCCGGGCATCGAGGCCGACACATCGCAAGGGGGTGTCGTCGTCCAGCACGTCATCGACTACCCGGGCATTGCGACCGCCCCGGCCTGCTACAACCGTCTCATGCAGCACGAATCGCAGGCGACGCCGGCCATAGCCACCGGCACGATGGGCCTTTTCTTCAAGCCCGACATTTCTGGCACCACCGGGTACTGCCGTGGCTACCGCGTCGTGCGCTCGTCGCAGCAGCACCAGCTGTGGACCAGCTGGTCCACGTACGCGCGCACGGTGACCGACCTGTCGCACTTCCAGCCGCCCGAGGCGATAACCACGCGCGTGCCCGTCGAGGCCGAAGTGTGCACCGCCGGCAGCACCAACTGCGTCTGGTGGGCTGAGTTTGACGACAGCACCTACAGCTGCTCGCCGCTGCACGACGGCGCCAACCTGCTGCACAATGTGCTCACGCCGCTCAAGATGATCGAGACGCTCGAGGAGATCGGCGTGTACTACCCGCCGCCGTTGCCGCCGCCTCCGACGCCTCCGGCGTCGCCCAACCCCCCGCCGCCGCCTCCGATGCGCTGCATGGACTCCCAGATCCCACGCCTTCCGCAACAGCTCACCATTGAAGTTGATGGTGGCCAGCCGTTCTCGGAGTGGACGTGCTGGCGTTGGGTGCGCGACGACGAGCGAGCGGAAGACTTCTGGCCGCCCCAAGTGGCGCATCGCAACACGTACGTGCAGAACGACTTGTGCCCGAGAGAAGTCAGCGACACCGGGCTGTCCGTGACGCGCACCATAAACCGCGAAACCTTCTACATGTTCAACCGCGACTCGTTGGTCGGAAACGAACGCGAAAGCGCGGTGCCCTCGGGGGCGGCATACCCTGACTGCGAGGACGCCAGCGATCACGAGTGCTGCATCGCCTACCATCAGATCAAGTACAACAACATTAACTTCAAAGAATTGTATACCACGAAGGACATCGAGCAGCATGCTACAATCGGTGGGCTGGACAGCGGCTGCATGGAACGCTGCGCGCTCGAGCGACGCAACGGCTTCCCCGACGCGTGCCTTCCCGCACACGACGAGTGCATGGATGCCGAAGCGGCCGATCCGGAAAGCGGTCCCGACGGCCCATGGATCGTGGATCGGTTTGTCGACCTTCTATGCATCTGCGGTGGGCGCTTCAGCTACGAAGCGGTCTCGACCAAGGACGACCTCTACCCACAGTCGGGCGTACATGGATCGACGGTCGTGTCGGCCACCCGCGACGTGCTGGAGGCAGTCGAGGCGGGCATGCTGCCGGCGTCGGCGGTCAAGGACGACAACAGGCGTGAGCTGGTGCGCGTGGTCGACACGCTCATGGGAGCACACCTCGAGGCAAACGACACGTGTCGCAGAGACCTGCTCAACTTCAAGCTGCGCTTGTTCCAGCTTCACGGCGACGACGTGCCCAACAACGGACGCCCCGAAGTGTGCAACATCGACGCGATCGACCCGTACACCCAACGGAATCTGTACGGGCTCTGCGACAACACTACAGAGGACAAGTGCTGTCGCGTCAACCGACACGCCGACCACCGCTCAATGTGGTACCCCAACCTCGACGGCACCGGTCAGAAATTTGGCGCAGGCGTGCCGCTCTCGGAAGATGTCTACGGGCCCGATATGTCGGCCATCGCCGTGGCTGACGTCAACAACGACGAACACATCGACATCGTCACGCCCGACGGCGTCAGAGTCAATGACGGCTCAGGAGGCTTCAGCATGGTGCCACTGCCGCCTTCCATGGCGTCGTTCAATAAGCTCTACGTTGCCGACATGGACTCGGGGTCGACATATCCCGACATTGTTGGACTCGACGCCGATGGCCGAGCGTACATCGCACGCTCTTCCGTGCACCACAGCGAGTTGGCGGTGGTGTTCGAAGCACGGTTAGACACCGCGAGGATGGCCGACATCTACAATTTCAACCATCCCGACTTTTGGATGCGGCCGTGCGTGTTAGCTGGCATGAGATGCGCCGGTTCGGGTGGATGCCCGAGCTCAACGTTAGGCCTCGACGGCAACTTCAAGGACGAGGCGTGCTACCATAATGGCCCCGACAAGGTTACCAGAGAGATCGAGGTATGGCTTAAGCCCACCGAGAAACCGCTTTGGAGAGTGGGAGACGTCGTAAAGGCGGTAAGCGTGACGGCCTCCCACCTTGCTGGAAGCACCTGCGACGCCGACAAGTTTCTAAACACAGACATGGAGATCACCAGCTTTAGGTTTGTCGACGACGACTTCCATAAGAACAACAGGACCGACACCGAGAGGGCCGAGTGGACACAACCCGAGTGGAGCCACCCGCGCTCTCGCGCTTACCACCGACTGAAGCTGCGCTTTGTCGACGACACCGAGTGCACCGCGTGGCCGCTCGCGGGGTTGCACGATGGGAACGCCGACACGCGCTGGAGAGCGCAGGTCACCGTGATCACGTTCAAAGGGACTCCCAAGGGCGAGTTCACCAAGAGCCGGCCAACGGGAGGGCAGACGCCGACCTTCTATCCACCGCAACGCATCGGCGACGTGGGCGACCACGGGGCGATCGACGTCGCTGCGACGCAAGTGGAGACGTACACCGGCTCCGTCGACGAGCAGCGTGACATTTGCCTGCTGTTCCGTGGCCGCCCGGTCAAGTGCTTTGTGCTGCCCGTCCAGCCAGTCGGCCTAGGGATTGAAGATATCGGCGAACCTGTCCTCGATTCTTCCAACGTCCTGGACGTGGTGTACCTCAACAAGTTCGACACCATGAACGACGCGATTCAACTCGCTCGCATCGTGGGAGCGCACAAAGGCCAACGGTTCACCCCCAACGGATGGCAGCTCGAAGGTGAGATCTTGCGACTCAATTGGGAGGACGACGCGCAGACTCCGGGCGTGAACGAGCAAGTCGCCCCGGGCATCTCGGTCGGGTCCGTAATAAGCATCGTAAAGTGGGAGAACGCCACGTTCGACGTGTCGTTCATCGCCGCCTACGCGTCCAATCGGTTCAAGGTCATCGAGGCCGGCGAGTTCTACATCAAGGTGCGAATCAGCGCGGCGAACTGGAAGTACAAGAAGGACAGCTGGGACAAGCCTTACACGGGAACAAACAGCGGAGACAGGGAGTGCACCGACTTTGTGGACAGGTACGAGATGTTTGTGGACGCCGGAACGTGTCCCAGACTGTCGCGATTCACACACATCGGGGACTCACCTCAAGATTCAGATCGCTTCGACCCAGCCAATTGCGTAGGCACAGCCGCCTGCGACGTGCAAGTGTGCGACGTCTACGGTGCACTCTGCAAAACCAACACGGACAAGGCGGACTGTCGCGGCCCGCCACAGAAGCAGTGGGACACCATTTACAGCCCGCTCCAGTCCATCTCGTCGACCGGCGACGACACGTGTCCGTTTTCGCAGAATGGGATCTGTGAGTCGCACGCAGGTGGTGATACGATGTACTCGTACGGACCCGGTGTCGGCGCAGGCTCGCGAACGAACGAATACTGGCGTTCCAACAATCGCTACCAAAGAATGTCCAGTTACTACTCGTGGCACGCTCAATGTCCCAAGACTCCCGGTGCGACGCACCCGGAAGACCACTTCTGGTCCTACCCCCAGATACAGTGCTGGGAGAGCTCGGGGGACTCGTGCGGCGACGGCGTCATGTCTGGCACGAGCACCCACAACGGCTGCGCGGTCGGCCTAGAGGCTTCTAAATGCGGAGAACGATACATGACCTACGGACTCGACGTCACGGTACCACTCAGAGACGATGGTTCCAACAAACATTACCGCGGCCAAGGAGCGGTGACGTTCGATCTGGTCGAGGCGGCGCCCAACACCAACGTGGGCACTCTCAGCAGCGGCAGCTCGTTCGTCGGCGACGACATGTCTGGAGTCGGCTCGCAAGGGTTCACGGTGGTCCGCGAGCATTCTCAGCCCACGCTCGTCGTGCCACGGGCCGTGACGGCTTCCCAGTCGACGGGAGACGAAATACCGGCCGACACCCCGTCGGCCGCGGTGTTTGGCACGCTGCGCGAATCGGGGCCGACGCTCGTGCTGGCCACGGCCGATGGGCACATATCGGTGTACAAAGATGCCCCCATCTCGGCCGCGCGCGTCATGAGCACCCTTGAGGACGCGCGCGGGGGCGCACAGGACGTCAACCTGTGTAAGCTGCACTCGGGGGCCACCGACGGCGAGCTCGAGCTGGTGGTCGCAGGCGACGGCACGTCACCGCGCGTGTTCAACCGCTCGGCGGACGGCACGTGGTCGGCGGCTCCGGGTCAATCGGTGGTCCTGGACGACGCCTTGGGCCACAACACCACCAACCCCAAGCCGTACTCGGTGCGCATCGACTGTGCCGACTTCAACGGCGACGGCTTGGTCGATGTCTTGGTGCACCGCACGGCCGAGAACGCTGCCTCGTGCGCGTACCGCTGCTACGAGCTGGGGCGCTGGGGCTACGACATCGCTCGCACCGACGCACACGGCAGCGCCATCAACGAGTGCTTGTGCGGTCCGCACCTGTCGCTCGCGCAGGGGCCCAAGCCGCCGCCATCGCCGCCGCCGCTCCCTACGGAGCCCCCTCCGCCGCCCGTGCCACCCTTCCCAGAGAACCCTCCGCCGCCATGCACGCCGCCCACGTCCCCGCCCATCCACAAGGCCGGCCTGTGCATTCGCTACGGCGTCGCGGACTTCTTGCCGCCGAGCCCGCCTCCCGTTCCCACCTCGCCGCCACCGCCCTTTGTCATGCCGCCGCCACTTTACCCGCCATTCTCGCCGTGGCCCTCGCCGCCCCCCCACCCCCCCCCGCCGCCGAGCCCGCCGCCTCCGCTCTGTCCGCCTCCTCCCTCGCCGCCCTCGCCGCCGCCCTCGCCGCCCAAACCGCCGCCACCGCCCTCGTACGCGCGCTCAGGATTTGAACACGCACATTCACACAAACACACACACACCCTGCACGCACACCACCTGACAACTGCCTAGCGAGCTGTGTTTGAGTTCTCCTTACTGACGGAGCGTGCGCACGTGCTCGCTTTCTCGGTTTGCCTACAGTTCTCCGCCGCCACCGCCGTCGATACCTCCGATTCTATCGACCCCGTCGAGCCGCATGCTCTACCGCGACCTCGACGCAAGCATGACGGCCAACCTGCTCGGTGCGGGCGAGACGGCGTGGCAGGTCGTCAGCGCCGCCATCGCCGAGTCGGAGCAGGGCTTCCCCGATACCACCTTCATCCAGGTAAGCTCATTCCATGCCCCATGCCTTTCACTCTATCTGCTCAGACACATTAACCACAACCTTTATATTCGCACGCTCGCAGGGCATGTGGCTCCAGGACACGCACTGCGCTGACGGCGCATCGCAGTTCGACAAGGACAACTCGCGCGCGCTCGTGGCGCTCGGCACCAAGCGCGGTCGCGAGACCTGCGTCGAAATGGACCCCGTGCATTCAATCGTCGTCTTCTACCGCGACCAAGCGTGCCGCAACGGCCGCAACGAGTACGAAGAGTTCTCGCCGCACAAGCCCAGCGAGTGGGAGCCCAAGTGCCTCGTGCTGCTGATCGAGCCCGACAGCCTGGCCGCGCTGCGCGACGAGCTGGTCGAGCAGGGGCGCGTCCTCGTGCATCCTTTGTACGCTCGCTTTCTAACTCATCTAAACCCTGATCTACACACAGACTCGCTTTTGACGAGCGTGCAGCCACTGACACGTGGCGTTTCCTTTGCAGGCGCATCGACGTCAACTACACCACGGCCACGTCTCCCAATCCCGACCTGGCGGTATCGTCGACGAACTGCGCGCTGGGGCACGTGATGCTCGACCTGCACGAGCACGACCGGGTGGGCCAGGGCCAGCGCGACCTGCTGCTCTTTCTTCAGGCGCAACTGACACAGGCACGAATCAAGTTCGACCTATACGAGAAGATCTATCTCGGGTACGTGCAAAGCTTCATTCCACGCCTTCCCATCCACAGCTCCATACTCACCACTCCCTGCGTCTGTGTCCCCACCCACGCTAAGGTTATCGGCGTACCACCCTCCCAACTCGCCGCCGCCGCCCGAGTCGCCTCCCGCGGCGCTCACCGCGCCGCCGGCGGCGCCGCGCTCCGTGGGGCTAAAGGAGCGCTACGAGCAGCTGCGCGAGGCAATCAGCATTATCGACAAGGAAGCCAAGGAAGTCGCCGCGAGCATCGGCACTTGCGTGCGCAGCGCGACGAACACGTGCGGTCGCACGTCGCAGGAGGCGCCGAGTCCTTGGATCGCAAACAACGGACGGGCGTGCGCCGGCAACGGCACATGGGAGGCGCTCGAGGGCACCTACTGCGCCTACTGGGGCTCGCAGGTGTGCGGTGCTCGGAACGCCCAGCTCGCTCAACCCACCCCTCACGCGCCCTTGCACCACCGCCGCTCGCAGGTCAACGTCGACGCGGCGGAGTCGGCAGAGGCCCACGAGCTGCTCACCGAGGACGGGGCGCCCTACTGCTTCTCCTCGCAAGGCGAGGCGCTCAAGTGCCCCGTGACGGCGGCTCGCACCACGCGGGCGGGTCAGTACGAGCTCGAGGTGTGCTTCTTAGTCTCGAATGCCCGCACACCACGCACACCTATCCCTGCCACCACATATGCACACGTACACACTTACCGCGCGCGTACCAACCACCACCTTTCCCCTGCCCCACCCGCGTTGGACAGGAGTGGGCCAGGCTGGACCGGCCGTACTGCACGTCGGACATCTTCAAGGAGCTCATCCTGGACAACGCGACGGCGAGCGAGGCCGAGTGCCGCGAGGTCCTCCGCGAGCGCCTTCGCACGTGCCAGCACGGCGTCTGCCCGCAGTGCGTCTCGCCATGCAACTACCCGATCGCGCGCACGGTCGCCTCGGTGTTCAAGTGCGTCGACCTCAAGCGACATTTCGGTTTCCTGCACTACTACATGGTGACCGACGCCGGCCAGCTCGCGCGCTCGATGCACGGCGCGCGCCGCAAGGACAACTACATCTCGGTCCCCGAGAAGCTCGCCGCGGTAAGCGAACACGGCGCTCAGAACCTTGAAATGTATTGATAGCTTACTGACACATATTGCCCATGCCCGCAGCACCTCTACCACATCGGCCACTACAACCCCAAGGGCTACATCCAGAGGGACGCATTGTCATGTCGCCGCGAGCACCGCACGTCCCCGGCGGCGCACTTTGCGCCCGGCTTCGATGACGAGGGCTCGCCCATCGCACGCAGCGGCTACATCGTGCCGTGCCGCAAGCACTCGGACTGCTACAAGTGCGGCCGCCACCCTTTGACGGATCAGGTACGCAGCTTCAGATAAGCTGTGTGAGCTTCCATTCTCACTCATTCCACACGTTCCCTTGTTCGCAGCACTACCGCTGTCAAAAAAGATACGTCCTGTACGACACGGTGGTCACGAGCGACGAAGGTGACGTGGTGTTCGTCAACACGACCGGCGGCTCGGCCGACGCGTTCGACATCGACCTGGAGGCCGGCGCCGTCACCGGCCAGACGGGCATCTGCGTCGACATTGATGTACGCTCGCTTGCGAATCGAACCCGCCAAGTCCTCAATTTTGCTAACTGAACCCAATCGTGTGCACGCTTGCCCCACAGTCGTCGTACAACGAGGGCTGCTCGAGCCAAGTCGGCGCCGCGGTCAAGGATGGCCTAATTGGCTGCATGGAGTAGGACTTCAGTGTTTCAAACTCGTGCCCGTGCACTATACCAGTATGCTAACCGCAATGCCCACCCGCTCAGTGGATTCGCCGCCAAGTTCATGTGTGGGCTCAGCGTCGACGTGAGTGCGCAGATTCGAACCCATGCCCGTATCATTGTCTACTTACTCGTCGTTCTGTTGCGCAGGTGCTGCACGGCGACATGTCGACCGTGCAGACCTCGGGCAACCTCTTCTGGCCTCGCGTGCTGATCGAGGGCAGCTTCGACCGCGACGGCGACGGCGTCTCCGACGGCTCGATGAGCTGCTACGACCCGATCGACTGCACACAAAAATGTCGCTACCTCGAACGCACCAGCCGGCACGGCGCGGGCGCGCCGCCCACGTGTGCGCTTTGCGACCAGGTGCGTGATACCACTCTGCCTAAAGACTCGACGCCCACCATGCTCACACTCCCCTGTCATCCCTTCACTCGCAGTACTGCAGCAACAACATCGTCACCACCATCATGGACCTCAAGGACGCGCTCTGGGAGGACGTGCTCACCGTCGGCCGGCTGATCGCCGTGTGCTTCGGAAATGTGAGTGGCCCCTCGAACGCATCATTGTATCTGTTGTGCCTTTAACATCCCCACTGACCAACGTTTCCCTTGCATTCCCCCCCCTTTCGCAGCACGGTCTAGCGGGTTGCGTCTGCCAATTCGCGGTAAGCGCACGCTCCACTTGACTTGTAAGCTACCTGCATTGTTGTTGTTACTGCCTGACCAGCTGTCTTTCCGTGTTCTGCAGTTGACCCTCCAGCCCGAGTGGCGCAAGCGGTCCACCAACGCAAAGGTGCGCTGCGAGAACGGCGACCCGTTTGACCTGCTGGTTGCGCAGATCGACACGATGGTCATCAACTGGGCCGAGTCGGCGGTCAATTGGCTCATCGACCGCGCCAACGACGTGCTGGACAAAATTCCCTTTGTGGGCCGGCCTCTCCGCCACTGGTGCGCGCCCAACAAGCACATACCTCAGAAGTGCCTCAACGGCGGGTTGTCCGATGCGGAGCGCCAGCACTTCATCGACTGCGAGGACCCGGAGTACAAGGGCGGTCTCGATTTAACTTGCTACTACCATCGCGTACGTGCCAACATGCATACTTCACCCTCCTTGTTACACCCCCTCTCACACATGTTTCAACCCGCTTGGCAACACCCATGGCACTTATACATTGCATACCTCACACACGTAGAGCATTCGTGTGCTTAGCGGGATCTAAGTTGCTCCCCTCTCTTGCCGCACGCTCTCAGGTGCACACCATCTGCTCGAGCGACGACATGCTTGAACAGTACGACCAGCTCTTTTCCAAGGGCTACCAGGACGCGTCCGAGCTGCACACGCAGTTCGCCAGCGCCTTTGGCGACAGCTACGCCTACCAGGACCCCACGCTGATCGACCTGATCGAGCAGGCGCACATCTCGACCCTCTCGGGACCCAACGAGTACGAGCTGGAGCAGCGGCGGGACATCTGCTCGAGCAACGCATTCGCCTCGGCGATGCGCCTCGACCAAATCGTAAGCATGCCTCCGACTCGCACGCCTTTGCTCGTGATTATGCGAATGACTTACCCTTCTGCGCGTGTGCCCGCGTGCGCAGATTGTGAGCTGCTTCTTCGCTCTTGCAGAGAAGGCGTAAGCGATGCCTCACATCGAACCAAATGCACCCTACACTCTCTCTCTCTCAAACCCTGCGCTTGTCGGCAATACCTGTGCGCGCAGGTGCCCTGACAACGCCGAGGAGGACGCCGAGTTTTCCTTTACGATCGAGATCACGCAGTTCAAGCTTCCTCTCGTGCGTTGGGACTATGGTAGAGTTTTGCCCTCGATCGAACCCACATGGTGGTGCGTGCTGAGAACGGTCTCCGCGCGCAAGTGCGCGTACTCTCCGCTTGTGTACCTTGTGCTTCTTGCCCTACGCGCAGATGTATCGCCCCCGCCTCCTCCGCCGGTCATCCTCAGCGGCTACCAGGACATGGTGGACGACGACGAGCAGACGTTCGTGGAGGTGCGCCGTCGGCTGGAGGGGTGGTTCCCCAAGCTGAGCCACGTGGCGACCAGCTCGATCGGGGCCAACATCGGTGCGAACATAGCCGCGTTTACCGTGACGCCCATGCAGACCACCCGCGCCTTCCTGGCAAGCTACGGCATGAAGCCCGACTCCCTCGGCGCGCGCGTGATCGAGTCCAAGCACACCGGTCGCTGGCGCTTCGCCTGCCTGGAGATGCACAAGTTCTTCCAGGAGTACACCTCGCCAGGCAAGCTGAGCGAGGCGTACCGCACGGGCATGGAGCACCAGCACCAGACGCACGCCGGCAAATGGGACCGCAACCCCCTAGTGGCGGCCATGCTGGAGATCAAGCTGTCGATGACGGGCCACGCGCTTGACCACCTCAAATACGACACGCTCGAGCTGTACGACCGCATCTGCGGCGGCGCGGCCAGCCGCTCTCTCGCCATCGGCGTTCACACGGGCGCCGGGCCCGCGGGCTACCGCGTCCCCACCAACCGTTGGTACGACCCGTCCTTGGAGTCGTACAGCGACGCGGGTGTGCCCGTCACTGACTTTGCGCCGCTCACCGCGTTCGGATCGCTGGAGATGCTGCGCTCGCAGTTCCTCGAGAAGCTCAGCGCGTGCTTAACGTCCACGCGCACGGGAGCGCTCTTTGGAATCGAAGACGCCGTCACATCGCTGTACTGCCTCGGCAACGAGCGAGCGGTTCTCAATGACCTCCTCACGAGGTCGGAGCAGTCACCCTCGTCGCTCCAACGCAATGTGTGGTGCGACGCGCACGCCGAGGTCAGCATCGAGCAGACGGTGGGCAACCCGGAGGAGTTCGACGAAGGGCTCTACGACACCGAGCTCAAGAGCAGGTTCTACATCGACAGCCTAGTAGTGTCAGACTGGGCGCGCGGCGAGGAAAACATCCACGACAAGACGTGGGTCAAGCGCAACCTGCGCAGCTGGGTGTACGTCACGTCGTCGGCCGACGTCAACATCCGCGCCGGCATGTACCGCCTCGTCGATCTACCGCTCTTCCGCGACGAGGACTGTGGCTCCTTGTACAAGGTCCAGTGCAGCGAAGACCATATCGCCAAGCTCATAAACAGGGTGAACGAAAGGGTGGTGGCGCCCTTCCTAGGGTTTCTGTCACGATTCCGAATCCCCGTCCCGCGCGTCAAGTACAACCAGGTTCAGGTCATGTCGCCGAAGGTGGCGTGGCTCAACGAGGGCGTGGGGCTGTCCGACGACCTGGCGGCGGTCACAGTGTGGCTCGACGGGCGCAAGGCGGTCGTCAAGCACCGCTGCTCGGCCATAGTGGCGCGCCACTTTGCGACGTCGGGGGCCGGTGGTGACCCGTGCAACCATGCTCCATACAGCGGGCGCGTCGGAAGCACCGGCGACACGTGCACGGCCTTCGACCTCGAGCTCAGCTCGAGGCCGACCAAGTACGGCTCGAAGCACTGGCTAAAACGCCTGTTACCAACGCCGTCACCGTCGCCACCGCCCCCGCCACCCGACCCGCACCCCCCGCCGTCGCCGCCCAGCCCTAACCCGCCTCCCAGCCCGCCGCACACCTTCAGCCAGTTCGAGGTTATGGCCTCGATCCGCAAGGCGGAGGAACGCATGTGCACCTCGGTGTACTACCTGCCGCAGACGACGCGGTGCGAGCGGCTGGCTATTGCGCTCACCTCCCGGTGGATCATGGAGTTTGCCAGACCGCCGACCATCCCACCGCTCATCGGCACGAGCCCCTCGCCACCGCCGCCGCCTCCGCCCTCGCCCGCTCTTCCCGAGGGCTTGGTGGAGCGGCTTCCCACGCGGATGACGCTTTCCACCTACCGCATGCCGGTGGCGCTCCCGGTCGACACGGAGATTGACGCCTTCGGCTTCTACCACGCTGACCTGTCGGCGCTGCGCACGCATCTCGCGTCCACCGAGCAGCACGCGCGCGCCTGCATGACCGGCGCGCCGCTCGCCTGCGCCACGGGGAGCTTGGAGGAGCAGTGCGTCAGCGGCGGCCGCCGATGCGGCACCGCGGCGTCCAACGCGGAGGACCCGTGGGTCGAGGCGGAGTTCGTCCTCGCGCGGGGGCACTACCTGTGGGCCGTCGTCGTCGACCTGCCGCTCAACACCCAGCTGGCCACGCTCCTCGTCGGCGAGAAGAAGGTCGAGGTGTTTGGAGAGCGGGACCGGCTGCTGCCGTGCGCCGAGGGCAACGACGAAGTGGTGGGCGTCCCCGAGGGCAGCCGGCTAACCATCGTGTGCCACCCGCCCACGGCGACGGACGCCGACCTCTACGGGCTGGCCGGAGCCTACCGCGTGCGCATTACGCTCTTGGGCACCCTCCGTCAGGTGTGGTTCACGGGCCTCCACGTCGTCGAGCGAGCGCTCGACGCCGTGGAGGACCTCGGCGCCGCGTCGCCGCCTCCGCCGCCGCGACCACCGGCCACGCCGGCGGTCGGTGCCGTGGCCGTCGCACCCACCGCGCCCTCGTGCACCTGGGAGTCCAACAACTGGATAACGCCGGGCGTGGCCCATAGGCTGACGCACGAGCCATGCGGTACCAGTCGCGACGAATGCTGCGCCCACAAGCACGAGAACGGCGCCGACGCCTTCCAGATCGACGACGCGGGGTGTTGCGATCTGGTCTACCTGGAGAGTGGCGCGACGCTGTCCACAGCGGTGGACACCGCGCGGGACGGCGCGTGGAGCGACCGGTCGGGAACGGGGAAGTAGAAAAATGGGAACGAGGGACAGGGCACTGGATTTTGGGATTGGGTCTAACGGTTGGTTACCGGAAAGGCAAGCTTGTGGTATTCGAAACTGGCTGCAGAGGATTGCCGCCGCGCACATCGTGCACGAGGCGGTGCTCGAGCATCGGTACTCACTCAAGTAGATTGCTCAGAGACTAACGCCTTCTTTGTTTAGACCAAAGTCCCCTCGTTCGACGACGCGGCATCGCACCCTCAAAAAAGGGAGTTAGAGTCATCCGCTTAGGGTATCCAGTGAGGCAGCATCTCTTCTGAGAGGCCTGAGTCCTATCCTGTGCTCCGTGCGTCTTTTGGACGACGCGATGTCGTCGAGAACGAGGGGCCAGAGGATTCCCTTGGAGTCCTCTGTCCCCGCGGTGGCAAATACCACCGCGTACCTTAGCCTTTTGTATGGCCATAACTCGTTTGAGTTCTGGTCCTGTAAGGGTTACTGTTTCTGTGGTGGCTTTGGCGGTTGGGAGGGGGAGGCGACGGCGGACAGATTCACCACCAAGATCCCGCCGACCGAGGCGGTGAGCCACGCGACCACCTTCTCTGCCAATGTGGTGGGCTGCGTGGCGGCCCAGCCGACACCCGCCATGACCAGGGACATCTCGAATATCGAGTTGCCCAGCTGTGAGAGGAACGACTCGGCCCAAAAGGCCTGGCCCTGAGCGGTGCTTTGGTCCAGCGCAAACAGCCGTGCAAAGCACCACAGTATGCCAAATGCCTGCATTAGAGTTACAATCTCGAGGAACAGGCCAGGCAGTGTCTCGGTGTATTCGGGTCCCAGGTTGGTGCGACCCAGTGCGGTGTAGGAGCGTGTGAGCGAGTAGATGTTGACACTCCATGTGCTGATCAGTAGAAACACTACGACGCCTTTGCGCCAGTCTACGTCTCCACCGAGGCCCACATCCACTATGAAACCCAGGACGGTCCACTGAGCGAACACAAAGAGGGCCTTAGCCAAGTCCACCAAGAGGTCCGTCTCCACCAAGAGGCCCGCCGGCATGATCGTTTCATATACTAATTATATCACACTGTGGTTATTCGCCACGTCGCTAGATTCAGACCCGGCTCACCCCACGTCGAGCTCGTGTTCATCTCCACCACTTCGGCCACCGCCACCTCCGAGGGTCCCAGTCCGGCGTCGCGTAGCAGCGTGTGGTCAAAGTGCCTCCTAGTGTACAC
>Ga0302134_10000082_pt1 | contig 30141 bp, 26 predicted proteins | sample CB9_SCM_MG_FD_203123 | JGI IMG/M metagenome (GOLD analysis project Ga0302134, IMG submission 203123) | Marine microbial communities from Western Arctic Ocean, Canada - CB9_SCM | ecosystem: Environmental > Aquatic > Marine > Oceanic | place: Canada: Western Arctic Ocean | collected 2017-09-19
CAATCAACATGTACTCGGAATTTTCAGGATTGCCGGGCAGCATGCCGGGCGGTGGGCTCGAATCAGTTTGGGTTCAGGTAACCGCTGAAGATGGCACCTGGGGACTTGGGCAAGCAGCATTTGGTGAGCCTGTTGCAGCTTTTGTGAACACGGTGATTGCGCCGATTCTCGAAGGGCGAAATTGCCTAGCTATCGAGCACCTGAACGATCTCGTATTGAGAGTTTCTCAGCGATACGGATCTGCCGGTACAGCTTCAACCGCAATGGGCGGAGTTGATCTGGCTTTATGGGATCTCAAAGGCAAGATTATCGGGCAGCCTGTGTACGCCCTGCTTGGCGGGCCCGTGCGAGATTCGATCACCTGCTACGCAACGGGTGACGATCTTGATTGGGCGCAAGAACTAGGCTTTACAAAATTCAAAATCACCAATCCATCTCACCATTCGGAAGGCGATGCTGGCATCAAAGCCGTAGTCGCTCACGTAGCCCAGGCACGTGAACAGGTTGGCGCTGACCGCGACCTAATGATTAATCCCGTCATGTCGTACAACGTCGAGTTCGCACTGCGATTGCTTGAAGAACTGCGCCCATACAACCTGAGATGGTTCGAAGAGCCATTGGTTCCCACCGACACCGATGGTCTCGCCCACTTACGGCGTTCGGCTCCGTGGGTCGCCATTGCAACCGGTGAAGATCATCACGGTCGCCACGCCTTCTTGGATCTAGTCGAAAAGCGCGCAGTCGACATTCTGCAACCTGATTTCACGTGGGGTGGTGGTATGACCGAAGCGTTGAAAGCTCACACCATTGGCGAAATGGCAGGCATGGCGACTATTCCGCACGGTGGAGCCAATAATCCGTTCGGACAGCACTTCGCAATGGCGGCAATAGAATCGCCGATGGCCGAATACTGGCTCGGCACCGATCCGGGCGTTCCGCTCGAAGAAACCGTTCGTATTCCGGGAACTATGGTGCCTGTGGATGGCAAAGTCAGGCCTTCAAGCGAACCCGGCTTCGGCATGGAGTTCGAACCGAGCGATATTTCAGACTGGGGGGCTAACTAGCATGAAGATCAAAAGCGTTCGCTGCGTGCAGATCAACAAGCCCGCACCACCCGTTCGACCCGACGTCAAACCCGGCTGGAACACGTACTCACTTCGTTCGCAGCCAATAGCCCGATATTCCGAGTACACAAGAGTGGACGGCAACAAGCCGGGTCAATCTGGAAAAGCGTGGGTGCAGATCACTGCCGAAGACGGCACGTTTGGTCTCGGTTCCTTCGCCCACGGAGCGATGGGTGCTTCGGTGGTCGACTATTTGATAGCGCCACTAATCGAAGGCAAGGACGCTCTCGCAACCGAGTTGATTAACGATCAAATCTGGCGCATGAACGAGGGATTCCAGGGCGGAATCGCAACCGCTGCTCAAAGTGGAGTTGATCTTGCTTTGTGGGACCTCAAAGGCAAGCTGCTTGATCGACCTGTTTACGAACTGATCGGTGGGCCTTCACGAGATCATGTCGAGCTATACGCAACGGGCGACGATATCGAATGGATGCGAGAACTCGGATTCGAGCGGTTCAAGATCAGCAATCCGTTCTTCTACGAAGAGGGGTCAGAAGGACTCGCCAAGCTAGAAGCTCACGTCGCAAGCCAGCGCGAAATCGCTGGTGCCGACGCAGAACTCACGTTCAACCCCGTTATGTCGTACAACGCCGACCTAGCGTTACGAGTCGCCGAACGATTGCGCCCGTACAAATTGCGATGGTTGGAAGAGCCATTGCCACCGTGGGATCTAGAAGGCCATAAAGAACTCAAACGAGCGATGACGTGGACGGCTCTCGCAACTGGCGAGCATCACTACGGTCGTAAGCAGTTCCAGCAACTCATCGCCGCACGTGCGGTCGACATCGTTCAGCCCGATATCGAATGGGCGGGCGGACTTTCAGAAATTCTGAAGATTTACACCTACGCCGAAGCCGCAGGAATCGAAACGATCACCCACATGGGTGCGAATACAGCGTGGGGTCAGCACTTTGCCTACGCCATGCCTGAAACGACTCTCGCCGAGTGGTTCATGGATACCGATGTTGGACAACCAGTAGCCGACAAACTGATGCCGGGCGTTCCAGCAGCAGTCGACGGCAAACTAGTTCCTTCGAACGCTCCCGGATTCGGACTCGAAATCCCCGAAGACTGGATCGTTCCGTGGGACTACGCAGGTCAAAAGCGAGCGGTGTACGATGCACCTTGATTTAATCGCAAATTGAACTAAAATCCGCCCAAATCGCATATGAATCTCTGTCTGCCAATTTGACAGATAGATGCCGTCAAGTAAAGAACAAGGCAAGCCTTTGAAAATCACAGATATAGAAACTTTTGTAGTCGATGCCGGATGGCGACCCTGGCAGTACGTTGCCGTTCGAACCGATGAAGGCATTACCGGATACGGCGAAATGTCGGACGGACGCAACCCTTACGGAATCGTCGGCGCAGTTACCGACTTCTTCCCAATTCTCAAAGGACAAGATCCTCTAGCGGTCGAAAAGCGCTACTGGGACATGTACCGACTCGCTCGACAATCGACAGGCGGCATCGCAGCAAAGGCAATCGCCGGAATTGAACTCGCACTTTGGGACATCAAAGGCAAGTCTCTCGGCGTTCCCGTTTATTCGCTATTTGGTGGGCCTACCCGACAGAGTCAGCAGGTCTACTGGTCGCACTGCGGCAGTTCAAGAGTACGACAGCACGAACTAATCGGCGTTCCACCGATGGATTCGTTCGAAGCGGTCGCTGAACTCGGTGCTGAAGTGCGTGAAAAGGGATTCAAAGCCCTCAAAACCAACATCAACTACCCGGGAACTCCTGCTCACGGCTACGACGGCGGATTCGGAACTGGCGCCACCGACCAGAACGTCACTTGGCAGACGCTAAACCACATCGAAAAGTACATCGGTGCGTTTGAAGAAGGTACGAGAGGCCAAGTTCAAATCGCTCTCGACCTCAACTTCCACTTCAAGCCACTCGCAGCGCGGCAAATTTGTGAAGTGATGGAGCAGTTCAACACCATGTGGGTCGAAGTCGATATGTACGAACCAGAAGGACTCGCCGAAGTGAAGGCTGGTACGTCGGTTCCGATCACTTCGGGAGAAAACCTGTTCGGAATTCGAGAATATCGCCCGTACTTCGACAATCGTTCGATGGACAACGTGATGATCGACGTGCCGTGGAACGGCTTTGCGCGTTCTCGCGATATCGCCATGCTCGCCGAAAGCTACGAGCTGAATATTGCTCCACACAACTACTACTCACACCTATCGACGATGCACTCGCTCAACCTGTGCGCAACCGTGCCGAACGTTCGAATCATGGAAGCAGACATTGACGATGTGCCGTGGAAGGACGAAATCACTGGCGGTGCTCTCGATTACTCAGGCGGCGAACTACAAATCCCAACCAAACCCGGCTGGGGAGTAGACCTCGACGAAGACGTAGCCCGTGCCCACGTTTGGGAACCCGGCAGAGGCCCGGGGTTTTAGGGGCTTGTTCTTCCTCCCTCCTTCGGGAGGGACCGAGGGAGGGTAGATTGCGACGCAGAGCCGAGTCATCCGGTGACGAGCGCGACTAACGTAGATTGCAGCTAGCGACCAAATCATCCGATGACGCCCGGAGCCAAACGAATAAAATCGAGGTGGGGAGAGATTTGAAACTGCTCCATTTGTCAGCCGGAGCACGCCTCTCGTAACCCCACCCCAGATCCCTCGACTCCGATGACTCCACTCGGAAAGTCGAATTCTGTGTGAGCGACTGATAAATTGCACTCAACATGAACATCATCGACGCCCACCCACATATCTACTCCGGCGATCTCCAAAAATATCCGACCATCGTCGATCCGTGGAATCCGGGCGAACCGGCTACTGCCGAAGACCTGAAGTCGAAGATGGACGATGCGGGCGTTTCGAAGGCCGTATTCATTCAGACCAGCACGTTCTACGGTCACGATAACCGCTACGTGATGGATTCAACCCGTAAGCACTCGGAATGGGCGACTGGAGTCGTAACGCTGAGTCCCGACGATTCACAGCACCTAGAAGTGCTTGAAGACGCGGTACAAAACTACTCGGTTCGAGGGCTGCGTGGCACATCCGATCAATACGGCAGAATCGATTCGCCCAACGTAAAACGCATATGGTCGAAAGCTCGCGACCTTGGAATCGTTGTGAACTGCATGGTCCTCGACGATCTCGATCGAGTGACAGAAATAGAAAAATTGGCTAGCCAGCTCGACGACCTCAACATCGTCATCGATCACTGCTTCATGCTGAACACCGTGAGAAAAACCGAGGAATCGCTGCTCGCTCTCGAACGCCTCGCCAAACAGCCAAATATCCAAGCCAAGTTAACCAGCGGAACGCACGGCTCTTCGAGAGTCTATCCGCACGAAGATATGCACGCTCCGCTCAAACGGGTAATCGAAGCCTTCACCCCGCAGCGATGCGTGTGGGGATCGAACTTCCCGAACGCTTTGTGGTCGAAAGGCACAACGTACGGTCAGAATCTGAGCATCTTCACTGATGAAATTGGACTTTCTCAATCCGATCAAGAAGCGATTCTCGGTGGAACAGCCGAACGACTCTGGTTCTCATAATCACACTTACTGCAATGCCCGCCAAGACGTGACACGCAATTTCATATAGTGGTCGGCTGCGTATAATTGCCAGCTTTCTCAAACCTGAGAGGTGCACATGGAAATCGAAGTGTTTAAGTTCGACGCTTCTACCGAAGTAGAGATGCTTCTGCGAATAGCGTTCGCTGCAATCGTCGGCGGAATTATCGGTTTCGAACGTCGCCGAGCTGCCCGACCCGCAGGAATTCGAACTTTGGCGCTCGTAGCAATGGGTGCAGCAGCATTCACGGTCGTTTCAATATTCGGGTTCGAAGGTGAAGAGGGTCAAATGCGAGATCCCGCTCGAATCGCCGCCCAAGTAGCTACCGGAGTCGGCTTCATCGGTGCTGGAACCATGATTCGCTCTGGTGGCGTAGTTCGTGGGCTCACAACAGCATCGGGTATCTGGATGGCGGCTGCACTAGGAGTTGCCGCAGGCACTGGAATGTACATCTTTTCGTTCGGTGGAGCGGTGCTCGCCGTAGCAATCCTGTTCCTACTGCCTCGGAAGGCTGATGAAGATGACAACGACGATGATTCATATGACACAACGCTATCGATTCAACCGCGCACCAATCGCACCACGTAGAATTTAGTGCCATATGACCACCACCGAACCGCGACAACGCCCCCCAATAAATCGACCGCTCGCTGTTCACGTAATGGCGAAACCCAGTGGAGCCATCTGCAATATCGATTGCACGTACTGCTTCTATCTTGAAAAAGAGAAGTTGTACCCCGAAAAGGCGCGCGGCTCGTGGAAGATGGGCGATGAAGAGCTTGAGTTGTACGTAAAGCAGTACATCGAGGCCAACGATATTCCGGTCGTGAGCTTTGCGTGGCAGGGCGGCGAACCAACACTTCTTGGTGTCGATTTCTACAAGAAAGCGGTTGAGCTTCAGAAGCAGTACGCTGGCAAGAAGCAAATAACGAACGCCTTCCAGACGAACGCCATTCTCCTCGACGACGAGTGGGGCGAGTTCTTAGCTGAGAACAAATTCCTCGTCGGCGTTTCGATCGATGGGCCAGAAGATATTCACAACCGCTACCGAATGACACAGGGCGGCGAGCCAACATGGCACAAGGTGATGGCCGGTATCGAAGTGCTTAAGAAGCACAAGGTCGAGTTCAATACTCTGACCGTACTTCACAAGCACAACGCCGATCACCCTAAAGAGATGTACGAGTTCCTGACCCGCGAAGTCGGAAGCCAATTCTTGCAGTTCATCCCAATCGTTGAACGAGTTGCCGACAAACTTCCTGCGCACATGCTGCAATTGGTTGGGCCTGAATTCAGAGATGGCGCAACGGTAACCGAGTGGTCGGTGGGATCAGAGCAGTACGGAAATTTCCTGACCGGCATCTTCGATATATGGGTACGAAAAGACATCGGTAAGTACTTCATTCAGATCTTCGATACTGCTCTTGCCAGTTGGATGGGTCAAAATCCCGGGCTGTGCATTTTCGCCGAGACTTGCGGCGACGCAATGATTATTGAGCACAACGGTGATGTGTACTCGTGCGACCACTTCGTTTACCCCGAATTCAACCTCGGCAACGTTAAAGAAAAATCGATTCGCGTGATGGCCCAGTCACCCGAACAGCGCAAATTCGGAAACGATAAACGAGATACGCTTCCAGAATTCTGCCGATCTTGCGAATTCAAATTTGCTTGCAACGGCGGTTGCCCTAAGCAGCGGTTTACCAAGACGCCCGATGGCGAAGATGGTCTGAACTATCTTTGTGCCGGATACAAAAAGTACTTCGCTCACACCGAGCCTTACATGAAGGCGATGGTCAACGAGCTACGAAGCGGACAGCCAGCTGCAAACATCATGGCAAAGACGAGTCAGATGCCGGAAACAGCCGGATCAGATGACCCTTACACTGGTGTCGGTCGTAACGACAACTGCCCGTGCGATTCAGGCAAGAAATTCAAACGCTGCCACGGTGCTGCTAAGTAGCAACACAGACTGCTCACAACTCGAATACGCCCCACGCTCCCCCCAAACCCTCCTAGAGGGTTAGAATTCCGTGGGTTATTTCAACAGCCCGTTTATTACTCATCACATTCGGGGAGCAACTCCAGTGAAACTCAGGACCAACCGCGCAAAGCAGAAACTCGCCAACGACGAAGTAGTAACTATTGTCAGCGGAATCACTCATCCAGACGACATTGACGCAGTTGGACCTATGGGATTCGACGGCATCTGGTTCGAAGGCGAACACGGTTCCACCGAAGCCGGTGAACTCGGAAACCTCACTCGAGCATGTGACCTCTGGGGCATGACCTCGGTCGCTCGAATCAACCTCAACGAGCAGGGCCTTATTTACCGAACACTCGACCGTGGCGCACAGTCGATCGTAGTTCCGCACGTGAACAACGCAGCCGAAGCACAGAACGTTGTCGATGGCGGCAAGTTCACTCCTCTGGGCAAGCGTGGCATGTTCACTAGCCGACAGGGACTCGGAGTTGAGAACTACTTCGACCAGGCAAACGACGAATCTTTATTAGTCATTCTTCTCGAAGACATCATTGCGTGGGAGAACCTCGACGAAATTCTCGCCGTAGAAGGTATCGACGTGTTCTTCGTTGCTCCTTCCGACTTCGCAGCCTCGATGGGCCACATGGGCGATTTGAGTCACCCTGACGTAGTTGAGAAGATCAACGACTCTCTCAAACGAATCGTTGCTGCTGGCAAGCACGCCGGTGCACTTGCAACAAACGAAAACGTTGCTGCGTACGTAGAAATGGGTGTCAGGTTCTTCATGACTGGCGCAGGTCCGTGGATTGCTAGCGGCTACAACCAGTTTGTTGCCAATGCAAACTCTGGAAAAAAGTAGACAATTAGACGTCTACAAATTTGGCAACTAGCCTGAACCTAAGATTCAGACAGTGAGAAATTTCGAATTGAAAAGTGTGATGTCCAAGAGAATACTGATCATTGCGGGAATGCTCGTAATGATCGTGCTGACCGCGTGTCAGGCGGCTGGTAAGAACCCCGAAAATATCGTAATTCCGGTTATCCAACCAACAGTCGATATCGCTCTGTGCCAAAACGACGTTTATCCACAGGGCGCTCCGATATTTGGAGATGTCTTGAGCAGTCAGCTCACAGGCGAGCCGGATGGCGTGAAGAGTTACGACATTGTCGTCGGTGAAGGTACTTCACCAAATATTGAAGACATGGTGACTGTTCGATACACCGGCTGGCTTGATGACGGCTGTATTTTCGATTCGTCACACGCTCGTGGCGAAGACGCAGATCTTCTACTTGTAGCCCTGATCCCAGGCTGGCGACAATCCATGCTTACGATGGCCCCTGGCGGAGTTCGACGAGTCGAAATTCCGCCTATCCTCGGTTATCGAGAACTTGGCTCACCCCCGGTTATTCCCGGGAACGCCACTCTTACTTTTGAAATTGAACTTGTGAGCGTTCTCACACCCAGAGAAGCAGTCGCCACGGCAACAGCTATAGCTGCCAATGCAACTGCGACTCCTATACCTACTGCAACGCCCGAAGGAGGGCCTATCGTGTCTTGCGACAACCCCGGTTACCCAGATACCGCTCCTAAGTACGAAGATGTGACAGAAGACCAGTACTCGGATGAGCCTTCTGGAATTCGAGTATTCGATTCGAAGGTCGGCGACGGCGCTTCTGTTACTCCGGAACAGACCGTAGATGTTCACTACACCGGATGGCTCGTTGCTGACGGATGTGTGTTCGATTCTTCGTACACACGTGGAGCATCAGTTTCGTTCCCTGTTGGTGGCGTAATTCCAGGATTCCGTGACGCTATTCTCGGCATGAAAGTCGGCGGACAGCGACGTGTCTACATTCCTGCGGATCAGGGCTACGGAGCACAGGGCGCTGGCGGAGCAATCCCACCAAACGCCGATCTAGTATTCGACATCGTCCTAGACAACGCTCGATAGAGTGCCAGAAAATCCTCTCCCTGAGGGAGAGGATTGGGTGAGGGGGCATGCTGCCCTCTTTGTCGCCTTGGTTCACTGAATCGCAAGCGCCCAATCGCTGAGCAAATAGTTAGATAAATAAAAAAGCCCTCGGCCGATTGGTCGAGGGCTTTTTTTGATTTTCGACTAACGACCAACTGTCATTCTGAACTCGATTCAGAATCACGCCCAACCTACTCATACGACCACACAACCCAACAGCGATTGTTGCCGTACTCCCACGCAGGTTCCTGCTACACATAGATTCTGAATCAAGTTCAGAATGACAACATCATCTGCCCTTGCCCTAGCCCCTTCCTTCGGTAAAGAGCTAGGGCAAGGGCAGATTGCGACTAAGTCAACCGGATACAACCGTCCCCTTCCGGACGGAAGGGCTAGGGTAGGAGAATTGCGACGCGGAGCCGAGTCATTCGATGACGCCCGGAGCTAATTACGAGATCACACCACCATGCTTATAACCAAAGTTGAAACCATTCACGTCGACGAATTCTGGCAGATGTGCTGGGTTCGCATTCACACCGACTCCGGTGAGATTGGGCTTGGCGAAACGTGGTATCTGCCCAAATCCGTAGCAGCCGTAGTTCACGAAATTTTCGGGCCAACGCTAATCGGACGCGACCCCATGGATCGCGAAGGCATCTGGGACGAACTATTCAAGCTCTCAGGAATTTTCACTTACTCAGGCGCCGAACTACGTGCACTCTCAGCCATCGACATCGCCTTGTGGGACGTCGTTGGGCAAGCACTCGACCAGCCGATATACAACCTGCTCGGCGGAAAATCACGCGACAAAATCCGTATCTACAACACGATCGGCAGCTACGGCGATTGGCAAGACAACGAATTTGAACAGCGTGATCCGGTTGGATTCCTGCAAAGCCTAATCGACGAAGGAATTACAGCGGTCAAGGCGTACTACATGGCTCCGTACGCCGCCGAATCGGGTGGAAACTTCATTTCCGCAAAACAGATCAAAGAGGGACTTGCCCCGCTTGCTAAACAGCGAAAAGCGCTTGGCGACCAGATCGAAATCGCCCATGACGGCGGCGGACAGTGGGCGCTGGCCCCTGCAATTCGCATCACTCAAGCGATGGATGAGTACGACCTGATGTGGCAGGAAGAGATGATTCATCCTGTGAACGTCGAGACGCATCTAAAACTTGCGCAGGAAACGAAAACGCCGATCTGCGCAGCTGAAAGACTCATGACTCGATACGAATTCCGTGAGTACATCGAAAAAGGCGCAGCCGAAATCGTGATGCCCGATTTGATCTGGACCGGCGGAATTTCGGAGACGAAGAAAATCGCAACGATGGCCGAAACCTACCAAACGCCCATAGCTCCGCACGACTGGACGGGTCCCGTAAACGTGTTCGCCTGTGCTCACATCTCAATGAACGTGCCGAACGTGATGATTCAAGAGACGAACCGTGCCTACTACCGCGGCTGGTACGACAAGTTCATCGAGCCGAATATTGTGATCAAAGACGGATACCTACTCGCCCCAGAAGGACCCGGTCTCGGAACTCGGCTAAAAGACGACGTATTCGACCGCTCCGACATCCATGTTGAAACCACTACCGAAGCCCGAGTGTGGGAGCCAGTAGGCTTCAACGACCCCGGCCAAAAAGTAGCCAATTTCTTCTCCCCAAACGTGCCGGAGGGCCAGAAGTAACTGAGTTCGCATTGATGTTGCCTCAGTACGCATCCAATAATCATGATCCAAAAACTAATCACAATCGCCCTCGCACTCCTCGGCTTCTCGAAAACCGTCGCCTGCACCTTCTCGCGCTCGATTAAGTAACCCTCCTCTCGATAAACTCGCCTGATGCCTACTCACTACCTCTCCATCGACGTTGGGTCGACTTCGGTTACGGCCCTGATCATCGATATCGAAGCCAAGTCGGTCGTCGGAAGCTCGACCATCGCCAACAACGCTGAAATCACTTCGGCAGCCGACAAGAAAATCGGTAGATCTGAGTGGGATCTCGTACGAATGACCGATCTTGCGGTTACGAACGCCGCGAACCTCATCAAGCGCACGAAAGCGCAACCTGCGGCAATCGGTATCACTGGCCAACAACAAGGTCTTCAGCTTCTCGACAGCGACATGAACACCGTCGGCAGCTTCATTTCGTGGCAAGACCAACGATCGAAAGATATTCTCTCTGGAGAAAGCCGGACTTACCTAGACGCCATGGGCGAACTCGGTGGAGCCATAATCGAAGAAAACGGACTTCCAGCATTCGAAAACACCGGATGTCCAATAGTCACTGGCTACACGGCTCCCAATCTCTACTGGCTCAAAGCCAACAACGAACTGCCTAGCAAGGTTCACGCCACTACTGCACCGGAATTCGTAGTTTCACGACTCACCGGCACCCGACCTATAACCGATCCCACCGACGCGGTTAGCTGGGGCGTTTACGATCTGTCCAAAATGGGATGGAACTACAATCTCACCGATTCCCTCGGTCTCGACCGAAACCTATTTTCCAACCTCGCGGAATCGTGCACACCCGCCGGTCAGATAACGCCAGCAATGGCAGAGAAGCTAGGTGCCAAAGCAGGCATTCCCGTTTCAGTTGCGAGCGGCGATCACCAGTGCAGCTTCGCCGGAACAGTAGCCGACTACGAAAACACTGTTGCCATCAACATCGGTACCGGCGGCCAGGCTTCCGTTTACGTCGAGAAACCAACCCCACGAGGCTGGCTCGAACTTCGCCCATATATCCAAAGCGGTTACTTGCTGGCCGGAGTCGGAGTAGTTGGCGGTCGAACTTTCCGAACGCTACGAGATTTCTTCAACAATGCGAGTCGAGCGCTAGCTGGATACGAACTTGATCCTGACGTTCTCTACGAAAAATTGGTTGAGTTAGCATCCGAAGTTCCTGCCGGTGCCGAGGGTGTGGTGGTCGACCCGCTGTTCACCGGTTCCCGCAGCAACCCTCTAGCGAAGGCAGCGGTGCTAGAGCTCACTCCGGGCACATTCACGCCCGGGCACATGGCACGTGCGCTCTTCGAGGCGATGGCGGCTCAATTAGCAGACTCGTATCGAGAAGCTGCGAAGCTTGGAGCGGGGACACGTTCGCTACTCGTCGGATCAGGCAACGGCTTGAAGCTCAACGCAGTGCTCAGAGAGTCGCTTGAAGCCGAACTCGGAATGTCGCTTCAACTCGGAAGGCACAACGAAGAGGCCGCTATTGGTGCAGCACTATGTGCGGCAGTTGCCGACGGATCGTTCGGTTCGATCGCCGATGCCAGCGCTTCTTTCACCGTAAGTTAGCCGCCTCAAAGCAAAATCCTGATTAGTTCTGACTACGCCATTCACGCCGGGCTAAGCGACAATAGCGTTCGATATGCCAATTCCACCAGCACCAACCCCTTCGCAGTTCGAACAGGTCGCAATAACGATCGATCCAACTGCGCAGGTAGTTTCAACTCACAAACTACTCGGCGGATTAGGCTGCCGAATGGACGTGCTTGAAATGCAGCTTGGCGACGGATCAACACTTAGAGTCGTCACAAGGCAGTACTGGGTGAAAGATGACCCGTCGAAAGACAAACGTCCGATAGGCGAATCGAAAATTCTGGCTGCGCTCAAGATGAACGGCGTGCCAGCACCGGAACCGATCCTCAACGAAGAAGTTGCCAGCGAGATTTTTGGCAGACCCGGACTAGTGATTTCGTATATCAACGGCATGCCGAATCTAGGTCCTGTCGATCTCCAAGATTGGGCACGCCAAATCGCTACTGCAATGGCAAAAATTCATACTGCCACAGTGCCGCCCGAACTCGAATCGCTTCCTCGTGCTCATATCGTTTCTCTCGAAAAATGGATGAACGCCGATAAACCGCCTGACAGGTTCGTAAAGCATGAACAAGGCACCGATCTGTGGAACGCAATGAAGGCTTTATGGCCGAACGTCGATACCTCAGCTAATCAAATAATTCACACCGATTTCTGGCCCGGGAACATGATTTGGAAATCCGACAAATTACTAGCGGTTGTCGACTGGGAGTGGCCTTCTCTGGGAGTGCCGAGTGATGACGTTGGATATTTCCTCTCGGACGCCGCCTACACAGGCTTCGATGTTGAAGAAACGTTCTTAGAAACTTACGAAGCTGTTTCAGGAAAGCCGGTTCAGGATTTACTATTTTGGAAGATGCTTGCGGCGGCGATGCCGTTGCCCGATGTTGGTCCGTGGGCGCAGGGTTACGCAGAGCTGGGTATGAGAAATATGGACGCCGATGAGATTAGGCGATCTCATTCTGTTCACATCACGAATCTGCTAAACGAGTTCGATCCAAGTGCCTGAAATACGAGAACTGGCTCCGAAGCCCACAACTGAGCAGTTCGCTCTTCTCGCCCGAGCCATCGAGCCCACGGCTGAGGTAGTTTCTAATCGTAGACTCAAAGGCGGAATTTCCTGCCGAATGGACGTTCTTGAGTTCACTTCGACCGCTGCACGAAATGGCGAGACTCAGAAAGTTGTGGTCAGGCAATACGGACCCTGGCACAAAGACGACGATCCGCACCCCGGAACTTTCGAAGCTGCCGTACTTGAATTACTCGGAAAGAACGATGTCGCTGCCCCATCGCTGATACTCGATCGAAAAGCGACCAAGATCATGGGTAATCGCACCATAGTCACTTCGTTTATCGATGGAAGACCGCAGTTGATTCCACATGATCTCGTCGATTGGTCAGATCAACTCGTCGCTGCCATCTCAAAAGTTCACGGAACTCCCGTGACTCCTAAAGTCAGAAAACTAATTCCGAGCCTGTACACCGGACTCGAACGACTGTTCTCTCGTGACGAACCGACCGAGATTATTGCTCAGCACCCGCTGGGTCGTGATCTGTGGCAAAAAACAAAGGATATTTGGCCTTCGATTGCGAAGACAGAAGATTATCTAATCCATGCCGATTACTGGCCCGGCAACACACTCTGGAACAACGACAGGCTGGTGGCGATTGTCGATTGGGAAGAACCTCGACTAGGTGAACCGACTTGGGACATTGCTGTGATCGTTCAAGATGCGGCGTGCTTTAGGATGGATATCGAAGACGCTGTAATTAGCCAGCACAGAAGAATTTCAGGACGAACACTGAAGGATTACGACTTCTGGCGAATGACGATCGCATTGAACGGAATGCCCGATCCCGGAGTATGGGTCGATGGCTATCGTGCGTTAGGTGGATTTCCACTCACAGCTAAAAATGTACGGGACAATCACACAGCCACAGTCGAGATGCTGCTGGCTAGGTAGGGGCACCACGGCTCCTTCTCCCAGTGGGAGAAGGTTGGGATGAGGGTGATATCGTCACACAGCTAGAATTCGGGTCGGACAGCTATGTATTCGAACCAATTCCAGTCGTGTCAGAATTCAATTCCACCCTCACCTAAATCCTCTCCCTAATGGAGAGGACTTCTGTGCGAATTAGCTCACCAACTCATCCGTTGGGCTTAATAACGAACTTCACGCCCTTGCCCTCGCCTGAATCGACGATTGCTTGCGGCACGTCCTGTAGCTCATATCGGCCCGATATCACGCCATCGAGATGCAACGTGTCGATCTCAGCTGGAGTTCGAGCGAACACGTCGCCACGTCCGAATGCGCCTTTAAGCGTGATCTCTCGATAGTGAAGGTCGTACATATCAACTGGCAAAGGTGCGCCCTCAGGGTTCACGCCAATCATCAGCACTTGTCCTCTCGGACGAACAACCTCAACGCACTTGGCGACGAGCTTTGGAAACCCCACCACTTCGGCTGCGATGTTGGCTCCGTAGCCACCGTTGTGATCCTTGATGAACTCCGTTAGATCGCTTTCTGCGGGATCGTGAAGCAGGTCAGCACCAAACTGAGTCGCCATCTCTCGACGAGCCGCTATCGGTTCCGACATCACCATTCGCTCAACACCCTGCCGCTTTAGGAACGCCAGCGTGAACAAGCCCATAATGCCGCCGCCAACCACGACCCCAATGCCGTTGTCGTCGATCCGCATCATTTCGGCACCTGAAAGACAGCACGATGCGGGTTCGCTCAAAGCGGCCTGCTCAAGATCGAGCGTATCTGGAATTTTCACTGCCGATTGCGATGGAGCAGTTGCGTATTCAGCGAACATGCCCGATGTTAGGTCAGCGTTCTCGCAACGTGATTCCGACCACGTTGTGCATGCAGAACAAACTCCGCAATGACTTGTTGTGTTCATAACAACTCTGTCACCGATTCGACTCTTGTCGACGCCCTCACCGACTTCAACGATCACGCCGGAGCCTTCGTGACCAAGTACTTTTGGCGGTGTCGAAGGAAACAATCCCTGCGTGATGTGAACGTCGGTGCCGCAAACACCAATCGTGTTGACTTTTATGATGACTCTGCCGGGACGCGCAACGGGATCGGGAACTTGATCAAGAGTGAACTTGTCGCCGCCGTGCCAGGTCATTAGTCGCATCAAAGTCGTCGCCCCGTTTCGTATTGCATCATTGAGCAAATGAATATGCTGCGGATGTTAGGCGCGAGCCAACGGCAGTTCAACGAAGTTACTTGCTGATTTTGCAGCCGATTTCCAGCGACGAAACTTACGAACTAACACCACAAGTCTGGAGTGCCACCAGAATTTCATCCGGAATTTGGGATAGATCACCCGAGCTTGTCGCTATCACTGCGTTCGCAAGAGCCGACGAATCGAGTTCGCTTGAAAGGCACGTGAGCTGCTCAATCGTAAGATCGCTAACCGGGATCTGAGTAGCTGTCGGCTCTTCCAAAGGCTCGATCGGAATCGGACCTGCGCCATCACCAATTCCGCCATCTGGCTCAACAGGGATTGCGATGCCTTCACCACACTTTGCGAGAGCAGCTTGAAGCTCAGCTGAAGGTGCCGTGGCTGAATTGCGAAGCAAGCTGAGTGCATCTTCGCCGAGTTCGCCCGTCAAACACTCCACAAACGATCCGTCGCCGCCAAATCCACCGCCGCGTAAGCGACCACCTAAGATTCCATCATCCCCTCCGAAAGCGCCTTCACGCCCACCAAACTGAAATCCACCGCCGCCATCACCAAAGTTCAGTCCGCACTCTTCGAACGCAGCCAACGATTCTGGATCAAGACCAAGTCCGCTTCCCTGGCCTATATTGTCGAGAGCGTCGTCACCGAGAATACCTGTGAGGCAATCGCGAATTTCAGGATCGGCGAAACCGCCACCTGCAAATCCACCACTGCCAAGAATTCCTCCGGCACCACCGGGTCTGCCGAACTCTGTCCCACACGCTACAAACGCAGCGGAGGTATCCGCAGGGTCGAGCTGCCTGAGGGCAGTGAAATCGAATTCGCTTACGCTTAGGTCGATACCAAGCTCGCCAGCGAGACATTCTTGTACTTCAGGATCAGCCAAGCTGGCTGCACCAGCGTCGCCTCGTCCACCAGGTGCACGAATCCTGCCAGCGCCTTCGCCAGCAGCTTCATCATCTGAAGTCGAAACCGATTCCGACTCAACGATCGGTACTGGCGTCGGAGGTTCAGCAGTTGGCTTCACAGCCGCGCTGTCGCAAGCTGCCGCAACGATAGCAATCATGATTGCTATCGACACAAGTAGAGTCGATCGTAAAATTCTTGGCATATTGTCTATCTGATGGAACTATTGGAACTATTCGAATATTGCGATCTGGTCACCACGTTCCGTGCGCCAAGCGCACGAGTAACCGTATCGATTTAGGAATGCTACCTAGTACGTGTTTAGGAAATGTGAAGATTCCTAAATTGTCACTCAATCACGCTGAGTAAGTCAGCACATGCACTGAGCGATTCCAGCGTTTCTTTGCCCTGGCACATCAAAACCATGTTCCCGGCAACTACATAATCGAAATATTTCGGGAACCCGCATCTGCCAACGTGGTGACCGCCGTTCGAATCGCAACGACGTCGTTCGCTCAAGCCTTCCTGCCATTGTTGGTCGTCTTGGTACAGCGATACTCCCCAACCGGTGGCCTCATTGGCAAACTCAATCCCTGCGTTTTTAGCAGAGTCGTGCGAAAAGTAAAAACGGACTTCATATTCAAGCCGGTTGTACGGGTCGACCCCGTAGAAGCCGTAGTGAGCCGAACTAGCTTCGTCTAAGCCATCTACATCGTACGTTTTAGACTTCTTGAACCCGGCAGCTTCAAGATCGGCGACAGTGTATTTACGTTCAACATCTTCTATCTTGTCGACCATTTCATCGACCAGAGTATCTATACCGCACGACTCGATTGCATTTGAGAATCCAAGAAGCAATCCGCCATCGAGTAATTCGCCATACCCATCGGCAAATGAATTACCAAGCTCAGCGACCATGCACTGCTCGTCTGACGAAGAATATCGTTCAGATACATCGGTTTCATCATTTGTGTTTTCGTCACCAGCATTTGAAGCAGCTAAGGCAGCTAGTTCTTCTTGCGTGAGGCACTCTGTAAAGCCTTGAATGGCGATCTGAGCGTCGGGACTTGCATTGTCGTCGTCACCTGTCATCAACTCTGTGAGTACACCCGGTGAAATGTCATCCATCAATGCAGCCGCGCAGGCTGCAGATGAACCGCTGAATACGCCCAATTCCCTCTGGATTTGGCCGGCGAGAAATCCTACAACGAATTCGTTCGAGAAGCATCCTTGTATTGATTCCTCCTCTTCGTCGCTCAGCTCGATCTCGCCCAGAGCGAGTGACTCGATCCGATCTTCGCCAATTATGGCAGTGAAACATTCAAGATCGGATTCAGGGATCTGACTCAGGAATGCTTCGAAATCGGTCTCGGGGGATTCAGTGATGATGCCGATCGACGGCGTAGGTGTTGGCGCAGGTGTTGAAGTTGGAGGGGCGCTCGTCGGCTCGGCAGCGGTGCTTCCGCAAGCTCCTGCCACGATGGCGATCAAGAGCATAATCGGGATCAAATAAATTCGGCTGTTCATCGTTTCCTCAAATAATGACTTACCAGCCCGAATGTGGATCGTCCGAGCGCAATACTACAGACGATCCTTCACAAACACAGCGATTTCTCGTGGGTTCATTCGTCCGACCTGCGTTGTTGCATAAAGCGATGCAGCTACTTCTCCGCCAGGCTTGAGAATGAACTCAGCAGGCTGCGTAATTGCGCTATCTTTTCGCTCGCCCTGAACCGATCCAACAGCAGCGATGTCGGCTTCGGTCACACCAAACCCGATTGGGAACGTGAATTCTTCGTCGGAAATGGTGTTGCGAACGGCTGCCTCGGAATCGGCACTAACAGCGATGATTTTGATGCCCAAACGAGTAAGAAGTCTGAACTGTTCCTGAACTGCTGCCAACTGGCGCAGACAGTAGCCTCACCAACCGCCTCGATAGAACATCACGTAAGCCCATGATTCGTCGAGATCGCCCGGTATCGAGAGTGTTTTACCGCGCGGAAGCGATATTTCAAGATCAGGGAACTGGTCGCCGGGCATCAGCATCGACATGAATAGGGCTTTCTTTCACCAATGATTTTCGGTGATTTACGAGTCGGATTCGTTCCACTTTGAAATCGAGGCACGAATCGAATCAGGAACGCCGATCTTGGGCGTGTTTTCGGCGTCTGGCTCAGGCATGCCATGAACTGTAGTTATGGGAATAACACCGCCCCAGTAGTCGAGATCGAGATCTTCAGGCTCTTCACCCGGACCACCAGAGCGAACTTTGGCTGACGCTTCTTCGATTTCCATACGAATCAATGAAGTTTGAACAAACTCGGAATCGCTGGGTTTTCGCGCTTCGTCCCATCTGCCGGGTGTGATGTGCTCTACGAGCAGCTCCATCCCGCGGAGCTTCGCCACTACGTCGGTGATTTCCGACGATTTTCCGAACACGACGGCTGAGCGATATTTGATTGAATGATGAAAGTGCGACCGTGCAGCGACGATGCCGTCGAGATGAGTCACCTCAACCGTTAGCGGCTTGCCTGCTCGCACCGCTCGTGACATTCCAGCACCGGTCGAGCCGTGCAGGATGATCGAATCACCATCCCGAACGTACAAAGTCGGAATTACGACTATGCCGTGGTCGGTTTAGAACCCAACGTGGCACATGTACCCAGCATCGAGAATGGCGTTCACGGATTCATGATCGTAAGCAGCACGATTTGGATTTCGCTTTATTCGAGATCGTTCGCTTTTAGCGTCGCTCAATTCGCTGGCCTTACAACGATGTTCACGAGCCTGCCCGGTACGTAAATCTCTTTCACGATTTGCATGCCTTCGAGGTGACGAGCCACATTTTCGGCAGCTTTAGCCGCGGCTATCGCAGCGTCTTTATCGATATCGGCAGCAACTTCGATCTGATCACGAAGCTTGCCCTGAACCTGCACAGCAAGCGTAATCGTGTCGCTTGTAGTCAGTGCTTCATCGAACTTAGGATTCAGTTCGAGGTGAATCGAACCAGTATGCCCAGTTCGTTCCCAAAGCTCTTCTGCAATGTGCGGAGCCAAAGGTGCAACGTGAAGCAGCAACCGATCCACACCTGCCCGCCACCGAGCCGCTGAAACATTGCCTGCGTCGTAGCTGCGTGTGAGCGCCGTTGTGTATTCCATCAACGCTGCAATAGACGTATTGAACTTGAACTGATCCATGTCTGCAAGCACACGCTGAGTGGTCAAGTGCGAAGCGCGATCAAGATCGCTCTCTGCAGTTGAATCGCCACTGCCACCAAGTACTGATTCATCCCGCTGTGCAACGTCCCAAATACGGCGCAACCAACGAGTAATCCCGTTGATTCCCGAATCTGACCAATCGCCACCCTGATCCCACGGCCCCAAGAACATCAAGTACAGCCTGAGAGTGTCGGCACCATGCTTTTCGACCACAGGGTCGGGCGGAAGCGGATTCGAACGCTTGGAAATCTTTGCGCCGTCTTTGATCAACATTCCCTGATTTGTGAGTTTGGCGTACGGCTCGTCGAAATCGATAAATCCAGTATCACGAAGTGCTTTATTGAAGAATCGTGAGTAGAGCAGGTGCATCACTGCGTGCTCTGATCCGCCGGTGTACGAACGAACCGGAGTCCATGCTCGTAATTGTTCGTTGTCGAACGGGTCTTCGCCCGGGTTAGGACTTGCAAATCGCAGGTGATACCAAGATGAACACACGAACGTATCCAGCGTGTCGGTTTCGCGGGTTGCTGCCTTGCCGCAATCCGGGCAAGTAGTGTTGAGGAAATTAGGATCTTTAGTAAGCGGCGACTTCCCATCGGCGTCGAATGTAACGCTGTCTGGAAGAAGCACTGGAAGATCTTTTTCAGGAACAGGAACGGTTCCGCAATCGTCGCAATAGATGATCGGAATCGGGGTGCCCCAGTAGCGCTGTCTCGAAACGAGCCAGTCGCGAAGATGGAACGTAATCGTCCGAGTGCCGATCTTTTCAGCCTCGATCTTGTCGGCGATTGCTTCCTTGCCGTCGGTGCTCGACATGCCATCGAACTCGCCTGAATTCACCTGAGTTCCAACTGGAATCCATGCCTCTTCGAGTTCTCCGCCGTCCCAATTTGGTGGGGCGACTACGACGCGAATTTCAAGCCCGTACTTCTTCGCAAATACGAAATCACGAGTATCGTGAGCCGGAACGCCCATCACTGCGCCAGTTCCATAGCTCGCCAGTACGTAGTCACCAATGAGAACAGGTACACGCTCCCCGTTCAGTGGGTTGATGCAATAAGCGCCGATTTCGACACCGGTCTTTTCGCGTTCGGTCGACGTACGATCGATTTCGGTTTGTCGACTTGCCTGAGCGATATATTCATCGACTGCCGCTTTGTGCGAAGGCTGGGTCAGCTTTTCGACAAGAGGGTGCTCAGGCGCAAGCACCACGAACGTCACGCCATAAACGGTGTCGATTCGAGTAGTAAAAGTCTCGATCTTTTCGCCCGGTGCGAATTCGCTTACGTCGAAACCGATGGTCGTTCCCGTTGAACGTCCGATCCAGTTCCGTTGCATAGTTTTGATCTTCTCTGGCCAATCGAGCTTGTCCATTTCGAGAAGTTCATCTGCATATTTCGTAATTGCGAAGTACCACTGAGGCATTGCGCGTTTTACAACTGCCGTGCCGCAACGTTCGCATACGCCATCTTTCACCTGTTCGTTGGCGAGAGTGGTTTGGTCCTTCGGGCACCAGTTCACAGGTCCGTGTTTTCGGTAGGCGAGCCCGTTTTCCAAGAATTTCAAGAAGAAGTACTGGTTCCACTTGTAGTACTCAGGATCGGACGTGATTAGCTCACGCTTCCAGTCGTAAGAGCCGCCCATCTCTCGGAACTGTCGACGTGCGTTATCGATGTTCGAGTAGGTCCATTCACGAGGATCTGCACCACGTTCAATTGCGGCGTTTTCAGCGGGGAGCCCGAACGAATCGAAGCCCTGCGGGTGCATGACGTTGTAGCCCTGCATGCGCTTGAATCGAGCCTGAGTATCCGACCCGCTGTACTGGAACCAATGTCCCATGTGAAGTTCGCCCGACGGGTACGGGAACATCACTAGTTCGAAGAAGTTCTCTTTGCCTTCTACTTTGTCGGCGGCGTTATATATGCCGTCGGCTTCCCACTTCAGCTGCCATTTTTTTTCGATATCGGCAGGTGTGTAGTAGTCGGAATCGTTACCCGTTGTAGTCAAAATTCGTGTCCGGACTTATTCGTAGACGCCTCGGTTGAGTCGGCGATTAAACCAACTTAGCTCGCTTACGTGCGCGCGTCACAAGTAGCGAGTGGCGAAATTTTATCAATCGTTTCGAGTGATTGGCGGCTAACGACAGTTCGAACCGTTATTTTGCCGACGCTATGAGCGCCCATTTCCAGCGCACGTATACCAATGTGACGATGATCATTGCGGCCCACGGCATGCCGAACGTTGCCAGTGCAACCGGGATCAACGGCAACATAAAGATGATGAACAGTCCGAGCGAGATTCTTCTAAATCGAGCAGATGATCGACCCAGTAATTCAGTAAATCGTGCCATCAATATTCCGGCCATCATCGCTATAAACGCGAATCCCACGATTAGAAGTATTGAGGCAATGCCTTCGTCTTTGAACGACGGGTGAAATGCGATTACGCCGACTGTTACGGCGAAAATTATCGCCCAGCCAGTGATTATTAGATCTCGAACGCTACTGCTCATGACTACTCAGACTATCCAACTGCTACCGAATCGCCAACACGAATAATCGCTTCGTTGTCCAGCGGAGTGAGTTGAATTGCGAACGTTGGTTCCTTGTACCCGTTGGCTGTGATGAGACTTTTCATGATGTCGTGATCACGCTCGCCATTCGCAGGATTAGCGTGGGTGGCTAGGCATCTTGGAACGAGTCGATTCACCTTGTATGAATTTGCACCAATCGAAATTTGCCCCGTCCAACTGAGCTCTTCCCACGCTTCGACACCCTCAATAATTACGTTCGTACGGAATCTACGCCCATCAACCGTTGTACCCATGTGTGACTCAAGAGCCTTCAACGATTCCGCACTGAACAACGTAACTCCGCCGTCTTCGAAATCGTGAAATAAGCCCTGTCGACCATCACCTATCAAATTCAGAGGTACTCGCTCGGGATGTCCCACGAGTGGGTTGATTTCTAACGCGCTAACGAATTCAGCAAGAGCTTTGCTCAGGCGAGTTCGATCTTCACTGGAATCTATAGAACCTGAAGACAAAATTTTGCCATCGTGATTGAGCGCGAGAATCCGCGATTCATCGTTGAAGTTGAGATCAATTCGAGGGATTCCAGGAGTATTTGAAAGAGCAACGAAATTTATCTTTCGTCGCCATGCCCAGTCGTCGGGTGCGCCCTGATCAGCGAACCGGAATCCAAGCACACGATCGCCCTGAATTTTGCCGTCTTTTACCAACAACTGTTCAAGTCGTTCTGGAGTGAAGGACTTTACTGGGTGGCGATATAGCTCGATTACTTTCATGAAAGTCGTTTACCCATCGATGTCACATCGTCTTCTGAAAAACCAATCGAACTATAAAAGCCCTGCACATCTTTGTTGCTCGATCGCACCTGCAAGTTAATCTTCACGCAACCCAAATTTCGCAACATTTCTTCTGCGCTGCCCATCAATTGCGCACCAAACCCGCTCCGCTGAATACTCGGGTCCACCGCAAGATAGTTGATCCAGCCTCGATGCCCCTCGTAACCAGCCATCACCGACCCAACAATCGAACCTTTGCTCACTCCAACCAGAAATAACTCTGGCTGGAACGACATTTTGAGATCGATATCTCTATCAGGATCGTTTTGAGGCTTGACCAGATCGCAACTTCGCCATAAAGCGATCACATCACTGCGATCTGACTCTTGAAATTCACGAATTTCCAGCAAGTTCTACTCCTAGAATCGGCTCGAGCCACGGCTTGAATCGAAATGAGTCTTCAAATCAGGATTAGCCACGATGAAGTCCTTCGAGTCCATCACGAGGTTTTCCTGCAATTGAATCGTCATGCCGCCATCGACAGCCAGTACATGGCCGGTAATGAACGAAGCTTCGTTCGAGCAGAGGAACCCAACAGCGTTGGCGATATCTTCAGGAATACCAGTGCGCCGAACGGGGTAATGCAGTTCAAATAGCCTGAAACCAGCGTCGTTTCCAACTTCGTTCCAGTGCTCGTCACCACGTTCAGTAACGATGTGACCGGGAGCAATTGCGTTCACGGTAATTCCAAGCGGACCAAAGTCGATCGCCATCTGCTTAGTCAGACCAATCACAGCGGCTTTACCCGCGTTGTAAATCAACGACCGAGGCGCCTGATGCAGACCGTGGACCGACGACATGTTCACGATACGTCCCACGTTTTGAGCTGGCGGATTTCCATGTCGTCGACCCGCACCAGACCAAGTTGCCTGCTCGAAGTTAGGGTCCGATCCGGATTCTTCCATCGCTGGCACGGCGTACTTGGCACCGAGATATAGAGCGCCTACAAGCAGATCCATTCCGTTGTGCCAGTTCTCAGGCTTCACTTCCACTGCGCTACCTGCGTTGGCAGAACCGGCATAGGCGTTTTGAACTAGAAGATCGAGTCGACCAAATGATGAAACGGCTTTTTCGACCATTTCTTCGGCAGTCGATTGCTTAGAAACGTCACCAGCCATGAATTCGGCTTTGCCGCCAGCTGCGCGAATCTCTTTGACCGTGTTCGCACCGGCTACTTCGTTCACATCGACAATCAGGACGCTTCCGCCATCGGCGGCGATTCTTCGAGCACACCCGCCACCAATACCGAGCGCTCCACCAGTAACAATTGCGCTCCGGTCATCGAATCTGCCCATTAATTTCGCCTCTGTAGTTCGTGTGAAAGTGTTTGTGAACTGAACGTGGTCATTGTTCCAGAAATTTTTCTATATGTGTGCAAGATTCGTCGAATGATTCTTCAACAATGACTCGACCGGTGCCTTTCGGCGGCGTAACCTGCCCTCGTTCGACATCTCACATGGCGGCATCTCAAATTCGCGGCAGATCAATTTCGCTTCTCACCGGTCACTGGAGAAAAACTTGGCATTCGATGTAGTAATTCGTGGCGGCACTGTAGTCGATGACACAGGCGCACCGCCTGTAAAAGCCGACATAGGCATTACCGGTGATCGAATCACAACCGTTGGCGACATTCCTGCTTCAGCCAGCGAATCCGCCAAAGTACTAGACGCCACAGGGCTTCACATCTCACCCGGATTCATCGATGTTCACTCTCACGCCGACGCCGCGCTTCTGAACGACGGTCAACACGCCAGCGGCATCAGGCAAGGCGTCACCACAGAGATCATTTCTCCCGACGGCCTTACTCTCGCTCCTCTTTCGCCAAAGAACTACGAAATGTACCGCTGGTACTTGTCTGGGATTCTTGGTTGGGCACCTGAAGGCCTGGATATGTCTTCAATCGAAGCTTCCCGAAAGAACTATCACGGCAAAACATCGTGCAACGTAGCCACTTTCGCCGGGCATGGACCGATTCGGCTCGAAGCAGCTGGCATGAACGATGTTCCGCTTACCGGTGGCACGCTCGATAGAGCCAAAGGCTTGCTTCGAGAATCGCTAGAGCAGGGTGCAGTCGGATTCGCCACGGGTTTGTCGTACTACCCAAATAGCTGGTCCGATACTGAAGAGCTTTGCGCCCTAATGGAAGTCGTTCGCGACTTCGACCGACCAATGTCGATACACCTTCGAAACCACAACGTTGATCGTGCTTTCGAAGGCGGAGGCGTACCCGAGGCAATCGAAGTCGCACGTCGTACCGGAACGAAGCTCCACTTCGAGCACTACCGAACATCAATTGATTCAGCTGGCCAAATCGACCAGCTAATGGAGCCGATCGACAAGGCGAAGGCAGAGGGTGTCGATATCACTCTCGAAACCTATCCGTACCCTGTCGGATCGTCGTTCCCACAAGCGTTCTTCCCCGGCTACTTCCACGAAGGCGGTCCTGAAGCAATGCTTGCAACTCTGAACGATGAAGACAAACGTGCTGAACTCATTTCTCGAATGAGTGAAATTTCGTACACGCCGCCGGAAGGCAATGTTTGGACACACATTGGCGAGGGTGGAGATTCTAGGTTCGAAGGCTGGCTATTCGAGGATGTTGCCAAAGAATGGGGCGTGAGCATCCAAGAAATGATGACCCGAATGATGGCCGAAACCTCGCTTGCATGCGGAATGCGGGTAGCGCCCCCAGGAAACGTTCGGCAGTGGCGTCAGGTTGAAGAAGACGTGATGCAGTTGATGGCTCGACCCGATTACATGGTTGGTTCCGACTCGATACCAGTTGGCGGAATGCCACACCCGCGCGCATACGGCTGCTTCGTTCGGATGGTCGGCAGGCTACGCCGAAGGTACAACTACCCTGTCGAACAAGTGGTTCAGCGAATGACGCAGAACCCAGCCGAACGGTTTGGTCTTACAGATCGTGGTGTTATAGCCGAAGGAAAATTTGCTGACCTAGTGATTTTCGACGAGCAGAAGATCAACGATCGATCATCGTTCGAAGACCCTGCCGTTCACCCAGAAGGCGTGCCTTACGTTCTCGTAAACGGAAAACTTACCGTAGAAAACGAAGAAGTTACTGGCATTCTGGCAGGACACGCTATTCCGTAGGAAACCAGATATCCATTCGCGCCAATCGATTGAACAAACGTGCCAATCAACTTCGGTGTTTACCGGACTCGGATTGATTATCGATACTCCAATATTTAAATAAGAAATTACAGTTGGGGCTTAGCTGATCATTCTCGAATCGGGAATCGATAAAGTAAATCGAGCGGCACTATGCATCATTCAATTCCACTTCGTTTCAGTTGGTTAAATCTGTTGATAATCGTTGCGGTCGTACTGGTCACGCTAGTCAAGTAAACGAACATCAAGCATAGGACTATCGACCCCTGAGCGAGTAACACTCATGTAACCGCCAGCCAAAGATCATAGTTCGCAGGCAACCACCGTCCGGTACTGAGGAGACCGCGTCGGAGGAGACAATTTTTTCTATGAACTTCTCAAGAACTATTCCAGGCGTGCCAAGCGCCATTGCTAGAACTAAGAACCCAGTTTCGAACCGATTCATCGCCGCAATGCTGGCGACCTTCGCAGCCCTTATGATTTCAGTACTTGGCTCTAGCCAATGGGCGAGCGCAGATTCGGGATCGACGGTTCCCGATTCAGATCAAGTCCCCGGTTCTCCTGTCGATGTAGAGGCGAGAGCTGGCAACCAGGTTGCTGCAGTTTCATGGCTTCCCGCTGAAAACAGTGTTCGAGCCGACGGATTCGTCGTAACCGCCAGCCCGTCAGAAATCGTTGTCTAGGCTGATGCCGACGAGTTTCTCGTTCGAGTTCATGGTCTTGAAAACGACGTTGAGTACACGTTCACCGTAGTAGCGTTCAACGAGAACGGAAGCAGCGATCCTTCCGAGGCATCAAACGCTGTAACTCCATCGGGCGAAAGTGAACTCGACGACGAAGAACTTCGACGATTACATGCACATCTTCGCGAGAAGGCAGAAGCAGCACGAGAACGATTTGAAGATGCTTCTGAACGAGCCCGCGAAAAGCTTGAATCAACCCGTGATCGAGTAGAAGACCATCTCAGCAATCACACTGACCGCGCCAGAGAGTTTGTAGAAAAGACTCGCGAACTTGCCGAGCAGCGAAATAACAAGCAGTCAGAGCAAGCACGAAATTGGTACGACCGCTTGAAAGACCAGCTCGCGGACAAACTTGAACGAGCTGTTGGCACCGACCGTTATGAAGAGCTACGAGAACGGGCCGCTGCCAAACTCGAAGAAGCCGGTGAAAAGCTTTCTGATCGACTCGAAAAATCCAGTGAAAAATCTGACGCACGAGTCGAAAAGGCTGAAGAAAAAGCCCTAGACAGGATTGAGAAAGCCAACGAGCGAGCCGAGAACGTTCTTTCTCGTACTGAAGAACGAATAAGCGACCGCATTTCGAACATGCGTGACCGACTCCATGAGCTTCTCCTGCGACTTCGAAAAATCTGGTCCGAACGCTCGAACGTCGAAGCCTAAATCCTTCGTCGTTCACGACAAGAACAATTGCCTGTAGACAAGGCGATTTGTTCACCAATTTCAAGGCACACGGACAGCCTCATGCCCCAATGCCTTAGGGCGGATACCGCTTGGTATCCGCCTGTTTGGTTAATCAGCTAACTACCGATTCTTGAAATCGGGAATATCTAGAGGTTCACCGTTTCGTGCGACGTTCTCGATTGAGATTGGGAAGATACTGCTCCACGTAACCGCGTCGTAAACATCGATAGGCGGTTCGATCTCGCCAGCTACGGCTCGGGCGAAGTCGTACATCACAAAGTAATCGCCGCCACCGTGACCCGCCTGAATCGCCTCTTCGCCGAGCTGCTTCCAGTACGGGTGCTCGTACTGATCGCTCAAATCCCAAAGCGGCTGCCACTCGGGATGAGTTTCGTTCGAATTGCCCGCCGGTCGTGCCATGCCTTTGTAATTAAAGTTCGCGGGACTAACCCCAGTCGACACGTCATCGAGCCACACAAGCGGATCTTCGCCATCGAACCGACCTGACATGTATGCCCCTTGCGTGCCCTGCAACGTATGTAGAGCCATGTTGTGGGGCCTCGGACTGGCAGAGTCTTTACGCAAGCAAATTACCCGTCCTTGCTCAGTTTCGATGAGTGTCGTTGCAGAATCGGTGAAGTCAGCCCACGCTGCATCCTGCGCATCGATGTGTCCTTCTGGAAACACCGTCCGTGCCCACTCTTGCCTAGCTGCCGATTTCGTAACGAAAGTCGTTGTGCGGGCGAGTCGATCACCACGATTGATACCAAGCCACTGAGCTACGGGTCCCAGCGAGTGAGTCGGATACCCGTTTCCACGCGTAGATTGCGTGATTCCAGTTCCGCCACCTCGCCAAGTACGAGTTAAATCTTCGTTGAACATCAGATCACGACAATCGTGAATGTAAGCACCCTCGGCGTACGTCAGATCGCCAAAAACGTTCTGATCTGCCATGTTCTTGATCATCATGGCTTCACGTCGATAGCAGTAGTTCTCGGCCATCATGTAGGTCAACCCGGTGCTTTCGACCGTTTCAACCAAAGCATGACATTCATCGAGAGTAGCGGCAGCAATTACTTCAGAAAGAACGTGCTTACCCGCGTTCATCGCGGTTAGTGCCTGACCAGCGTGAAGCAGCATCGGTGTAGCGATGAACACGGCGTCGATCCCGGGGTCTTCGACCATATCTTCAAACTGCGCATATGCCTTCAGTTCAGGTCGACCCTCGGTCCACTGCGATTGAACTTGCTCGTCCGGATCGCAAATTGCCACCAGTTCGATCTGGTCTTCCAGACCGCCCAATACCTGATCGAATCGGGCTCCTCTATTGCCACCAGCCACTGCCAGTTTTATCGTCATACGAATTCCTATCAGGTGTGATTACTTTGCTACCGCCACCAGCGGATAAAACTCTGGCGGGCCATCATCGTTTCCGGCAGCCCATCCTCCCGGAGCATCCGACACTGTAAACCCTTCCGCCTCGATTAGGTCTACTAGGTCAGATTTAGCGTGATCAACTACGGTTTGCGAATAACTTGCGACTTCGCCGGACTCGGAATCTACAACGTACCAGCGCTTAACCGCCATCTGAACAATTTCGTGCCAAAAACCTTCGTCGAGAAGCATGTGCGGTCGATCACTGAATAAACCCGATTCCTGCACACTCCAATTCGGACCCGTTTCGAAGTTCGTCCGAATAACACCCGGCTCGTGCGGTTCCAACATCAGCACGCCACCATCGTCGAGCGCTGCACGCGCTTTACGAACGATCAAACTCAGATCTTCGGCCGTAAAAACGTTCATCTCACCAAACAAAAGCATGGCGAGATCGAATCCCTCACTGAATTCCGCAGTACGTATGTCGCTGTGAACAAACTCGCAAGCTAGCGATTGCTCTGATGCTTGCGACTTTGCCCACTCGATAGAAGCGGGTGAAAAATCGATTCCAAACGTTGAATGACCGCGCCTAGCGAAATCGAGAGAATGAAGCCCAGGTCCGCATGCCAGATCAAGGACCTTGAGGTCCTTCTCTATCCCATCCGCAATTCGTTCTAGATAGTCGACTTGTTTGTGTACGATCTCAAAACGCCTACTCGCAGCGTTGTGATCCTGCGAAAGATGTTCCTTCAGCATTCGTTTGCTGAACCCCGCTTCGTCCCACGAAATCTTCTCGCCCTCTTGCCACGGCAGCGGTGGATTCGGGCGATTCACGATGTCAGATATTTTCATGCGCTCAATCTTGCCGCATTCACACCCACTATGAATAGCCAGAATTAACCACCTAGGTAGCTAGAAATTGTTGAGCAAAAGAAAACCCACACTGCTGTTTGCGATGTGGGTTACTCGGACGAACGAATCGCCGTTCGCTACTCCTTCTCCCGCCGGGAGAAGGAAAATAACGTGGCTTAGGCACTTAGGCTCGGTGAATCAGTTCGATTCGGATATCGCCGGGAGCCGATATGAACGCAATCGATACGCCGCCGCCGTTGTTGATCGGACCTTCTTTGTGCTCGGCGCCCAAAGCTACTAAGCGAGCGATGTCGGCATCCATGTCGTCGGTGTCGAATCCGAAGTGCTCAAGACCGTAGTGCGGGTTGGCATCGGCAGGGCCGAGTTTCTCGTCGGTTCGTTCCGACGAAATGTTGATCGCCAAGCCACCCTCGGTCTTGGTCACGATGAAACGATCGCCAACAGGGCGCACGTTGTCGGACATAATTTCGACGTTGAACGCCTCGACGAACCAGTCGGCTGTCTTCTTTGGGTCACTGGACTTCAGGTGGATGTGGTTTACGTTGAACGGCATTTTTTTCTCGATCTGGGTATTCGTAAGAGATGTTCGCGAATCGAATATTGGAAAGCGCCTGCCGAGGCTACGTTCAAAGGACGCACTCGTCAAACGATTTTTAGGTGCACAAATTTGGCATTACCCAGCTCGACGCTATA
>Ga0302134_10000086_pt1 | contig 29873 bp, 26 predicted proteins | sample CB9_SCM_MG_FD_203123 | JGI IMG/M metagenome (GOLD analysis project Ga0302134, IMG submission 203123) | Marine microbial communities from Western Arctic Ocean, Canada - CB9_SCM | ecosystem: Environmental > Aquatic > Marine > Oceanic | place: Canada: Western Arctic Ocean | collected 2017-09-19
GTTTCGACGTTTCGAGCGTATGTAAGCGGTGAGTGATCACGATAGTGTTCTATCGCTTCGAATCTTTCACCACCAAGTTGGGTCTCAGAGAAGTTCACTCCGATGTCTGACGTTCCGTAGAAGCTATGCAGGTTAGTTACCGGAGCGGCAATCACTGCAGCATTGAACCTGTTGGTATGCCCAACTGCCCAGCTCGACATGAAGCCGCCATAGCTCGAACCGTGGATAACCACTCGGGTTTCGTCGATATAGTCCCGTGCTGCCACGTGCTCCATTGCCGTCATAACGTCTCGGTAATCGCCTATGCCCCAATCACCATGCACAGCTGTGGCGAAGTTCAACCCGTATGTTGATGACCCGCGAGGGTTCGGCGCAACCACTACGTACCCTGCACCTGCTGCAACTTGGTGAATAGGGTAGAACGAATCGTAAAAAGCACTGTGCGGACCACCGTGCACATCCAAAACCAGTGGGTATTTCTTACTCGGGTCGAAATCTGGCGGGAACCACACCCTTGATTCGATGTCGAACCCATCGTTCTCAAATGAGAATTTCTCAAGAGTCGCAACTGCATGGTCGTCGAAGAATCCGGAGTTGAGATTCGTGACTGTGTGTACATCGCCTGAGTTGATATCAACTAAGAAGAGTTCGCCGTGAGATGTAGGAGAACTAACCGCAGCAACCGCAAAACCTGCACCCGTACTCACGACCATTTCGGTGATCTGCCAGCTATCGGTTACTAATCGCACATCACCAGGTGAACCGGGATTAGCGACTGCAATGTGCGATTGCCCCCTAGAGTCAGCGCCAAAAATAATTCCAATTCCTGCTTTTGGCCACGACATAAACGGGCTGTCGGCAGTAACCGGGAATCCCGATCCGTTCGCATGAGGGCGAATCGAATCATCGGTGAGTTTGATCGGATCTGTATTAGGCGCCAGTACATATACGCTCGATTGAGTTGTGAGCCCGTATCCGCCAACTTCAGCCTTGTTCAGCCCCCCAGTAACAGCGATACGCTTCGAATCTGGCGACCACGCTATCGATTCAACCATGAACATATCGCTCGACCAATTATCGAGCGACGTTCCGTCGACGTTACATACATACAATTCAGTCTTAGAAGTAATTTCTCGTTCAGAGTTTCGATCAGATATGAAAGCGATTTTGGTGCTATCTGGCGACCACACAGGAGGCCCGTCATCACCTTCACCATCAGATATCTGGACTGCTTCTTTCGTATCAAGATCGTAAATGAACAGGTGGTAGAACGAATCGCCGCGCCAGCCGACGCCGTCTTGCTGATATCTAATCCGACGCGCCGTGCGGATGTTGGGTAGTTTTGGGTCTGCGTTAAGCACTGCAAGTTCGTCAAGCCCGGGAACCAATGACCTGAACGCAATCTTTGTTCCGTCAGGCGACCACGCAATCGCATCGATATCCGTGAGGCGAGCTGTTATGACCTTGGCATCTCCACCCGCAGCTACCCGTACGTGAATCCGCTTAGTACCTGCTTCATCCTGATCAAGGTATGCAATTTTCTTGCTGTCATGTGACCAGGCAGGTTTTGTCGCAGTTCCAGAAGTGGTTATCTGAGTAAGGATCGACGAATTGCCGAGACTCTTCACGAATACGTCTGTCTTGGCCTCGTGGGTGTCTTGCTCGAATCTATGAACCGTGAACGCAACCGCTTTGTCGTTCGGACTAATCGTTGGATTAGAAGCGGTCTTCAAGTGGTAGTGGTAATTGGGCTGAACGGGAATCGCCAAGTTGGTCGCCTGTTTGTAATTTTTTAGACCGGGTAAAAGTACGATCTATGTGAATCGTGATTGTAGTCCTGTTAGCGACAATCTAAGAGCCACCTTAGGCAGCTGTCAGGAAGTAAACTTCTTGCCGACTCGACTTGCCGTGAGTCTCGTTACCCGTGTGCGTATTGTTGGAGAAGCAGAATGAAGATCGCCGACGTAAGAACTGTCGTTGTTGGAAATCCCTGGAAGAACTGGATTTTCGTTGTGGTCGAAACCGATGAGGGCCTGATCGGAGTAGGTGAAGCTACAGGCGGATCCGAAACTCAGCCTCGTGTTGCTGCTATCGAAGAAATCAAACATCTCGTCATCGGAATGGACCCTCGCAATATCCACGAGATATTCCACAAGCTCTACCTCACTGCGTTCCTGAAAGTAACTCCAGCAATGGCTGGAATTGAGATGGCTTGCTGGGACATCTTAGGCAAGTCGCTAGGAGTGCCGGTTCACACATTGCTCGGCGGAAAAGTGCGTGACAACGTTCGCGTCTATGCCAACGGTTGGTACTCGGGCGAACGTACTCCCGAAGGATTCGCTGCGAAGGCTGCTGAAGTCGTGGCGAAGGGTTACACCGCTCTCAAGTTCGATCCCTTCGGCGATGCACACATGCAGCTGTCACGAAAAGAGACACGAGAAACGAAAGCGTTGATTGGCGCTGTTCGTGATGCCGTTGGCGACGACGTCGATATCTTGATCGAAGCGCACGATAGGTTCAGCACCTACGCCGCTATCGAGATTGGCAACTGGCTGAAGGATTACGAAGTCACTTGGTTTGAAACGCCAGTTCTTTCGACCGATGTAAGCGCACTCGTTGAAGTAGCGCGCCGAATCCCAGTTCGGATGATTGCTGGTGAACGTATGCACGCCATTCACGAGTTCGGAGAATTTCTATCTCACAACGTGACTGACGTTATTAATCCAGAGCCTCTGGGAGTTGGTGGAATTTGGCGATCGCTCCAAATCGCAGGAATCGCCGAAGCTCATCACGCTGAAATCGCTCTTCACAACGCTGAAAGTCCGTTCAAAACTATGGTCGCACTCCACATCGACGCAGTGACACCAAACGTGTTCATTCAAGAGTGTTTTGACGATTTCCTAGAACCGTGGGTCACAGATGTTCTCAAGGGGTTCCACCGTGTTGAAGATGGGCATCTCACTATGCCGACAGCTCCGGGCATAGGAGTCACGCTGAACGAAGAGGAAGCTAAGAAGCACCCTTACAGTAAAAGTAATTTCTTACGAATGTTCAAGCCCGGCTGGGAGAAGCGAGACACCGCGAAGCAGGAGTAGTTGGTATTGACCTCAAATCGAGTCCTGTTGATCACAGGTCCAGCAGGAGCTGGTAAATCTACTATTGCCGAAGAATGGGCGATAACGAATGAGAACAACTCAATTCGTCTATCGCTCGATTCCTTTAGGGAGTTTGTGAAATCTGGTTTCCGTAACCCGGAGCTAGGGTGGAGTGATGAGACTCAGCGACAACTTGATTTAGCGAGATCAAGTGTTGCTTATGTTGCTAAAAACTACACTTCTGCCGGATTCGATATCGTAATTGACGACGCTGTTTTTCCGAACTGGAGTGAAGTCGGAATTGATCGCTGGAAGGAAGCGCTGTCGCCAATTGAGATAAAATTGATCGTACTTCTACCTAGTTGGAACGAAGTATCCGACCGAAATGCATCACGACCTGATGAGCGACGACTACGAGATAAAACACTTCGCACGATTTACGACGATATGTGTGGATGGCGCGAAAAGCCCAACGCCCAGATCATCGACAACTCGAATCTCACCGTTGTCCAAACAGTGAGTGAAATCGATCGGATTTTGAAGAGTCAGAGCAGCTGACTAGCGAGTAGCTACGCTGCCCTTGACCATGCTGGCTTCGTCACTGGCTAGGAATGCGAATACCTTCGAAATGTCATCGGGCGAAACAAGCGCATCGATCTTCTCTTCGAGGTTTCCTGCTTTTCCACCGGCATCGTGCATGTCTTCGACATTGGCGACCTTCAACGGTGTTGCCACTGCACCCGGAAGAACATCGTTCACACGAATGTTGTACTTCGCAAGATGAGCTGCCATCACGAGTGAGAGTCCGTGAACTCCGCCCTTAGACGAACCGTATGCGAGAGAAGAGCTGCCACCCGTAACCCCGGCCCCCGAAGAAGTAAGGATGATTACGCCCTTGCCTTGTTTCTTCATAGCGCCAGTTACGTATTTGCAAATAGTAAACGAACCGCGCAAGTTGATGTCGAGAACGGTATCCCAAATTTCCTCAGGAAACTCGTCGAGTTCGATAGCCGCACCTTGAAGTACGCCTGCAACGTGAATCAATATATCGACGCCACCGAGCCAGGTTTCTGCAGCAGCCACTGCGCCTGAAACCGCGATTTCATCTCGGACATCAACATGCCAGTATCGAGCGTCGCCACCAGCTCTGTTGACTTCGGATATCGTTTCGGCGCCATCGGTGTCATTCACATCGAAAGCGGCGACTTTTGCGCCAGATGTCGATACGCGTAACGTTGTCGCCCGACCAATACCCGTAGCAGCACCAGTGATGATTATTCGCTTGCCGGAAAGGTCGACTGGCATATTTGACTCCTGATATACCTGCGTACTTCGCTGTACGAGGTTAGTAATTTGGCCGAAGCTCAGAGAATGTTTTACAACGAACTTCGACGGACGTAAACAATTAGAACGAGACTATATCTAGTCCCATTCAATGCCGACACGTTCGGCAATCTTGCGAATACCCGCAGCAGCTACCGGAATCTTGTCGTCAGGTAGGTGCTCAACAAGAACGTGCGCCTTAGGGTTCACTTTCTGAAGACCTAGCAGAAGCGCTTCGTTATCGAGCAAGCTTTCTGGCTGGCCAATGATCGATTCTTCGAAGTGAGGAAGAAGCGCGTTTACGACAGTGAAGTCTTTCGCGTGGCAGCCAACGATTCGGTCTGGAATAAGTTCGTAGAACTCGTTGATGAGCGAAGTTGTGTCGTACGCAATATCGAGTGATCCAACGAAGTTCACTGGGTCCATGTTGAGCCCGAGTGCTTTAGATCCAACTGCGTCGATGAGATCCTTCATTCGCTGTGGTGAATCGATAGGGCAAACTGTGCCGCCTTCGACTGCCATCATGATTCCTTCGTTCTCAGCAACTTCACAAATCTGCTTTGTGCTGTCGACGAGCCGGTCGAACACTTCATCAGAGTGATTCAACGGGTGAGGCATCCAACCACCCTTAGGATTTAGGCTTCCCGGTCGTAAGTAGGTGTTAGGGCTGCCGAGGCGGGAAGTAAGGTTCACCATTCGCTTCACGAATTTGATTTCGTTCTTGCGTTCAGTTTCGTCTTCTGCGATGAGCTTGCCACCGTAGTTTCCAACGGTCTGCGGCATTTCAAATCCACGTGCTTCGAACATGGATTTCAGACGAAGAACGTCATTTTCCTTCATCGACTGAGGATCACTGACTCGAATTTGAACGGTCTTGAATCCGTGTTCGGCTACATTGTCGAGTACAGCCCCATCGATTGTTCGCCAGTCGCCTGGAACCAGACCCGCAACACCTAGCAGCATGAGAAAACCTTTCCATAATCATCACATCAAGTTGCATGGAAATTGACCCGATACCCACATAATTTGGAATACGAGCTTATTGCAACCACGTAGTTAACCCTACGAACGGTGACCTAGCTTATCGGCAACGAGGGCAATATGGGGCTGTTTCGTGATTTGATTTTGAAATAGCTGAGAGGGCAAAACGTTAGACGATGGCAGAACAAAACTCTACTGAAATAGGGATTGCATGGAAGACGGCGGTCGAGGCTGAACATGCTCAGTATGATCGAGTGCGAGAAGAGGCCAAGTCAGACGATTTCTGGCGACCACTTGCTCATAAATTCACCCCGCCCAAAAAGGGTGAAGCCGCGCCTGACGACACTGTGGAACGGCTTGCTGAGTTAGTTTCTCCAGATGGAACCGTGCTTGATGTCGGATCAGGTGGTGGGCGTCTATCGATTCCACTCGCGGAACATTGTTCGCACGTAACCGCCGTGGAACCTTCTGAGGCAATGCGTGAGCAACTCATTGCTACTGCTGAAGAATGGAATGTTCAAAACATTTCTGTAGTTCCAAGCACATGGGAAGAAGCCGAAGTCGATCAGCATGATCTCGTTGTGTGTGCTCACGTTGTGTACACGGTTACCGAAATTGAAAGCTTTATCAACAAGCTGACAGCTCACGCCCGAAAAACCGCAGCTCTCATATCGTTCGAGCGACCAGCCACATCGTCGTACTTACCACTGTGGTCTTACATTTTTCATAAATAGGGTCGACCCGTTCTACGAACTGGGTTTCGTAGTATTCGATGAAATCAGCGACGCTAGAATCGGCAGGAAGCTGCGGAACTCCAACATCGTATGTGGTGACCCCGTTGAAGTCGGCGAGACCAGGGAAGTCATATTGTATTGCTCCGCCGGTTACGACTAGTTTTCCAGAGTAAATGCCACGAATCTTCGCCATCAGCCGGGCTTGTTCTGCTTCGAAGTTCACAATGAACGGGTCATCGGATGTTTTGTCGATTTGGTCGTAAACGTGGAACAACGGACCCGGAACCATCATGTACTCGGCTTCAGCCATCTCGGCGACTGTCGCCTGCCAAGTCCACATTTCGTCAGCGAGCTTCAGCCATTCAGTCCACCATTCGTCGGATTTAGGACCGTTGTATATCTCGAATCCACCGGGTGCCTGCTCCATGTTGAACTGCGGACCGAAAAATACTTCTAATCCAGCATCATGTGCGATTTGAGACTGTTCAATTGCAGCCTCAAGCGGAGTCGAAACCGTACCGGCGTGAACGCCTCGATACTCAAGCGTAGGAACCGGCTGGGTTTGTCCATATGACCACACAGAAGAGACCACAATTGCTGTGCCGTCGTGATTTAGGATTCGTTCGAATGTGGAATCAGATAGCGCAATGAAATTATTCGAGAAATAGTCTGGTGTGTAAAACCCTTTGATGAAGTCTTCTCGCTCGGAGATCGAACGTGGAAGTCCGGGCCATGAATCGACCCAATCGTTAATCACCTGACCATCGAAGTTGGTGTGAATTTCTCTCGAATGTGTTTCGTGACTGCCTTCACTTTGCAGTTCATAGCTGTAAACGAGTCGCCCGTCGTGTTCGAATACGACTTCGGCTTCGGCTTCGTAAAGCCACGGGTTTCCGTCCACCTGCGTCATCACAGTGCCGCTGTATTCAGATGATTCGCTTACAGCCGGTCGGTCGCCAAGCAGCATGACTATTGCATCTTCAGGCGTTTCGGGCGGTACGGAAACTCGGAACGTGACAGCAAGCGAGCCATCTTCACGGGCGGCAGAAGGGTCACGTTGCCCTACCCAGTGAGTAACCACGTCGACAATCTCACCGTTTTTCTTAGGCGTGGTGAGAGTTCTGGTTCCATCTACGGCTTCACTCGATCCATCTGCACCATTGAAATCGTCGCCAAGCAGGTAGCGGTAGGTGACAGTTTGAGCGGGTGGGTACGATCCGAGCATGGTTGTGTAGGTGCCGTCGCCGCTAGGTTCCATCCACGAGGATGGCCCCATATTCAAACTAATAGGCGTATTCGGCGGAGTACCAATAGGAGGTATTAGCCGAAGCGTGACCAGTGGCCAGCCTTCGTTTGCCCAACTTTGTACTTTGTCGTGTCGTCGAGTTCCGTCTGCTCCAACTACAAAACTTCTGCGCCTGAAATTACCCTGGTCAATTGCTTCATCGGTGACACCGACCGGACCAATTGTGTAGAAATATTCGATGAATGCGCCGGCAGGGAGCATGAACGATGCAGTCGCAACGTCGCCGTCACGTTTTAGTCGAGGGATGAAGTAGTTGTCTGGCGACATTGGTCGAGCAGGGTGCCCAATTCGTCCACCCAGCTGATGAATGTTCCCCGCGAGCTTCACCCAAGCGTCTTTAGGTGTGGAATCTGGCAGTTGTACATCGAAAGTTACTGGAACCAAGTTTGTACTCGTGACCATAAAGTCGGTCGCTGCATTCCCGCCTTCAGCAAGGGTCACAATTTTTTGAATAGGATCGAAATCGCCAGTGTTCGAATGAACGACAACGGCGTGTTCACCAGCCGGAAGACGCGGCACTTTGAAACTGCCATCGGCACGAGTGCCAATGTGAACGCCTGAGATCGATACGTCGGCATCGAACACAGGCTCGCCGCTTTGAGCATCGAATACGAAACCCGATATTTGTCCCTCTGCGTACGAACTTCGCAGATCAGCCCACATTGGTGTCGAGTCATTGATCTGGCTGACGTCTGATGTGAGTAGGAATCGATACTGAAGCCTGAACGATTCTCCGAGCGATTCTCGAGTTTGTTCTTCAAGGCAACATACCTCCTTGTACTCGAACCGGTCATACGTATAGCGGATCATTGCATTGTCGAGAACATCAGTCTGAGTCTCGTATACGCCGCCGCCAAGATTATTCATCTTCACTCGGTCTGAAAAACCAGTGGAAAGATCCATGATCGTGAGAAATACCGGATCATCAGCCGGTGTACTCGGCGGAGCAGTCAGATTGAACGTGATTTTCCGAGTAGGCAGCGTGATTAGCGAGAAGTCTGAAGAAGGTTCGCCAACGGCTATTCCGGGATTGGAAGGTGTCGGGGATTCATCCGTTGTCCCCGATCCTGATTCGCCTACAGGTCGGGGCGTGTCACTATCGCCAGCCGGGGTTGGAATCGGCGTTCTGGTCGGCTCAGTGGACTCATCCGTTCGAGGCGAACACGCCGTGAGCGTGCCGATCACTAATACAGTGATCAAATACAGTGATCAAAAAGATCAGTACACGAGATCTACCCAACACCTACTCCTCCGAATTCACACCGATTCTCATTACTTGCCTTCAGCGAACGCAGCAACCATGTGCCTTCGCTGAATCTTGCCAGTTGCTGTTCGTGGAAGAGAATCTGCGATGTACACAACGTCAGGAACCTTGAATCCTGCCATCTGCTCTCTGCAGTATGACCGTATTGACTCTTGATCCGCATCGCCGTTTAGTACAACTGCGGCATGGACAACTTCACCATATTTCTCGTCAGGAACTGCGAAGCAAACGGCTTCGGCGACTGCTGGGTGTTTGAGAAGGATTCCGTCAATTTCAAGCGGCGAAATCTTCTCACCACCACGGTTGATCAATTCCTTGATTCGACCCGTAAGTGCGAGATAGCCCTCTGCATCGAGGAAGCCTTGGTCGCCAGTGCGGAACCATCCGTCGACAAACGCTTCAGCATTCGCCTCGGGGTTGTTGTTGTAGCCGTGCATTACGTTTTCGCCCTTGATGACGATTTCGCCGATGTCGCCGGTCTTCTGAAGCTGGCCAGTAGCAGCCATATCCATAATTGCGATTTCAACGCCGGTTGCCTGACCGACAGTGCCCGGAATTCGCTTGCCGGGGTGCATTGGGCTAGACGACATCTGGTGCGATGCCTCAGTCATTCCGTAGGCTTCCAATACTGGAGCGCCAAATCGTGCTTCGAGTCGTTCAAATACGGCTGGTGCGAGAGCTGAAGAGCAAGATCGTATGAACCGGAACGACTCACGTGGTGCGTTATCGTCGTCTGCTCGCATCAACAAAATCTGGTGAATAGTTGGCACCGCTGAGTACCACGTAGCCGAGTAGTCCTTCTGCAATCCCCAGAAGGTTGAAGCCGAGAATCGTTCAGGAATTACGAGTGATCCTCCAGAGTTCAGAGTCGAGAGCGATGCGCCCATCAGACCGTGAACGTGGAACAACGGCATAACGATTATTGAAGTGTCTTCAGGCGTTAGTTCGTAGTGATTCTTAATATTGCTGATAGATTTCATCAAGTTGGCGTGCGTTAGCGGAACGCCCTTAGGTCGGTTAGTCGTGCCTGATGTGTGAAGGAACAGAGCTATGTCAGATTCGGAAGGAGCCTGTGCATCAGCCGACTTAGTGAGATTTCCGCTGCCTTTGCTTAGAACGAGTTTGCTGCCTTCGAGTGAAGCATCGAGAACCGGAATGCCTAGCTGTGTTGCTGCATCGCGACCAAAATGTGCTCCCGGTGGAACGATTGTCAGCTGTGAATCAGCATCTTCCATGAAGAATTTGAACTCATCGACGGTGTACGCCGAGTTCAATGGAGCTGCTACCGCACCGGCTCGGGCGACAGCAAGGAACAGAATCATGAATTCGAGATTGTTGGTAAGGACAATCGATACTGGGCGACCCGGCTTCACGCCTGCGCCTGCCAGTAAGCCTGCTACCCGTTCGATTTCTTCTCCGTACTGAGCGTAAGAAAGAGTTGGACCGCCAGGGATGATGATCGAATCATCAGTTGACGACGACGGGTTGAGAAGGTGTGCAAGCGTATTTGTAGACATGAGTACCTGAATATTCGGATCTGCTGGCTAAGAATCGTCCGCAGCCGAGTCTGAAACTTCAGTGTGCGAACGAGATCACGAATTGTAGTACTGTCACGCCGGTTTGGTGAGTCTAATTTCTCGCAGAGGAAAATTAGGTCTTACGCACGGTAGCAGCGGCTGCACCGAGCATCACTACTGCGAACAACGCCAACACGCCTATTTCAACGGAAACATCGCTCAAAGAAGCTCCTCTAAGCATGATGTCTCGCAAAGCTCGATTCGCGTATGTGAGCGGTAAGACTTTACTTACAGCTTGGAAATATCCGGGCAGTTGAGAAGTCGGAAGGATCACGCCCGATAGGAATATCTGCGGAGCCAGCAGCAGTGGAATGAACTGCACGACCTGAAATTCGTTCTTAGCAAACGTCGAAACGAAAATCCCCATGCTTACAGAGGTGATCGTGACCATAAGAAGGATGAATATGATGTCCCAGAGTTTTCCTGAGTATTCAACGTCTACAACGAACAGCGTGAAGAGCAGGATGATGATTGATTGGATCAGGGCGAATAAAAGGAATCCGGCGAGGTAGCCCACCAGAAGATCGGAACGAGATACAGCTGTCGAAAGTAATCTCTCAAGTGTTCCTTGCGATCGTTCACGTAGGAAACTGATCCCCGTCAGGACAAATACGAAGAACATCGCCATTGTTGCGATGAGGGCGGGTGCGGCTTGATTCAGAACGGTTTTTTGATCTTGAAAACTGAACCCTATCAACGACATCACAATCACAGGTGCTCCGATGATCAGCGCCAGTGAACGGCGATCACGTCTGATTTCTTTTGCGATTCTTGTAGCGATCGCCAGCTTTCTATCGAACGACATCATGCACTCGCTCTCGATAAGTGAAGGAACGCATCTTCAAGCGTTGAGTTTGGCTTTCCGGTGGTCGCCCTTAGTTCGTCGGGAGTTCCGGTTGCGATGAACTTTCCATCACGCATGAATCCCAAAGTGTCGCAGTGAGCAGCATCGTCCATAGTGTGACTCGAAATCAGGATAGTCGTGCCTGAATCGGTCATATCTTTGAAATGCTGCCAGAATGTTGCGCGTAGCTCGGGATCAAGACCAATTGTTGGCTCATCGAGCAGTAATAAATCAGGTTCGTGAACCAACGCAGCGCCGAGGCTTACCCGTTGCCTCATGCCTCCGCTTAGTTCCGTCATAACGCCGTCGGCACGATCAGAAAGCCCGACTAAGTTCATTGCACGAGCAACAGCGTTTGCACGTATCTCGCCGTTTGCAAGTCCGAGCATTCGTGCGAAGAAATCGAGATTTTCTCGAACGGATAACGACTCGTAGAGTGCGTTGAGTTGCGGCATGTAGCCAACAGAATCAGCGAGTTCAGGACCTGGCTGTTGACCGAATACGAGCGCACTTCCACCGGTGGCTTTTAGACGTCCTATAAGAAGGCGAACAAGAGTCGTTTTGCCAGCGCCGTTTGCGCCGAGTACTCCGAACGCAACACCACGAGGAATCTCAAGATCGATTCCTTTGAGCACCGGCCTGTTTCCGAAGGTGAACTCTAGTCCCCTAATCGAAATGGCAGGATCAACCGTTGTGTTGTCGTTGGTAGTCACTATTCCCTCGTCTGCGGGCTAGTCCCAGCTCCAAGTGGTGCTGGCGATCAATGGGTTTTCACGGTCTACAAGAACATGTCCGGTGTCTTTGAAACCGCGGTCGGCAAGCTGAGCAGCATCGACAGTACATGTCTGTGGCTCAACACATAGAGCGCCTTCCGGAGAGAAGAACATGAAATGAGTTATTTCTTCTGATCCCGTCATTGTCATAGTCAGCTCTGGCCAGCTAATAACGGCTTTTCCGCCCGGATCCATCAGGAAGCATCCATCGACTTCACGGACCGCAAACTTCGTTCCGTTCTGGAGACGAGTGGTTAAATCCGTTACTTCGAGTTTGCCAGTTGCTGTCGCGTCATCTGAAAGCTCCCATTGGCTTGCAACGTTTGCCTGAGCATTCACAGGCTCAGATCCCAGTGTCGTGTTAAACCACGGGTGCCAGCCGACGCTTCCTGGGAACGAGCGAATTTCGTTTTCGCCAGCGATCAGGCGCATCGTTTGGACGAGGGAATTCCCTTCCATCGAAAGCGAGTACTCGATATGCCCGGCGTACGGCCACGGTTCTTCGAGCTTGATTTCGAGCTCTACTGAGCTTTCACTGATCTCTTTAACCGTCCATACGCGTTCTCGTACATTTCCGTGAATGGCGTGCGGCGGAGCATTCATAGGAAGTTCGTGAATGCCATCTGGAGTTACGAGTCTGCCGTCACGAATTCGATTCACCCACGGTGCCATGATGAATGATCCGTCGCCATGCGGGAGATCCGTAGGATCGAGTGGCTTGTCACCGCCTGAGAGCAGTTCGTATGATTTGCCGTTCTTGTTTACCTTGATTGACCGGAGTGATGCTCCTGCTTCAGGCGAGAGCGTTACTGAGGCAAATTCGTTTTTTATCGTTATGTTTTCGGGCATTAGGAATATTGTTTGTGAAATTGGGCGGTATGATGTGGCTCGTTCAGCCATCATGGTAGATGCTGATCCGCCTAGATTGCATGTTTATTGGAGAAGTTATGTCTGAAGGTTTTCCGTCCGCAGCGAACACGAATGTTCACTTTGCTCACGTTGCATATCGGATGGAGGAGCGGTACACCGCCCGCAGCCCTGAGGTGAAGTATTTTCAGACTTGGTCTGCTGACGAAACGATGGATCGCATCGAAGATGCTGATGTTTTTGTAGTCTCAGGATTTTGGGACAACGCGCTGCTCGACCGTGCGAAAAACCTTAAATACATACAGTCAATCGGTGCCGGATACGATCAGTTTCCACTCGACGAACTTAAGAAGCGTGGCATCCGACTCGCCAACGCTTCAGGCGTGAACCAAAACGCGGTCGCAGAACACGCAATGTCGTTGATTCTGGGTCTTAACCGACACATTCACACTGGTCGCGATAATCAAAACAGCACCACATGGCGTGGAATTCTGGGCGACTTATCTGTGCGTGAAGATGAATTGATCGGCAAGACAATGCTGATCGTCGGCATGGGAGCTATTGGGTCGCGGCTCGCACGTTTCGCAAAAGCGTTCGATATGAAAGTTATTGCGACCAAGCGAGATCCTTCGACTTCTGCTGGCCCCGCCGATGAAGTAGTGACTCCCGACAAGTTGAACGAACTTGTTCCGCAGGCTGATTTCGTTGTACTGACCTGCCCACTGACTCCAGAAACTACCAACATCGTTGATGCTGATGTTTTCAAAGCGATGAAATCGTCGGCTTACTTGATCAACGTTGCTCGTGGCCAATGTGTCGACGAACCGGCGTTGGCTGATGCATTGAAATCGGGTGAGATTGCAGGAGCTGGAATCGATCATTTCTGGAACGAACCTCTTGAAGAAGGTTCGGTGTTTTGGGACATGACAAACGTCATCATCACACCGCACACCGGCGGCGAAACTCGACTCTACGAAGAACGAGTTATCGACATTCTTAACGATAATTTGGGTCGACTCTGGAACGGCGAAACAGAACTTCGCAATCAGATCGTTTAGCTACTTTTAGCAACCAATAAAAAACCTCTCCAGCACCTGGAGAGGTTTTTTATGTCTCTGTCGATATTTGAGATGTATTTGTTGGCTAATCAGGCAGTGCGTAGGCAACGAAGTAGTCGCCCATCTGAACGCCTAAGCTACCGTGACCTCCGGCAGCGATAACAACGTATTGCTTGCCGTTAACCTCGTAGCTCATCGGAGTTGCCTGTCCGCCGGCAGGGAGTTTTGCACTCCAGAGTTCATCGCCATTGTCGGAATCATAGGCTCGAAGATGACCATCTTTCGAACCAGCCATGAAGGCGAGTCCGCCTGCGGTTGTTATTGGACCGCCCCAGAAACTGGTGCCAAGCAATTTAACGTCGGGTGAATCTTCCGACTGAGTGAATCCAATCGAAGAACGCCAGTCGATTTCTCCGGTATTTAGATTCACACCAACCAATTCACCCCACGGTGGAGCGATGCACGGGAAGCCGTCTTCGCCCGAGAGGATTCCTCCGCTAGATGTATACGGTGTGCCTTGCATATTTCCTTCGTCATCGGCTTCACGATTCGAAAGTTTCATGATCGATGGAAGCCGCTTGATCGATGTCACCAATAAGCTTCGTTCAGGATCGTAGCTAGCGCCGCCCCAGTTGATTCCTCCACCCCACCACGGGAAGAACATCGAACCTTCGAAGCTAGGAGGCGTAAATATTCCCTCGTTGCGAATCGAGGAGAGAGTTTCACGACATTTCGCTTCTGATTCTGGCGTGATGCCCCAAGCGTCGTCAGGTCCTATTTTGGCTTCCAGCAGTGGAGGAGGCAGTACAGGGAATGGCTGTGTCGGCCATGCCTCTTCGCCGGGAACATCACTCGCTGGAACGGGTCGTTCTTCAACAGGGAACAGTGGCTCTCCAGTGTCGCGATCGAGAACGTAAACGAACCCCATTTTTGTAACCACGGCTACAGCTTCGACCTGTTTTGCGTCACGTGTAACTGTGACTAGAGAAGGCTGCGAAGCTACGTCGTAGTCGAAAATATCGTGGTGAACGACTTGGAAGTGCCAGACAACGTCGCCGGTCGATGCTTTCAGTGCGACTACCGAACTCGAATAGAGATTTTCTCCGGTGCGTTCACCTCCGTAGAAATCTGGCGAAGCGCTGCCCGTTGGTACGAAAACCAAGTCGCGTTCTGCATCGCTCGAAAGCGGAGCCCACGCGTTAGCTGCGCCTGTTTTTTCGGCCGCTTCGGGAGTCCACGTTTCGTATCCGGGAATATCTGGTGAACGCGGAATCGGATCCCAAGCCCAAAGTTCGTTGCCTGTTCGGACATCGAATCCTCGTACAGTTCCGTAGGAATCTTGAACCTTGTGATTATCTCGAACTGAGGAGCCTGTAACGATAATGTCGCCGACGATTGCTGGCGGCGATGTCATCGCATACATGCCCTTGTCGACAGGTCCTACGCCTTGATCGAGTCGAACTGTGCCATCGTTTCCGAACTTGTCGCACAACTCACCAGTGCGAGCATCAAGAGCCAGTAATCTGGCATCAATAGTTCCGAACAGTACCCGGTAGTAACAGGCGGCAGAATCATCGCCTGATTCCTCCTGCCAGAACGCGACGCCACGAGATAGCCAGCCTTGAGTTCGTGGCATGTTGGGATCGATTTCAGGATCGTAGTGCCAAATCTCGCCTCCTGTACTCGGATCAATGGCGATTACTGCGTTTAGCGGGGTTGATAGGTAAAGAAGTCCGGCATTGAAAATCGGCGTGTTCTCGAACTTGAACCAGCCGATGTTTGTGCCTTCACCAGTTTGATATCGCCAGGCTTCTTCCAATTGAGAAACGTTGTCTTTGGTGATTTGAGCCACAGGAGAAAATCCTGATCCCCCGCGATCAGCGCCATATGCAGGCCAATCGGTCGGTGTATTCCCGTCAAAGGGCGAAATTTCTTGCACTACACGTGCGGGAGTTTGAGCCGCTTTTTGCGTAGCTAGCGCGATTCTTTCTGAACGTTGTTCCGAATCATTAGCGCTTGCCGATTGATCCAGATTGTCTCCAACAACCGGCGTTTCATCACTGTTACTGCATGCCAATACGAGGAGGAATGTGAAGATTGCGAGGCTACTGACGATGCGTGAAATCACTGAGACAGAAACTTTCGACTTGAAATTGTTCGATCCGGATATCGAATGCTAGTTATCGTTCGGTTGGGTATCAATAGTTCGAGCGTGAAGTTTTAGAACGACGGATGACTAGCTGGCGAGCGAAATTATCACGACTCCACTCACCACGGCGGCAGTCGAAATCGATTTCGTGATGATGTCGGATCTTGTGAACTGTTCGTTCAGAGCGCGTTTTGCAATTGGTGCGAATAAAAGCGTGATTATTAGGATGAAGATTGGGCGTGTGCCGAGTAGGGCACTTACGAGTGAAACTGGACCGTTGGCAATTGCGAGCAGCAAGAATCCGTTGCCCAATATCGGACCCAGTCCCTCGATTATTAGAACCGGGATAGCGGTTTTCTTTTGAGTGATGAAAATACCGAGATCTTTGACCACGGAAGGTCGTAGCACAGGAACTGCAAGGGTTGTGAATAGCCCAATGCCCCGGAGCGACATGTTGTGCCACACACCAATTTCATCTGAAGATATTTTCAGAAGTACTTGGGCGATGCCTATTAGAGCTGCTGCGAGCACAACCCATAAGTAGACCTTGCGGAACCCGCCTCTAAGTAATTCGCGCGGTTCAGCTGAAGCTATCGCAGCGCCCGAAACCACCAACAAAATAGCTGCCCAACCCCACCATTCGAGATGCTCTCCGAGGAATATCACTCCGAGTATTGCTGCGAATACTGGTGATGTTTGCGATACCGGAACCACCCGGCCGATCTGTTCACTTCGCAATGTCCAGAACAGAAGTATCAGCGCCACGCCCCAGAACATTCCGCCACCGATTGCGGCGGCGATCGCTGAGGCTGAAGCATCGGGTATTCCGAGGAAAAGAAGAATCACAAGAGCTATCGCTAGCTGTGTTCCTCCGACAAAAAAGTTGAAACTTTCGATACGAAGTTTAAGAGTCGACAGAATCCACTTGTCACCAATTGAAACCATCGCGTAAACGAACGGACTAGCGATTGCCGGTAGTACCCAATTCAGTTCCAAATAGATTCTTTCGTTGTGAGCTAGAAATTTTCGACGTGCAGGGGCATTCCTGTTTGTGAGAACTGGGTCAGCATATTACTGACGTTAAAAGTAAAAAGGCGATGCCTGAGCATCGCCTTTTTAAATTGTCTTCTAAGAAACAGGAACTACGCAGCTGCTTTTGCAGCCGAATCAATCATCGTAGATGAAAGTATTCCGTAAACCTCAGTCCAAGCGACCTTAGCCTCTGGAGTCCAAGCATTGCCCAAGCCCTGTTCGAGAGTCCAAAGCAATGCTGCGCCAACAGTGCCGTACTGGGCGGCTGTCACACCGTATTTTGCGTGACGAACGCCCAGCTCTTGCACTGCAGGAACCAGCTTGTCAGGGTGATTCAGCATGGCTACTGCGAACGAAATAGTCGCCATCAGTGCCTTTTTCTGAATTGAAATATCTTCTTTACTGCTGACCAGTTCGATTTAACAAGTTTTACTTGTTCATCTGTTAATCCTGCCATGATTCGGAATCCTCACCAATCAAAATTGTGGTTACATCAATCTTGATTCGGCGTTAATGAAGTGGGTGTCGGTACGTGATTAGTACAAGGATGAAGTACTAAAAACCGACTCGCCTAGGCGATAGCCGCAACTCCTATTAGGAAAAACAGCATAAATGCGCGTAAAGATCAGGAATTAACTATCGACACTCGTAATTAGGGGTCGGCGCGTTAGTCGCTGCGCTTGTATTCACGAGGTGTGATCTTGGAACCAGCTCTATCCTCAGGCTTGTATCCGAGTGCCTTTTTCGCGTGTGCTATATCGAAAATCTTCCACGTGTTGTCGGAAGTAGCGTTGAATATGTCGTACCTATGCGATTCAGGGGCATCAATGCAAAGATCTATGATCTGCGCAGTGTCTCGATGGCTTAGCCACACCGATAAGGCGTATCCCGAGAACGTTGGATCGTCGTGCTCCAGCACCCATCCGATCCGCAGGTGAAACGAACTCACTCCGTGGTAATCGTTGTAGTAGCTGCCTAACGCCTCGCCGTACGCCTTAGCGACACCGTAGTAGCTATCCGGCCGAATCATGTGCCTTTCAGTGACCAGTTCGTAGTTATCTTGTTCGAGCAAGTGGAAGTCGCCGTCCATAACGTTCTTCCACGGAGCGTCGAGATAGTAGCCACCCTCAGCGTGATTAGAACTGGCGAACACAACTCGTTTCACTCCAGCACGTTTCGAAGCTTCGAATACGTTGTACGTGGCAACGAAATTGTTCTTCAGAATCGAATCCCAAGAACCAGCTGGCGACCGGTCAGCAGCCAAGTGAACTATAACGTCGATTCCTTCGAACGCAGGCGTAATAGCTTCCAGGTCGTCCAAGTTGGCGACTGTCGACTTGATGCCAGCAGCTTCGCGTAGGTCGAGAGATGAGAATTCGTACTTTTCACCGAGCTTATCGATCATGATCGAACCGATAAGTCCGGCGCCACCTGTAATAAGAACTTTTTGCTTGTCGTTTGGCATTTAGTTATTGAGGATTTCTGATTATTGGAACGGATGAACGAAAACTAGTCGGCTCTGAGTTGCGAACCCGCTCTGTCTTGAGGCTTGTATCCGAGCGCCTTTTTCGCGTGAGCAATGTCGAATATTTTCCAGGTGTTGTCGGAAGTAGCGTTGAAGATGTCGTACTTGTACGACTCAGGGGCGCTGATACAAAGATCCATGATTTGAACAAGATCACGGTGGCTCAACCACAACGCCAGTCCATGGGATGAAACAGTTGGATCGTTATCTCGAATCACCCATCCGATGCGTAAGTGGAACGAATTCAAGCCGTGGTAGTCGTTGTAGTAGCTACCCATCGCTTCGCCGTATGCCTTCGCAACGCCGTAGTAGCCATCGGGTCGGATTCGGTGCGTCTCGGTTACCAATTCGTACTTGTCTTGTTCGAGCAGTTCGTAATTACCTTCGTTCACATGCTTCCACGGTGCGTCGAGATAATTCCCGCCTTCTGCGTGGTTTGAACTGGCGAATATGACACGCTTCACGCCCGCACGCTTCGATAGCTCGAACACGTTGTACGTGGCGATAAAGTTGTTTTGAAGGTTCGATTCCCATGATCCATTTGGCGAAGGGTTAGCGGCCAAGTGAATGACAGTGTCGATACCTTCGAATGCAGGTGCGATTGCATCGAAATCATCAACGCTTGCGACCGTCGATTTCACGTTTGGGTTTTCGCGTAAATCGAGTGAAGAAAATTCGTACTTATCACCGAGATTATCGATCATAAGAGAGCCGATAAGTCCTGCTCCGCCGGTAATTAGTACTCGTGGCTTGTCGTTTGGCATGTGTTCGTTTGTGTTCTCAGTAAAAGGTTAGAAGCGGTGTGCGTTCGGTTCGAAGCTCGCTTCATAGTAATCAGCCACATTGGTACCCGGTGGTGCTAGTTCATCGATCCTGTCGAAATCTTCCTGAGTTAGTTCAACGTCCAGTGCGCCAAGATTATCGATCAACTGTTCAAGAGTGCGCGGTCCTGCAATCGGTGCAGTGACTCCAGGTTGAGCCGCAACCCAAGCGAGCGCAATCTGCGCAACCGTGGCGTTGTGAGCTTCAGCAATCGGAACCAGACCATCGGCGATATCCATAACTCCATTACTGAACCGTTTCAGCTTGCCGGGGTCAGTTTCGTCACCGAACCTCGTTCCAGAAGCTTGCTGGGCAGATCGTGTGTACTTGCCGGTAAGCCCTCCGGCTGCCAGTGGCGACCACGGAATAAACGCAGTGCTATAGGTCTGGCACATTGGCAGGTGTTCGCGCTCTGCACGGCGGTCGGCGAGGTTGAAAGGCGACTGCTCGCTTACGAATCTGTTGAGTCCGAGTTTTTCAGATGCCCAAAGTGATTCGACTACCTGCCACGAACCGAAGTTGCTGGTTCCTATGTAACGAACTTTTCCTGAGCTAACGAGATCGTCCATTGCACGAAGCGTTTCGTCGATAGCAATGTGCGGGTTGGGTCGGTGCAGCTGGTACAGATCGATATGGTCGACCTGTAAACGCCTAAGACTGTCCTCTAAACCTTGAACAATGTGGTGTCGACTCGTTCCAATGTCGTTTGGCTTGTCCGACATCCGACCGTTTACTTTGGTCGCCAGGAAAACGTTGTTTCGCTTGCCGTTGCGTTGCAGGGCTTCACCAACGAATTCTTCCGATGCGCCCTTGCCGTAGACATCTGCCGTATCGAGGAAGTTGATTCCTTCTCCGATAGCGTGATCAATGATCTTGCAGGTGTCTTCGACGTCCGTTTTCTGACCAAACATCATGCAACCCAAAACTAGCGGGCTGACATAAACGCCGGTACGTCCGAATAGCTTGTAATCCATTGGGTCCTTCTATTGATATCAACGATGTGCGGAACAAATCGTAGGCGTAGAACGTTATACCACTACAGGCTCGTTGCGAGCTGGGCAACTAGATACTTAAGCCAAGCACAATTGGCATTGATGAATGAATCGACTACTTAAAGTTGAAATTCAGCCCGAGGGATAGCCATGAAGAAGCAATTTGATCCTAGATATTTACTAGCAGTGATCACCATATTGGCGATAGCACTTGCAGGCGCTTGCGCTTCAGGAGCATCGAACGATAGCAGTGCTTCGGGTGGAGCCGGCGGAAGTTACAGCGACGAAGAATCTACATTTGCCTACGATTCTGTGACCGACGAGAAGGGTTACCCAAGCCCTGCGGCAACTCCCGCTCCCGCAACGGCTCCCCAATACACACGTGGCGATTCAGATGACGGTGGCAGCGTTGTGGTCACGACTAAAGGCGATACAGTCCAGCCCCCTAATCAATCTGTCGGCGGCTCCGCTTCGATTGAAAACGAAATCGCATCTGCTACAGATGGTCGAATTATTATTCGAACCGCCGATCTCGACGTAACGGTCGACGACGTAACGCAGACGATGGACGATATCTCCAATATCACGAATGCTGCTGGTGGTTGGGTTGTTACTTCTTCCCAACCTCGAAACTATTCAGGAAACATTTCTATACGAGTTCCAGCCGATCGTTTCGACGACGTCATCGATCAGTTGTCCGATCTCGCAGTAAAAGTGAAATCTATTTCGACTCGAAGTGAAGACTTTACCGAAGAATTCACCGATGTCACAGCCCGAGCGCAGACTCTCGACGACACGCTTGAGCGTTTACGGGTTCTATACGATCGTGCCTTCACAGTTGAAGACGCAATCACGATTCAGAAAGAAATTACCGACGTTCAGAGCGATCTCGAATCTCTTGAAGCTCGGTTGAACTTCCTGTCGCAAAGCTCTGCGTTCTCGTTCATCTCAGTTTCGCTTGAGTCCGTACCGGTTGAGCTAGATATCGATGCTGGAGACGATATCGCAGCAGCTGTTGGGCATGCGGTTACCTACCGTGCCAAGTTCACTCCTCCAGAAGGTATTGAAGATTTCCGCATCACTTGGAACTTTGGCGATGGATCAAGAGAAGAAACGACCGATCGAGTAGCTCCAACTGGAAATGGTGACGAAGTTATCTCATCGCCCGTAATCCACTACTTCAACCGAGACGAAGATTCGCCGTTCATCGTTACTGTCGAACTAAACGGATCTGGCGACGCTGGTATTGCCGAGGGTGAAGACACTCTCGTAACAACCGTTAGTCGGTTGCCTGTTGTCGAAGTGTTTGCTGGTGAAAACCAAACTGTTGAATCGGGAAGCAAAGTAGATTTAGCTGCTTCGTTCACCCGACCAGAAGGGGTTTCCGACATCTCCTACTCGTGGAACTTCGGAGACGGTTCAGCACCTACTGAGGGCGACATTGGTTTGGGTGAAGATGGTGGGCAGGTCAATACGACTCACACCTACCAGAACTTCCGACCAAACCCCTACGTCGTAATTCTGACTGTCACTGGACAGACCGAAGTTGGCGAAGTGGAAGCAACCGGTGAACTGCTCGTATTCGTACGAGAAACCATCGGAGTAGCGGCGTCAGAACTCGATGCTGGAAATACGGTACGTGACGCATCTCGAACGCTTCAGTCGGTTGGTGTGTTCATCGCTAAAGTTGGATTGTGGCTTGCGATTCTTAGCCCTGCATGGCTGATAGTCGGAGCAGTTTTGTTCGTGCTGATAAGGCGCCGGAACGCAATTCGAGTTCCACGTCGCAATACGAAGTAGAAACTTCTAGAACAAAACGTAAAAAGGGCGGAACCACTACGGTTCCGCCCTTTTTACGTTTTGCTTGAGTAACCGATTTGAACGGCTAGACGTAGAGATCCATCGATGCTGGTTCTGTAAGCCAATCGATTCCATCGTTTGTGATCAGGAATTGATCCTCGATGGAAATGAACATATCTCCGCCTTCAGAGTGGCAGATAGTTGGTTCGAGAGTTTCGACCATGTTTGGCTGCAATATCGTGTGATCGTTCAGAGAAATGTAAGGCGGCTCGTGCACAACTCGCCCTACTCCGTGACCGGTGTAAGGAATTACTGGCGGGTAACCGATGTCGTCATACAGATCGAGTTCTATCTGCCTGAGATCAGAGCACTTCATTCCAGGCTTCATCTCTTCAATGCAGCGTTCTACAAGCCATTTTTCCACTGCGTGTGCTTTTGCAAGAGAATCACTTACTTCGCCGAATCCCGTGATGCGTGAAAGATTGCAGATGTAACCCTCGTACTTAGCCTGTCCATCTATTCGTATGAACATGCCTTTCTTCAGCTCTACATCGCCGGAAGCGGGCGAGCCGTTCGAAAGATCGAGTCCAGCAGGGCCGTAGATAACGTACGCCCTCTCGTAGTCGACACCGTTTTCTATACACAGGCGTTTATAGACCGATTGAAGCTCGGGCTGAGTCATGCCTTCTTGGGCTTCGTGGATAGTGTCGAGCCATACTTTGCTGGTGCGATCGCAAGCGATTCTGAATCGACGGATTTCTTCGTCGCACTTGATCATACGCAGCTGCCAAATAGCGTCTTCAGCATCTACAAATGTGGCGTTAGGAAGCAGCTCTTGAAGCCGTTCTGAGTACTTTGACCCCAAGTAACGTTTTTCGATAGCGATCGTTCCGCGTTCGAGTCCTTTTTCTTTCAAGGCGTTCGCAGTAACTTCCATCGCATCGCCGGAAGGCGGATTGGGATCGAGCGGATTGTCCCAAGTTTGAATGTAGTAGCCGGGACCCCAAAAACGTCGATCCCGAATCCACGGATCCATAATGCCGAGCGTTGTCGCTTCAGATGCGCCAGCCACGATGAACGCATCGCGTTCGCTGTCGGCGGGAAGGCCAACGACCGTCATGTGAGTCGCTTCGGTGTCTCACAGAACGTAAAACTGATCGCTAACTGGGTGCCAATAATCGGATAGGTATCCGACTCCATGTCTGGATGTGGCAAGGATGACGTCAATGCCAGCCGACTTCATGATGTGAGCGGCGCGGTCGTATTCAAATAGTTGCATCGGTCGTTGTCCCGGCCCAGTCGGTGAATTTCACCAATTTTTAACTTAAGGCAGCCGGGATTGTACGCCTTCTGCAACATTAACCAAATTTTTACCGTCCAATAATGCGTTGTTTTCACTGTCGGCTGTCGAACTCATTGATATGAATGTTGAGTCGAAAACATAGACCACAATCGCACCAATTCCGCCGGCTTTGACGTCCATAAGATAGGAATCGGTACCTACAACATCCTGGTGTACTTCAGCGAGATCTCCCACCTGTTCGGCAGTGAGAATTGCAGCGGCAAGTGTCGAGTTGTAGAGGCTCTTTGCGAGTTCGTTTGATTCGAATTGAACAAGTGAAAGCGTTACCGAATCGCCGGGTGCGGGAGAGTCTGAGCCGTCAAGAGTGCGGAACACTTCGATGAGACAGTTGGCGGTGGCTCCGCTTTCTGCAAGACCCGGTATCGACCCAACATCGAGCACACGTACTCGGTCGACTAAGCCTGATGTGCCGGCTTCGCCTTCGAGGTGTTCTGCAACGATGAATCCTTCGCACGTGTCGAAGTCTCCAAAGTCAGCGTTTGAAATCGTGTCAGGATCGGCTTCGCTGCTGCAAGCTACGGCGGCTATTACTAGAAACAGTAGTGCGGAAATGAGTAGATGTGTTCGGTTCTTTGGATTCGACATGCAATCACTGTAACGTCGATATCAGGATTACGAAAACCGTTGTCGGGTGAGAATTACGGGGCTAGAGCTTGAGGCAGCTCAGGCTTTTAGCACGTATCCGTATGCTCGTAGCGAGTGGATGACCCGTGGTTCACCGGCAGCTTCGAGCTTTTCGCGTAGGTTTTTCACGGTGACGTTTAGGACGTTCGAGCTAATACCGTTTCGTTCAATCCACACTCGGGAGGTGATCTGAACTCTGGAAAGAGCCGTTCCCGGGCTTTGCAGGAAAGTATCGAGTAAATCGAATTCACGGCGGGTCAGATTTAGTTCTCTGTCGCCTCTGCTCGCAGTTTGGGTTTCAAGTGAAAGCCTGATATCGCTAAAAGATCTGGGTGTACGTGATGTTGCATCTCGGCGTTGAGTTAATCCCAGCGGGTCTTCCATTTGGATCACCCTGCGTCGTTGGGTCAAGGTTTCTAATTGTTCGGTAATGACGTGTTCTTCGAGCAAGCTCGAAACGGAGCTTGCACACTTAGCCACAAATTTTCGGCACGAGTCAACTTGTGCTCTGCTAAGCGGATCTGGAGAGGCGAATATGAGAGCTCCGTAAACCTTGCTATCGATAACGATGGGAATTCCGCTGCACCAGTTTTCATTGAAACGCGCAAATGTGGAATTAATTAAGGGTTTTGAAATAACGCCTTCAATAAAATCGTTGGCTCTTGCCGACACAGTGCTCTTGTCGTGGAAAATGCTGTCGATCACCAGATTTACTGAAGCCGAGACCGTTATTGACGGAACCCAGCCGGCTTCAGATCGGCGTGCGGAATTGTTTACCTGAGAAAACAATTTCGTATTGGTTCCCGATACTGACACTACGCTAATTTCATCTAGTTCTGAATCGAAAGTCGCAAGGCAAACGAATGAAGCCGGCGTTAGATCAGCGGCAAGGTGTGCGACTCGATTATGGGTGATTAAATCCCGTTGCATTTCGATTGTTTGGCTCGTTATTGTTTCTCCTCCAGCCCCACACATCACAACTGCACGTCCATGTGTACACGAATAATTACCTGTACGCGTCCAATAACGGTGCTAGCGAGAGGCAATGTCGTGAGAGAACGGTAGCAAAACGAAACTATTTCTAACTGCCCCGATGCTACATGTCCAATTTTTAGAGCATCTCGTTGTGCAGTCCAAACACACAAAGCCCACCTCAACAAATGTTGAGATGGGCTTGAACCCCGGAGGTGCAATTCGGGAATATGGCACGACATCTAGGAAGAAGTTAGTTGCTAGCTTTTTCTTTGTATTCGTCTTTGACCACGTTGTCGGTGGTGCACATGAATCCGCCGTTTTGGTACCAAGATCCATCGACCTCGCCCCAAGTTCGTTATGTGTCTTCGGCAACTAGATCGTCAAAGTTGTAAACATCGTAGATTGTCGTGGCGTCTGTATCCGTTGTGAACTCAACTTCAACATCTCTGGCGTTATAGCCTTTGAGAGTGAATCAGGGGAGGAAGTATCCGAAGTCACCACCAAGTTCAACGAGGGCGAACTCTATTTGAGTCAGTCTTGGCTGGTGAATGAATTTTGGATGGCATACATCGAGAAAGGCCTGCCAGTCTTCGATGTTGATAGCGCGAATCTGGCGCTCTAGTCCGTCTAAAACTTCTGCAGTAGGCGAACCCGGTTCTGGCACTTCTTTGGGAGTTACCGCTACTGCGGGTGGACCGGGTATCGGAGTGGCAGAGGGAACGACATCGGCATCGCTAACAAGACTTCCCTCGCTTTGGGCAGTCGGCTGGCTTGCGATGGAATTGATCGTAATCGGGGTGGCAGGCAGTTCTTCATCCGAACAGCCGGCGAACGCCGCAAGTGAAAGAATCGCCAACACAGCCACAAACACTTTTGAACTAAATCTCTCAATAGAAAACATTTGGCACCTCGTAGTTTCAGGTCAGTAGTTGACCATGCCGAAATGATTTAGCGATGTTTAATTCAAAACATCACTGTATTTAGCCATTTTTCAGGGCGAAAGTATGCAGATATGAACTCGTCCAGCAATCGATCGTTTACGGAAGGTGCTGATTAAGAACGTCTCGGCTAGGGTTGAACTCTGGTTTGTGCGCCCACGTAACGCCCTGCTTCTGCATCGCATCCTTGACCACGGCTCTGCGACGAATGCTGGCGAGGTTTTCGGCAGCCATTTCATCGGGATCGAACTCGCCTAATATCAGCGCCTTTAGTTCTGCTTCGATTTCGGCGTGATCGCTTGAACCGGCAAGATTGTCCCATTCTTTGGGATCGTTCTTCATGTTGAACAGCTGCGGTTCGTAACCGTGAATGTAGTTGTACTTCCAATCGCCTTTGCGAACCATGATGCAGGGAACACCAACGACTTCATGAGCCTCGACGAAAATGTGACGGTCGGGGTTTTCTTGTTCGATTAATGGGATCAGGCTGTCACCGTCTTGCGGCTGGGATGCTTCAGAGCCGGTCATTTCGCACATGGTCGGTAGTAGGTCGAGGGTCGTCACCGGAGTATTGACTATGGTTCCGGCGTTTCGATTGTCGGGATACTTGATGATCAGAGGCACTTTGGAGCAGTAGTCGTAGAACGCTCTTTTCTGAACCATTTCTCGCTCGACAAGCATGTCGCCATGATCGGAAGAAAAGATGATGATCGTGTTCTTATCGAGCCCTGAACGTTCGAGGCTAGCGATCAACTCACCCACTAAATCGTCCACATACGACATTAGAGCGTAGTAGGCGCGGCGCATTCGGTAGAGGCTCTCAGGATTGCGTAGGTCGAACTTGGTAATGCCATGGTACGCATTGAGCCAAGTGTCCATCATCGACCGCGTCTCTTCGAGATTGTCAGGGAATTCTGGAATGTCGATCTGTTCGCCTTCGTACATGTCCCAGTATTTGGTTGGAGGCCAGAACGGCTCGTGGGGGTGGTGATACGAAACCGTCAGCATGAACGGTTCGGGATTATTCCCACGGGCGTTCAAGTACTGCAGTGCTCGGAAGTGGGTTTCCTGATCGAACGCGAGATCGCCATGTTGTTTATCAACAGTGACAGAACCTGGAGCGTAATTTTTGGCGTTGTATGTGCTTCGATCCGTCATGATGTCGACCCAGTCTTCGCCTTTGGATTCTTTCATCTCAACCCACTCAGGTTTAACCATCGTGTAATCCTCAGGGTAGATATCAGTGTTGAGGCGGCGGCTGTATCCGTGAAGCTGATCGGCACCAACAAAGTGCATCTTGCCACTGAGCACGGTGTCGTATCCGTTTTGCGCGAGATAGTGGGCGAATGTTGGGTGATCCGACCCGAAGGATGCTCCGTTGTCCCAAGCTCCAATGCTGGAAGCGTGTCGACCCGTCATCATCGCTGCTCGGCCCGGCGCACAAAGTGGGTAAGGCGTGTAGGCGGTGTCGAAGCGAACGCCGTTTGCAACCAGCTTGTCGATATTCGGTGTCTTCACCACCGGATGTCCGTAGGCTCCCATCAGTTCGGAAATGGCTTCATCGGCCATGATGTAGAGAATGTTGGGTTTATTGTCGGAGATGGCTGCGTTTGTAGTCATGATGCGAAGAGTATCTGAAGGATTGCTATTCGTGGCAAGGTACACAGAGCGTGTTCAGGACTAGACTTATAAAGTCGGCTTCATGACTAAATAAAATTTTGTCTATGCCGGCGTATTCGCAGGAATCTAATGGGTCTAAAAGAGAACTGGTGGCGGTTCAACTATCACTTAATTCGACTGGGATTCATCCCGGTTGCGAAGCGTGCACTCTTACTGAGCAATCGGGTCGAAGGTGAAATTCCAAATATTCGACCGATTATGTTGGCGCCAGTGCACCGCACATCCGCAGACGTATTTGCTCTCGCCGACGCAGACGGCGAGTTCGTTAGTTTCGTTTCGACTGATACATACGGGCACAACGCTGTAATTAATTTCATTCAGAAACAAATGACGACAGCTATTGGCACGGTTATCTGGAAAGAGGGCGGAATTAAGAATCCCCGAAAACGTGCAGTTGAACTGGCTAGGGACGTTGAAGATCGACTAGATAGGCGTCTAATTACGTCTGTGTTCACGCAAGGCGAGTATCAGTACGACGCGGTTGATTCGATCGAAGAGGGCTTGCTTGGTCTTCTAAAGCGCTACGAATCCCGCCACTTGAAGCAAAAGGGTCACGAGATTAAGATCCCGATCGTTCCAGTCGGTATCGAGTACGACAAAAAGGGCCGAGGGCTAGAACAATCGTCGGTTGGAAAATGGATAGAAAAATGGATTCCTTTCACACCGAACTGGACCATTCCTGCGTTTCGGACCAGGATCACCGTTAGATACGGAAAGCCGCTTTACTTCGAAGGTCAAACAGCGCGTGAACTCACCGAAACCGTGATGAAGGAATCCGCAAGGCTGAGCAACATTCCTTACGAGGTTTGATGCTGTAGGTCCGTTCGAGCGATATCGACCTATTCAGCAGCACCTGCGAAATTCACGCCTGAGAGATCGGACATCTCACGCTTCCACGTTGTTAGGTCGCGGAGTTCGAACTGGCTGAAATCGGTATGACCGCAAGCCCTTGCTAACAACTTCACTTCGGTAGAAAACTCAGCTGGCCTTACTTACCCTTACGAGCGATCAAATCGTCGACTACCTCGGGCTCAGCCAACGTGGACGTGTCGCCTATGGTGTCTAGTTCGTCTGTTGCTATCTTCCTGAGAATTCGGCGCATGATTTTGCCGGAGCGGGTCTTCGGCAACGCTGGTGCCCAGTGGATGACGTCGGGTGAGGCGATGGGTCCGATTACCTGTCGCACTTGTCCTCGAAGTATCTGTTTCAACTCGTCGGTGTATTCCTGTCCGACGTTCAAAGTCACGTAGGCGTAGATGCCTTGTCCTTTGATGTCGTGCGGGAAGCCGACGACTGCGGCTTCGGCGACTGCTTCGTGCAGTACCAGAGCGCTTTCGACTTCGGCTGTGCCCATTCGGTGTCCTGACACATTGATAACGTCGTCGACACGTCCGGTGACCCAGTAGTAGCCATCTTCGTCACGATTGGCTCCGTCGCCGGTGAAGTAGTAGCCCTTGTACATATCGAAGTAGGTTTCTTCGAAGCGCTTGTGATCGCCGTAAAGCGTGCGCATCTGACCCGGCCAAGTCGCCTTCAATGCAAGCACGCCAGAAACACCGTTGCCTTCGAGTACCTTGCCGGTTTCGGGATCGAGAATTTCAGGTTCAACACCGAAGAACGGCATAGAAGCTGCGCCCGGCTTGGTTGGAACTGCGCCCGGGATCGGAGTGATTAAAATTCCGCCGGTTTCGGTTTGCCACCAAGTATCGACGATTGGGCAGCGTCCTTTGCCGACGTGGGTGTTGTACCAGCGCCATGCCTCGGGGTTGATCGGTTCTCCAACAGATCCAAGAAGCTTGAGGCTTGGCATTTCGTATTTGTCAGGAAATTCGTCACCCAGCGCTGCGATAGCTCGGATGGCGGTTGGAGCTGTGTAGAACTGGTTCACGTTCCATTTTTCGACGATTTGCCAGAAGCGATCGGGACCTGGATACGTTGGAACTCCCTCGAACATGAGCGTGGTTGCGCCGTTGGCGAGAGGTCCGTAGACGATGTAGGAGTGGCCTGTGACCCAGCCGATATCAGCGGTGCAGAAGTAGATATCGCCGTCGTGGTAGTCGAAGACGTATTTGTGGGTTTGCGCGGCGTAGACCATGTAGCCGGCGGTGGTGTGGAGCACGCCTTTTGGCTTGCCGGTGGAGCCTGATGTGT
>Ga0302134_10000087_pt1 | contig 29684 bp, 33 predicted proteins | sample CB9_SCM_MG_FD_203123 | JGI IMG/M metagenome (GOLD analysis project Ga0302134, IMG submission 203123) | Marine microbial communities from Western Arctic Ocean, Canada - CB9_SCM | ecosystem: Environmental > Aquatic > Marine > Oceanic | place: Canada: Western Arctic Ocean | collected 2017-09-19
TGTTCGACGCAGAAATATCCAGAGCGACATCGTCGCCAAATACAAAGCAAACGACAACACAAACAGACCACCAACAATCAACCTCTGATGCTGTACCTCGCTATTTGAACCACCGCCGCCAAGCAGACTCAAAATCACGATCGCAGCCGCTCCAAACAAAACCAAAAATCTTGAACCTGCAAAGTAGAACAGATTTCAACAAAAAAGAACCATGAAATCCAAACGCTTGTCGTTAGATTCCATCGTTGCCTAACGACTCAGTCAGGCTTCTCAGTCTCTTGCCCTAGCCCTTCCATCCAGAAGGGAACAAGTGTTAGTTGCGACTAACTTTCGGGAAGAAGTTGGAGAGGGTAAATTCCGGATCGCTACCAAGTCTTCGACAACGATGGAACCTAACGCCAACGCAATTCCGAGTCGCCCTACGATGACCGGAGTAAATATCGCTAAACGCTTTAAAAGAAAGAGGCCCACCAAAGTGAGCCTCTTTCAAAATTACGTTTTGCGTACACCCATCTAACTAGGAATTCACTCCGGCCTGTCGTGCTCGTCGAGCAGCAACAATACTAGTACCAACTAGGGCGAACCCAGCAACCATTGCGAGAAGCAAAGTCATGGCATTAGGTGAGTAACCACCTGTAGCAGGCAGGACTGCTTCCTCAACGATAGCTTCAGAACCAACAACATGTAGTGTTACAGACGAGTTGACCGTTGCAGATCCAGCTCGTGACACTGATAACGATAGCTCACCACTACATGTGCCGTCAGCTGCTGTGAAAAGAACGTTCTGTGCACTAGTAGAGTCGAAAGAGCCACATGAACCTGTTACTGACCACTCGTAGGTTGCTTCTGCACTAGATGAGGACGCATCATCAGCTCCAGAGGAAATACTTCCAGGTGACAAACTGGTGACGCTACCCGGTGCAACGCTAAGGTCCCAGCCCTCAGAGTCGGCCGAAACGGGTGTCGGCCATAAGACCATCATGAGGGCAACTAAACCCACCAAGCCCACCAATGCGAAGGAAAGGACTACTCGTCTTTGGATAACGGAGCCTAGCATCGGCATCCTCCTAAAAGTTCTTTTTTGCAAGATACTTCTAATTGCATGCCCGAAAACAAGTTCGCGAGCACATTTAATAATTTATATAAAGTCCCACGGGCGGACATTCGCTTAAGTGATTAAGCCAAGCAGACCATGTCGTAAAAACTTGCGTTTTGTATTGACACAATCTCAAGTAGCCGCAGGAACCCCAACGACACTAACTCAAGATACACCACACCAAAATCGTCAGTCAAGATGATTTACTATTGTCAAACACCAAGTTTGACTTACCTTAGTACCATGTTGACTCACATTTAGTGAGACGCACAACAATATTCAACATACCAACACCCCGTTACCTATACATTACTAATATTCTGGTATCGGATAAATTCACACCATATGTCGAATCGTAAAATCACTACGAAACATATGTCAATAAACTGAAAAACAACCCAACGGAGCAACTAACAACATGGATTTAGGAATTAAAGGCAAGGTTGCCCTCGTTACCGGCGGAAGCCGAGGACTCGGACGCCAATCAGCACTCGCACTCGCTGCAGAAGGCGTAAACGTCGCAATATGCGCACGTGGTGAAGGAACGCTGAACCAAACCGCAGCCGAACTAAAAGCCACTGGGGTAAAAGTTGGGGCATTCGTAGCCGACCTCGGTGACGAAAGCGGAGCAGCCGAACTCGTCGCCAAAACCGAAGCCGAACTAGGCCCAATCGATATTCTCGTAAACAACGTCGGTGGCAGTCTCGGAACTTCCGACCTCGTGAACTCATCGCTCGAAGATTTCCACATGGTGATGAACGCCAACCTGTGGTCGGCAGTAGCCCTAATGAAGCACGTCGTACCCGGCATGCAAGAACGTGGCTGGGGTCGAGTCGTAAACATCTCGTCCATCTTCGGTCGTGAATACGGCGGCACCGCGCCTTACATGGTCGCCAAAGCCGCAATGATCGCAGCTTCAAAGCACACAGGAATGGCAGTCGCTAAAGATGGCGTAACTGTCAACTCCGTAGCTCCAGGCTCAGTTCTTCACGCTGGTGGCACTTGGGAGAAGTTCATGAATAACAACAGCAAGGAAGTGGTCGACGAATTTATCGATCGCAACCTGCCAATGGGCAAGTTCGGATGGCCAGAACCTATCGGTGCAGCCGTAGCCTTCCTAGCATCGAACCAGGCCGACCTCATCACCGGCGCCTGCCTCAACGTAGACGGCGGACAATCGCACAACCTCTTCTAAGGCGTTTAGCTCCGGGCGTCATCGGATGACTTGGTCGCGAGTCGCAGGGCGTTAGTCGCGGTCGTCATCTGATGACTCGGCTCCGCATCGCAATTCACCTACCCTAGCCCTTCCGTCTGGAAGGGCTAGGGTAGGTGGATTGAACGATGAATAGAAAAGCCTCAGGCGTAACGCCTGAGGCTTTTTTTATTTGGATTCTTTTGTTCAGCGAGTTTGTGTTGATTCGCTGTCGATATTCGAACGTAGAGTGACGAATCCGACCAATCCTCCCCCGGATAGGGGGAGCTAGAGGGGGAGACTGCGACGCGAAGCCGAGTCGTCCGATGACGACCGCGACTAACGCAAATCACGCCCACGACCAAACGCAAAGAGGCCCCGAGTAAAAATACTCGGGGCCTCCAAAATTATCGTTCAAGCCACCCACAACCGTCCTCCCCCGGATCGGGGGAGCTAGAGAGGGAGAATTGCGACGCGGTCCCAAGTCGTCATACGACGCCCGGACCTAAACGCAACTAGCTAATTTCTACAGTAGCGCCGGCGTCTTCGAGCTTGCCCTTGGCAGTCGCAGCCTCGTCCTTAGAAACACCCTCAAGAATTGCCTTAGGAGCAGCTTCTACAAGGTCCTTAGCTTCCTTAAGACCGAGTGGAGTGATCTCACGAACAGCCTTAATAACTGCGATCTTCTTGGCACCGATGTCCTTCAACACAACGTCGAATTCATCCTTCTCAGCAGCGGCTTCTTCGCCACCGCCACCAGGAGCAGCAGCAACTGCAACAGGAGCAGCAGCACTCACACCGAATTCTTCCTCGAGCGCCTTAACAACGTCTGCAAGGTCGAGAACTGACATAGCTTTGATCTCTTCGATCAGATCTTCTTTACTTAGGGCCATTTCTGGTCTCTCCAAATTTTCACCCGGCGAACCGGGAATTTATAAAAAACTAATATTTCGTACTATTCAGCACTACCCACATCTGTCCTCCCCCGGAAAGGGGGAGCTAGAGGGGGAGACTGCGACGCGGTCCCAAGTCGTCATACGACGCCCGGACCAAATCACGCCACACCAACTAAGCGGCTTCGCCACTTTGCTGGTTATCAACGTGGCGCTGAAGAACAGTCGCCAAAGCCCTAACAGGCCCACTCATAACCATTACCAATCCCGTAATAGGACTGTTCATCGAACCAAGCATCTTTGCAATTAGCTGATCCTTAGAAGGAAGCTTCGCAAGAGCCTTCACCCGGTCAGCCGTCAAAACGTCTGAATCGAGCATTCCACCAATGATGTTGATCGGAAGATCTTTATCAGCGGAGTAATTCACAAAAGCCTTAGCAGCTGCAGCCGGGTCACCATCAGTAACCACAAACCCAATTGGGCCACCCATGACCTCTTTGAGTTCCGACCTACCAGCTTCGTCAGCAGCAATACGCGCAAAAGTGTTCTTCACAATTTTGAATCGCGCACCGTTAGCACGCAGCTCCTGACGTAAACCGGACATACCGGCAACATCGACACCGCTGTACTCGGCAGCAATAACGAGCGGCGACGCTTCGAAGATGTCCTTCATCTCCGCAACCGCAGCTCTACCTTTATCAGTTGGCATTCGACCTCCTGTCTGGACCCCATCGACAAAAGGAAGGCAAATAAAAGCCAATAAAAAACCCCGGAACCTAGTCCGGGGCAAAAATGCAATCGTCGTAAGACGATAACTACATGTTCAAACCTCGGATGGCGCCTGAAGCATTACTCCGTAAAAACGGAACCAACTGTCTGCGGTCGCAGTATTCAACTGTATGTAATCAATTCTAACTCTAAGACCGCACAAATTGCGAATGAATTTCCAAACACCATCTTCAACACAGCAGAACAACAACAGCCACACACAACTACGAACCCTGCCCACAACAAATCAGTTGTCATCCTGAACTCGATTCAGGATCCATGAACAGCAGTACGAAGTATCTGCCCGCTCCGCCGCAATCCCACATATCGCCCCAAACGCCACCAAATAAAAAAAGCCCCGAGCAATTGCTCGGGGCTTTTCATATCTATATCAATTACCAAGCAACCTAGCTGCTTTGAGTAAGCGCCTCAAGAGCCGACTGATCCAGCAAGAAGCTAGGACCCATAGTCGTGCAAAGAGTTACCTTCTTGATCAGTGGACCCTTTACACCTTCAGGCTTAGCCCGAAGAATCGTCGAGTAAACACTCGCAAGGTTATCCAAAATCTGCTTCTCTTCGAAACCAACCGTACCAATACGAACGTGAATGTTCGCACCGCGGTCCAAACGAATCTCAGCTCGACCCTTCTTAGCACTCACAACAGCCGCACCCATACGTTCAGGCTGAACAACAGTTCCAGTACGTGGGTTAGGCATCAAACCCTTACGACCAAGGTAACGACCGAGCTTACCGATCTTACCCATCTGGTCAGGAGTAGCAATAGCGACATCAAAATCGCTCCAACCACCCTCAATCTTCTTCACAATCTCATCGTCCGAAACAAACTCAGCACCAGCCTCAGTAGCAGCCCGAGCCGCATCAGCCTGAGCAAATACCAAAACCCGAACGTTCTTACCAGTACCGTGAGGAAGCTCAGCAACCTCACGAATCTGCTGATCTGAATGCCGAGGATCAGCGCTCGTCGAAACGTGCAGCTCTACAGCCTCAGTAAACTTCGTCTTGGAAAATTCCTTAGCAAGAGCGACCGCTGAATCAGGCGTGTGAGCCTCAAGTCCAGCTGCATCTGCCGCAGCGTTATAACGTTTTCCGTGCTTAGCCATCTCGTAAAACCTCTAGCCAGTAAACCAGGCTCCCCCTAAACGGGGTCCTTGCGCCTGGGCCGACAAATAAAAAACCACATCACCAGTTCGGTAAACGAACTAGCCCGTAACTTCCACACCCATACTTCGGGCGCTACCTTCAATAATTTTCATCGCAGCATCAACATCATTAGTGTTGAGATCAGGCATCTTCACCGTAGCAATCTCGCGGATCTTATCCCGAGAAATCTTGCCAGCAGTCGTAATACCAACCGTGCCAGAACCGCTAGCAATACCAGCAGCCTTCTTAATCATGTCCGAAGCAGGCGGCGTCTTCAGCTCGATCGTAAACGACCGGTCTGCGTAAACAGTCAACTCAACAGGAACAATATTTCCAGCGAGAGAAGCAGAACGTTCGTTATATTCCTTAACGAACTGCATGATGTTGACACCGTGCTGACCAAGAGCAGGACCAACAGGAGGGGCCGGAGTGGCACCACCAGCAGGCAATTGCAACTTGATCATGGCTGTTACTTTCTTAGCCAACTGAACGATCCTTCATTACTAATCCCACCAAATAAATAACGGCAGGGATTTACTACTAAATAACTAAGACTTCTCTATCTGTAAGAAGTCCAATTCAACCGGCGTCTCACGCCCGAAGAATGAAACATGCACACGAATCTTTCCGCGATCCTCAAGCACCTCATCAACAGTGCCCATAAAGTCAGCGAAAGGACCATCCTTGATTCGAACCGATTCACCAGACTCGTAACCCACACGAACACGTGGGGCATCCGAAGTCATCCGGCTCATAATTCGATCAACTTCCACATCTTCCAGTGGAACAGGCTTAGGGCGTTTCTCGCGCTCATCTTCAGCAGAAATAAAGCCCGTAACACCAGGAGTGTTCCGAACCACGTACCAGCTCTCCTCATCCATCATCATCTGAACAATGAGGTAACCGGCATACATCTTCTTCTGAACAGTCTTACGTTCGCCCTCTTTGATCTCGACCTCTTCTTCGGTAGGGACCACGACGTTCAAAATCTTGTCCTTCACGTCCATCGTGTTGATCCGCTGCTCCAGATTTTTCTGAACGCGGTCTTCCTGACCCGAGTACGTGTGAACAATGTACCAACGAGCACCAGTGCTGCCGGCAATATCTCTATAAGAAGTCATAACTAAGTTCCCGAAATCACGGCTATCAACCTGGCAAAGGCCATGTCAACTAAACCGAGGAACAATCCAACAGTAGCCGATAATGCAATCACCATCACAGAAAGGCGTGTTGCCTCCTGCCGAGTAGGCCATGAAACCTTTCGGAGCTCAGAGAAAACCTCACCAAAGAACCGGAAGATCGAAAATCCTCCAGCCCCCGAGACACCCGGTCCCGAATTACTGCGTGCTGGTGTTCGTGCCAACTCGGTTCCTTACCTTTTCTCTCGAAACAACGTCACCTTACGTTCAACCGGGCAGAACTTCTTCAGCTCAATACGGTCAGGCGTGTTTCGGCGATTCTTTTCAGTGTGGTAGTTGTATGCCTTGCACTCAGTACAAAGCATGTCTACTAGTGTGCGTACCGCACTCTTCTTAGCCATTGTTACGCTCTACAAATCCTATCGGTTGCACACAACCCACCTAAGCAAGTCACCGCAACCAGTGAAGGGCAAAAGCCCAATTCATTCTGGAAATTTCCGACCCCAGATAGTCGCGTCAACGCCCGCCAGAAAACTAGCGGGCGTTGAAACATTATTTCTTGGAACTAGTCCAGAACTTCAATGATGACACCCGAGCCAACAGTTCGACCACCCTCACGGATAGCAAAACGAAGGTTCTCTTCAAGAGCAACCGGGTACATCAACTCAATTTCCATCACCTGGTTATCACCAGGCATGACCATCTCAACACCTTCGCCCAGGTTGATAGAACCCGTAACGTCAGTAGTTCGAATGTAGAACTGAGGCTTGTAACCAGGGAAGAACGGCGTGTGTCGTCCACCCTCATCAGCAGTCAAAACGTAGACCTGAGCCTTAGCTTTCGTCGAAGGTGTAATCGATCCAGGCTTAGCCAGAACCGCACCACGAGAAACATCTTCACGCTCAATACCACGAATCAAGCAACCAACAGCGTCACCAGGAATACCCTCTTCAAGGGTCTTGTGGAACATTTCCACACCAGTAACCGTAGTTGCAACAGTCTTACCAAATCCAACGATCTCGATCTGGTCACCAGTCTTTACAATTCCACGCTCTACTCGACCAGTAACAACAGTTCCTCGACCCTTGATGCCGAATACGTCTTCGACAGGCATGAGGAACGGAAGCTCGGTTGGGCGCTCAGGAATGTCGATGTAATCATCAACAGCCTGCATGAGTTCACCAATTGACTTGACCCACTTGTTGTCAGCGTCTTCAGCGTTCTCAAGAGCCTCAAGAGCAGAAACCTGAACAACAGGAATGTCGTCACCAGGGAAACCGTTCTTAGTAAGAAGTTCACGAACTTCCATCTCAACAAGCTCGAGCAGCTCTTCATCATCAACGACATCCGACTTGTTCAAAGCAACAACCAGCTTTGGAACGTTTACTTGGCGAGCAAGCAGAATGTGTTCGTAAGTCTGTGGCATAGGACCGTCAGCGGCCGATACCACAAGAATAGCGCCGTCCATCTGGGCAGCACCTGTAATCATGTTTTTAATGTAGTCCGCGTGACCCGGGCAGTCCACGTGAGCATAGTGACGGGTATCCGTCTCGTACTCTGTGTGAGTTGTCGCGATGGTCACACCACGTTCACGTTCTTCAGGAGCGTTATCGATGTCTTCGAATGCTTTCGCCGTAACGTTAGCCTGAGTCTGTGCGAGCACGTTGGTGATGGCACTAGTAAGCGTTGTCTTACCGTGGTCAACGTGTCCGATCGTGCCCACGTTTACGTGAGGCTTACTTCGGTCAAATACTTGCTTTGCCATTTTTTTCTCTCTACGCCTCCCGTTTTAGGAGGTCTCCTACCCATGCGCTATAAATCTTGCGCTGATATTGATTGGTGCTTAGCTTTGGAGCCCACACCGAGGATTGAACTCGGGACCTCATTCTTACCAAGAATGCGCTCTACCACTGAGCTATGTGGGCCCGATGATTCCTCGCATTATGAGGTGCACCTATTAACTAACCCGTACTGTAATTCTGGTGCAAGGGACAGGATTCGAACCTGTGAAGCCGTAAAGCGGCAGATTTACAGTCTGCTGGGTTTAACCACTCCCCAACCCTTGCCCAAACAAAAACTTTACCACAGCAAAACAGAATTTCACTACGCGTGGCGACGATATTCGAAAGGGTTTTTTAGGACCAGAAACTTCGAGCCGGATACGAGCCTTTAAAATTGGAGCCCTTGACAGGATTTGAACCTGTGACCTACTGATTACAAATCAGTTGCGCTAGCCACTGCGCCACAAGGGCTCCGACAGTTGTAAAACAACCGCTATTAACAGTAGCCACCAAACCCCGAATAGGTCAATACATTAACCAACCGGTTCCACCCAACACTCAAGATCCAACAATTTCCACCACATCTTCCACCGACAAGAGCCTAGCACAGCGCAGATCAACTCCCCAAGCAAACCAATCCTCCCGCGATCCGGTGCAGCAAAAAAGGGAGACTCCCGATGTGCGACTAACGCCCTAACCACGCCTCAAGCCACGATCCCTGTAAAACCGATTCAAAGCCCCACGACCGTTCAGTTCAATCATCCGAGCATCCTTAGCCCACACCCGCAATTTATCCGTACGCCGCCCATTGAACGTCTTCCGGGTACGAAATAAAAACAACAACAACGAATCCCGCGAGAAAAACGCCTTCCGCCACGTCTCAACGTACTCACCACAAATCAACTTCTTATCACGAGCACGAGCCACCGATCTCCAGAAAATCCGCCACATCATCAAGCTAAACGGCATATTCACATAAACAACCGTCTCAGCCTCCCCAGCAACCATCCCCTCCAGATCCGTACCGTAATTCCCATCAATCACCCAACCATCAGGGTTATCAGCAAGCACGCCACGAACCAAATCTCAAAACTCGTCCTTAGGCGTCAATACCCAATCACGCTTAAACGAAAGCGCATCAAGCTCCACATACGGCAAACACAAATCAGCAGCAATCGCCGCGCCAAAGTCGACTTCCCACCGTGACCCGCAACCAACACCTTCACACCCAAATCCGAATTATCAGTCAACAATTATCTCCATCACCGCTACGCTCCAGCCGCCCACAAACACTGTCATCCCAATCTCGAATCGGGAACTCCGCAGTACGAAGTATCTGCCCCCCCGCAGCAACTTACACTCCTAAGACCCCACGCACCCGCAAAACAGTTAAAAAAGAAACGCCCCGGCAAAAGCCGAGGCGTTTCTCAAAACTACTTAGTTTCGCAAAGAAGAACTACTTCTTACCTTTGCCCTTAGTAGGCTCAGGCTTGCCTTCATCCGACTGTGCAGCACAAGAAGTAATCTTGCCCTTGTCACGGCCAGAAATCAGACCATCCTTCTTCCAGTCGTTCGCAAGTGCGTAAACCGCTCCTACATAACCACCGTGGTTAGGATCACCAAGAGTAGACATCAAGTCATTGAAGCTCGCACCAGAAGCGAAAACTTGGTTTTCAACACCCGAGTCACAAGTGCCGACTAGCACCGTGTCTGAAAGTTCAGACAATGGGAAGGCGTCATCGCCATCGTCGACACAATCTCCGTCCGAGTCAGCGTTGTCAGGATTGGTTCCGTTGGCTACTTCGTCGTCGTTCGACACGCCATCGCCATCCCTGTCGGTGTCACAGACATCACCCAAACCGTCATTGTCTAGATCAGCTTGATTGGTGTTAGCCACTGTTAGGCAGTTATCACCGTTGTCACCAACACCGTCGAGGTCAGTGTCCAATGTCTCAGTTGGGTCAGTTGGGAACGCATCACCGTTGTCGCCAACACCGTTGAGGTCAGTGTCCAATGTCTCAGTTGGGTCAGTTGGGAACGCATCACCGTTGTCGCCAACGCCGTCGAGGTCAGTGTCCACTGTCTCAGATGGGTCATTAGGGAAGGCATCAGCATTGTCACCAACGCCGTCACCATCAGAGTCAGCCCATTCAGTTGGGTCGTTCGGGAAGGCATCATCACCATCCGGGATACCGTCGGTATCCGCATCACCCGCCACCACAATAGGTTCCGTCGACAGACCGTTTATTACAGCCTTGAAGTTGAAACCTGTGATGCCACCAACGTCTCTTATAGCAAACTGGAGTTCGTTTGGCCCGGTTGGAACGCTGACACTCAGGTCTACATCTATGCCTGACGTCGAACCCGTGAATTCCGTAACGATCGTGTCACCGTTTAGTATTACGGTACCGTAATTGTCAGCCTTTAGCTGTAGATCAAGCGATGCATCGACCCAGCCGGAAGGCACATCGAATTTAACACGGTAGAGTGCGGTTTCGTTCACACAGTCGGTCGCACCACCTGCTTCGTGATACTCCCAGTGCCAATACGTAGCCCAGTACCAGCCCCACCCTGGATACCAAACGTTATGTCCACCATATTCCCAGTAATTACCGGAAGTTGGATACACCACGGTAGATCCACAGTTGACCCAGCTGTCAGTACCGTCCACATAACCCCAAGGGTGCGAACCAACTAAGTAAGCCGGGCCCTATGCACCAGCGCCACCGTTAGCGGCGGGGTCGAAGTACTCAACAAAAGGATCCTCAGTCGTTCCAACTGGGTCATCACCAAGCACTCCACCAAGGAACGTAGCGCTCTGTGGCGTAGGAGGAGCTTAGAACTCAACAACATAGGTTCGCTGAATGGCTCGGTTTTGATCGTTCCAATGACCTACGTTGGTGTGTCCACCGACAGTTCCGCTGTGAAAGAACTCCACTACAGTCTCGTACGAGTTCAAAGTTGGTTCAGGCGGGTAACCTGGTGACCAATTTGTATAAGTAAACGGCTCACCCGTTACCCAAGCCCAATTGTCGCCCGGAATTCGGTACCCGCCTATATAGGCATGAGTGCTTACAGCAGTTGCAAAGTTTGCAACCACGAACTGCGTTTCAGCCGCAGAAGTAAGCGTAACCAAATGGCCACTAACGCCTTCGTGCGTCATAGCTTGGGCTGCAGCATTCGCAGTATCCCAATCCGCTACGGTCGTCACGTGTTCATAGCAGCGCAAGGTGGTTGGGTCACAAGTGACCGACCCGCTGTGGCTTGCCGAATCACTACCGCTACCGATGAACGTGGCGACCATCGTCACCGCCATCACAGCAATCAGCAACACTTTGTAATAACTAAATAATTTCTTCATTCTGACTGACCAGCCCCCGACATTGTTGGTGTTTATATATCGCTTGCCTCGCCGAACGCCATTCTGGCTCCAGCCGCGCTGGCTATCCCAACTTCGCAAGCGCAAGCAGCGTAAGAATTTTCCAACCTCGCCGGAAGACCTTTTAGGTATTGAAACCGTTCTCGAAGGTGTGCATAAGGTGTGCAAAAAACACTTCTCACCCGACACTCTTCTGAAAGACCACCCACTAAAACCGCCCTGAACCGCCGCTCAAAAACGGCGCGCCAAACCACCGTGATTCCACTCGAAAAAGCCACCCTGTATTGGTTCCAGGAAACCTGCCCCTCGTAACCCGGCTACACAGATCAGAATTACGGACGGTCCACACACGCCGCGGAACCACAACCAACCAGAACCACACCTCACCTGACCGCGCAAGCACATTAACCCTTTGAGCCGCCGCGCCAGCTAAGTGCCAAGAAGAACAACGACCCGAAGCTTCATCACATCATCCCAACCCAGCCACCAACATCAGGCGTCTCAGAAAAAGCGACCTCGTCGCCTAGCCGGACCACGGCGAACCGCGCATCGTCGCCTCATTCACCACGATCCGCATCACTTCAGCCAACGGCAAACCAGTCTCGCGAGCAATCTCCCGACACGCCTCATACTCAGGAGCCGCCTGAGCGATCGTGTCGCCAATCCGCTTCAACTTCACCGGCACCTTACCCAGCGAAGTATCCACATTCACAACCTGACGCTCAGCCTCGTACCGACGCACCGGCCTACGACGCACACCCAGCGTAGAAGTCTCCTTAAGGATCAGTTCAGCCGCCGCATCTACCAAATCCCGCCCCACCAAAACCGAAAGCATCGTCGCCGGTCGATTCTTCTTCATCTGAATCGGCGTAAACCAAACGTCCAAGCAGCCCATATCCATCAACTGCTCATGCACATAACCCAACACCTCACCCGGCGAATCGTCGATATTGGTCTCGAGCTCCATAATCTCCGGACGTCGTCGACCTGGCCCACCGCGACCCCATCGTGACCGACTCTCACCAATCCACAACCCAACAACATTCGAAAAGCCCTCAGGATCACGCTGACCCGCGCCATACCCAATCCGATCAGCATTGAACTCAACCGGCATAAACTCAGCCAAAGTCGAAACAATCGCAGCCCCCGTCGGAGTTACAGCCTCTCCAACCGGCTGCCGCCCGCCCGCACGCACGGGCGCACCCGCAGCTTTATAGATCGCAGCGGTAGCAATCGAAGTCGCACCCATAGCGCCATGACTGCTTCCAGATGAACCCGTGCCCGTCGGGAACGCTGAAGCGTGAATCTTGCTCACACCCAGCAACCGCATCCCGATAACCGTCGAAGAAATATCAACCAATGTGTCGACCGTGCCCAGCTCGTGAAGATGCGTCGAACCAGCCTCGCCGCCATGCGCATCCGCCTCAGCTACAGCCAAAACATCGAAAATACGCTTGATCGAACGCTTATCGGAATCCTCTAATGTGGAATTCGCAATCGAAGAGTAAAAATCGTCCCACGTCCGCTTCCGCTCACCATCATCGTCCAACACCACATCAACCAACGTCGCCTCTAAACCACCCCGGCTAACAAGCTTCTTCTCAAGGCGATACCCACGATCAGGAAACTTATCCAACTCAGCCTGAAGTTCGTCCAAATCAAGCCCAACAGCCACCATCGCGCCCAGCAGCATGTCGCCACTAGCGCCACCAATCATGTCGATATAAGCAGTTAATTCAGACAGTGTGAAATTTCCTTGTGTGGCTTCAGTGATCGCAAGTAAGTAATTCCCAGACAGGATACCTACAAAAAATGCCATCCTGAGGCTCTCGAAGGACGGCAAGTAAGCCAACTACAGGTCCACACGACCTAATAACCCAATCACGCCAAACCGACCACAACTTGCGATTACCCCCCTTCCTTCGGGAAGGGGCTAGGGGATGGTTAGATTGCAGCTCGCGACCAAGCCATTCGATGGCGCCCGGAGTTTACGAGACTGCGACGCGGAGCCGAGTCATCAGATGACGACCGCGACTAACGAGAATTGCAGCGAGCGACCAAGTCGTCCGACGACAATCGCGACTAACGAGTCCTACCTCCCAGAGTGGGAGGGAGTTAGAGGGTGGGAGATTTGCGACGCGTGACTGAGTCGTCCGACGCCGATGGAACCTAACGAAACACGCCACCAACGCCACGCGCTACTTCGTCCGCGAACCAAGCGGCCCAAGCGCAGCGTTCAAGCCACCTGACCTAAACCCCTTCGGCTCAAGCTCCATCACCGCATAGCCAGCGCCCAACACAACCACCGAAGCCTCAGAGCGAACCTCTTCGAACCGATCAAAATCAGTCAACGGAATCTCGACCCGCGCCGTCTCACCATAATGACGCACACGAACCACGCTAAACCCTAAATCCCGCAAACCCTTCTCAGCCTTACCAATCTTCCCAAGCGCATCAACCGAAACCATAGTGCCGTAAGGAATTCTCGAAGAAAGACACGGCTGCGCAGGCTTATCCCAAGTAGGTAAATCCATCTTCAAAGAAAGATCCCGAATGTCCTGCTTATTCATCCCCACCTCGACCAAAGGAGAAACCACCTCGAAATTCTTGGCAGCCTCCATCCCCGGACGATAATCGCCTAAGTCATCGGTATTCGCACCATTCGCAACAAGCCCAATACTCTCGTCGCCAGCCACCTTGTCCAGATGCGTATAGAGCTCGGTCTTGCAAAAGAAACACCGACGTCCATCGTTAGCCAGATACCGCGGATCGTTCATCTCGTCAGTATCGACAATCAAATGCCGCCAGCCACGTGCAACCGCCAACTCAGCAGCAGCCTCAAGCTCCTCAGGAGCAACGCTTGGCGATCGAGAAGTCACCGCCAACGCGTTTGTGCCCAAAACCTCGTGCGCAATCCCAGCAAGAAACGTCGAATCAACCCCGCCCGAATACGCCACGATCAAAGCGCCATAGCCTTCGATCATCGACCGCAACTTGACGTCTTTCTCTTCTAAAGAAAGTTCTATTTCAGGTCTCTTCAACTCAACCATCTAGAAATAACTCACCCATTCGCCAACTGAACCCACTGTCACCCCGATGAAAATCGGGGTCGAACCATCAACAATCGAACCATCGATCTACCTAGCCAACCGAGATCATCATCATCCTGAGCCCCGCCTGCACTGAGCAAGTCGAATGTGTCGAAGAGTCACCTGTCGCCCAACCCATCACCAACTACATCGACGAACGCACCGTACTAGACCTTCCTGACCCAGAACCACCAGCAACCGCACTCTCAGCAACAGGCTGCAAAGCGAATCTTACAGCCTCAGCAATGTTCGTAGGTCGCAAAATTTTCACAGAACCAGCCTTACCAGCATCGCCCGCAGTATCCGGAATCATGCACGATTCAAACCCAAGCCGACCCGCCTCCAAAGCCCGACGATCCGCCCTAGGAATCGAACGCAACTCACCCGAAAGACCAATCTCACCCGCCACAGCAATCGTATCGTTCACCGGCCTGTCCATCATCGAACTCGCAATCGCCAACGCAATCGCCAAATCCGCAGCCGGCTCCTTAATATCCAAACCGCCCGTAACGCTAATCACCAAATCCTGATTCGAAACCGGCAACCTCATATGCTTCGCCAAAACAGCCGTGATCAAGTGCACGCGTGACATCTCAACCCCATTCGCAACCCTACGAGGCGAAGCCAACGAAGAAGGAGTCGCCAACGCCTGAACCTCAATCGCCAACGAACGAGTCCCCTCAACAACCAACGCCACACACGAACCCGAAACAGCCTTGGTGCGCTGCTGAATAAACACCTGTGAAGGATCGCTAATTCCAGCCAAACCCTCTTCTCGCATCTCAAATACACCGATCTCGTCTGTGGGACCAAATCGATTCTTCACCCCGTGCAACATCCGCAGCAACCCCACCTTGTCGCCACTCATCTGCAACACCGCATCCACCTGATGCTCCAACACCCTCGGACCCGCAATATTTCCGTCTTTAGTAACGTGGCCACTCAGAACTAAAGCCGTATGACTAGCTCGAGCTACATCGCCCAAAAACGCTGCGCACTCTCGAATTTGCGAAACAGTACCCGCAGGAGAATCCAGATCAGGATGAGTCGCAGTCTGAATTGAATCGACAATCGTCACTGCCGGTTTCAAATTGGCGATGTGATCAACAATCGTTAGAGCATCGCCCGTGCCAACCATGAACACTCGATCGCCCGTCACGCCCAAGCGCGAAGCTCGAATACGAATCTGCTCCAACCCCTCTTCACCAGTCGCGTAAAGAACAGTCTTGCCCGACTTCGCAATCGCTTCAGCTGCCTGAAGTAGGAGTGTCGACTTCCCAATTCCCGGATCGCCAGCCAGCAACACTGAAGAACCAGCAACAAATCCGCCGCCCAAAACCCGGTCTAACTCATCGATACCAGTCGGCATATGAGCAACACCATCAGCCGAAATCCGACTCAGCTCAACCGCACGATACCGATCCTCTGTACCCCCTTCCCTCCTTCGGGAGGGATCGAGGGAGGGTAGATTGCCGCTGCGACCAAGTCCGCCAGGACGCCCGGAGCTAACGCTAACGCCATCGCCAGCCACCCCAATCTCATCCGCCCGTTCCGAACCGAAACTCTCAGCAGCCCTACTCACCCGATCAATAATTCCCGGAGCTTTACGCGCCGACTCAACACGAACAATCTTCTCCACAACCGTATTCCACTCACCACACTCCGAACACTTACCAACCCACTTAGCGGTAACACGCCCACACCCACTACATTCAAATTTAGTTTTAGTTGAAGATTTTGCCATAGACCTGAACTTCTCCCCCGGATCGGGGGAGCTATAGGGGGAGATATGCGACGCGCGACCAAGTCCGCCAGGACGCCCGGAGCTAAACTCAGTATGACGCTTCACCGATAACCGAGCAACAACCTCTGTCACTCAAGCCAACGCCGTCCAACAACACCAACACGACCAACACTATCGATCTGCCACCCACTATCATCCTGAACTCGATTCAGGATCTACGAACAGCAGTACAAAGTATCTGCACTCCCCAACCCCAACCCAACGTGGCACTCAACCGCCAACAAGCGATAACATCCCCACTCAACCAACATAGATAAACCACTACCCAAAGGAAACGTGCCAATGGCACCACCACTCCAAACACTCGCCAACAGCGTCGGAGCACTCCTTAAAGAGAGAGGCGAAACAATCTCCATCGCCGAATCTTCTACCGGCGGACTCATCTCCGCAGCCCTCCTCGCGGTACCCGGCGCATCCGCCTACTACGGCGGGGGATCAGTCGTGTACACACCTCCAGCACGAGAGCTATACCTAGGCATCAACTTCGACGATCACCCTGGTATGCGATCTGCGTCCGAACCATACGCAGCACTCCTCGCAAAAACCAGCAGAAAGCTGCTCAACACAACTTGGGGTCTCAGCGAAACCGGAGCCGCCGGCCCAACAGGCAACGCATACGGCGACGCTGCAGGTCACACATGCGTAGCAATTTCAAGTGAAAACGTGAACCTAAATTCCACCCTAGAAACAGGCGAAACCGATCGCGAAGCCAACATGCAAACCTTCGCCATCACCGCCCTAGAACTCCTACAAAAAGCCCTAACCCAAATCTAACAACCAACAGCAAACTCCGCCTCACATCATCCTGAGCACCGCCGGCCCTGAGCCGAGTCGAAGAATCGAAAAGTCACGAAGTGCCAATAATCCATCAACGCCCTCATCGTTGCGGCAGCCTTCCTCATGCCCGCACATCCTGAACTCGATTCAGATTCTCGAAACAGCTCGACATTTCCGCACAAAAAAAGGGGAGAGCCCGAAAGCTCTCCCCATTTTTATATCTGACTAATCCGTGGCTACGCCACTCTACGCGCTAGGCACCGGCGCTTTAGCGTCAGTATCCGAATCATCCGAATCTGAAGCAGAAGACTTCGCCTTAGTCCGACTCTTGCTCTTCTTCTTCTTAGGAATCTGAACAACAATCGAACCACCACTATCGATATCGAGTTCAATAGCGTCACCCGCCCCAAACTCGCCACGTAGCAGCTTCTCAGAAAGCTGATCCTCAACCTCGTCCTGAATCAACCTGCGCAACGGCCTCGCACCCATCTTCGGGTCGAAACCCTTCTCCGCAAGGAAATTACGAGTAGCGTCAGTGACGTTCATCACCAGACCGTGCTCAAGAACACGACCTTCAACTTCCTTCATCATAATGTCCACAATCTCAAGAATGTGAACACGCTCAAGCGGCCTAAATACAACTGTTGAATCGATACGGTTCAAGAACTCAGGCTTAAACCCATTCGCAGGATCCTTCACCGCTTCCAAAACTCGACCCTTCACACGCTCGTAATCAAGCGCTTCACCATCAGTCTTACCGAAGTTGAAGCCAAGACCACCACTCGTCTGAATCAAATTCGAACCCAAGTTCGAAGTCATCACAATCACAGTGTTCTTAAAATCGACCCTACGGCCCTTAGAGTCGGTCAAGTGACCATCTTCAAATACCTGCAACAGAATGTTGAACACATCAGGGTGAGCCTTCTCGATTTCATCGAGCAAAATCACCGAATATGAACGACGGCGAACAGCCTCAGTAAGCTGACCACCCTCATCAAAACCAACATAACCAGGAGGCGCACCAACCAAGCGAGCAACCGAATGCTTCTCCATGAACTCACTCATATCGAGTCGAATCATGGCATCCTCTTCACCGAAGAGATACTCAGCAAGCTTCTTCACACTGTGCGTCTTACCAACACCCGTAGGTCCTAAGAACAAGAAAGCACCAATCGGGCGCTTCGGATCCTTCAAACCAGCACGAGAACGGCGAACAGCCCTAGAAATAACCGAAAGAGCCTCGTCCTGACCAACCACGTTCAAACGCAGCGAGTCCTCCATCTTGATCAAGCGCTCTTTCTCTTCAACATCAAGGCGCATAACTGGAATACGAGTCCACATCGCTACAACTTCAGCGATATCGTCGGAAGTCACCTTAGCCTCACCGGCATTCGGGTTATCTTTCTTCCAATTAGCCTCAAGCTCCTCAATCTTCGTAACAAGCTTCAGCTCACAGTCACGCAACTCAGCAGCAGTCTCGTACTTCTGAGCCGAAATAACATCGTCCTTCTCACGACGAACAGCCTCAAGCTCCTTCTGAGCATCACGAAGCTCCTTAGGAACCGTCGAATGCTTAATACGAACACGTGAAGCAGCCTCATCAATAAGGTCAATAGCCTTATCCGGCAACTGCCTATCAGCAATGTACCTATCAGCCAACGTAGCAGCCGTCTCCAGCGCCTCATCAGTGATCTCAAGATCGTGGTGCTGCTCGTACATGCCCTTCACACCACGGAGAATCTCCACAGTAGTAATAGCATCAGGCGCATCAACAATCACAGGCTGGAACCTACGCTCCAAAGCCGGGTCACGCTCAACATATTTGCGGTAATCATCCTGCGTAGTCGCACCGACAACCTGCAGCTCACCTCGAGCCAAACTTGGCTTCAAAATGTTCGCAGCATCAACCGCACCCTCAGCCGCACCAGCTCCAACCATAGTGTGCATCTCATCGATGAACAACACGCAGTTACCAGCCGCTTTCAGCTCAGCAATTACCTTCTTAAGGCGCTCTTCAAATTCGCCGCGGTACTTAGTACCAGCAACAAGCGCACCCATATCCAAAGTAACAACGCGCTTACCAATAAGCGTCTCAGGCACATCGCCCTCAATCACCATGTGGGCAAGCTTTTCAACAATTGCAGTTTTACCAACACCAGGCTCACCAATAAGAACGGGGTTGTTCTTAGTACGGCGGCTCAAAATCTGTATAACGCGCTGGATTTCGCTATCTCGACCCACAACTGGATCAAGTTCGCCATCAGCAGCCCGTTTTGTCAGGTCAACACCCAACTCATCAAGAGTAGGAGTGCGGCTAGTGCGAGCAGCAGTCTGCGCTCCGCCACCGCCAGCAGCCTGACCAGAACTCTGGTTAGTAATAATGCTGTTCGTCTCTTCACGAACCTTTTCAAGGCTCACACCAAGACTCTCCAACACACCAGCAGCAACACCCTCGCCCTCACGCATGAGACCGATCAGTAGGTGTTCTGTTCCGATGTAGTGGTGATTCAGTCGTCGAGCTTCATCAACAGCAAGCTCGATAACTTTCTTCGCACGTGGGGTGAGACCAATCTCACCCGGAGTTGGGCGTTCGCCGCGGCCGATTATAAATTCGACCGCGGAACGAACTTTTACAAGCTCGACGTTCAGATTCGAAAGTACCCGCGCGGCAACTCCCTCAGTTTCTCTTACGAGACCGAGCAAAATATGCTCGGTACCGATGTAGTTGTGGTTGAAGCGTTGTGCTTCTTCCTGCGCAAGAGAAAGAACCCTACGGGCCCTCTCCGAAAATTTTTCAAACCTGCTCGGCATATAGCTTCCCCCCTCAGGTCACTACAAAACTGCAGTCCTGAGTGCTAATCGTTATCTTCGAAAATGTCTCCGAAGTCACCAATGTCTTCTGTAGCCTCTTCTTCATCATCAGATGCGATAGCGACTTCTTCCGACACGTCCAACGTCTGCTTCAAGCTAAGACCCAAACGTCGACGTTCTGGCTCAATTCGAATGATCTTTAACTCGAGCTCGTCGCCTTCGTTGACAACATCCCTCGGGTGCTTAATCACTTGGTGAGCAAGCTCACTAATGTGAATCAATCCTTCAATACCACGATCGATGCGAGCAAACGCACCGAAGTTAGCAAGCTTCGTCACAGTACCAGTAACCGTCTGACCAACCGAGAACTTAGTCTCGATCTCATCCCACGGCTCAGGCTGCAGGCGTCGCAAGCTCAACGCAATCTTGAGGTTTTCCCGGTCTACACGTAGAACGAATACATCGATCTCCGTGCCCACAGTCACGATCTCGTCTGGGCTCTTTACTGGCTCCCACGACAATTCGGAAATGTGAATCAGACCATCGGCTCCACCAAGGTCCACGAAAGCACCGAAATTAGAAATTCCAGCTACGCGACCCTTACGGATCTCACCCTCAGTGAGTTCCTGAACCAAACGCATCTTCTGAATCTGCTTCCACGCCTGAAGCGCAGCACGTTCAGAGAAGATAGCTCGGTTTCGGCGTCGGTTAAGTTCAATAATCTTGAACTCAACTTCCATACCGATGAAGCCTTCCTTAGGCGGCTCGCCGCCAGGAACATAAAGCTCTCGAGCCGGACCAACCAGCTGTGAAAGCGGCACGAAACCCTGAACACCCTCGGACTCAACAACAGCACCACCACGGTTTGAACCAGTGATAACACCCTTGCAAGTCTCGTTATTGTCCATGGCTTTCTCAAGCACACGCCATCCCTGCTCACCACGAGCACGGTCGATAGACAGAATCGACGATCCCTCATTACCTTCGGGATTCACAACGTAAGCGATAATCTCATCGCCAACGCTAAGCTCATCTGAAGCCTCACCTAGAGAACGCATCTCTTTAGTGGGAACGAAACCTTCTGACTTGTAGCCAATGTCAATCAACATGCCTTCAGCCTTGCGGCTCATGACACGTCCATCGATAATCTCACCACGGCGAAGAACCTTTGAAGGAAGGTACTCTTCCAACAAATCTTCCATCGTCAGTTCGCTCTCAGGCTTTTCAGCAACTGCAACTGCGGTCTCAGCCTCTGCCTCAGCAGGTGCCTCCTCAGTTGCTGCTTCTGCAGCCGGAGCTTCGGTCTCTACAACTGCAACCGGTTCAGCAACCGCTGGGGTCGCCTCTACTGCTACAGGAGCTTCAGTTGCCTCAGGTGCTGCAGCTTCAGTAGCTGCCTCAGCCTTCGGCGCGTCAATATTCTGTTCCACAGGCGGAGTTACTTCTGTAACTTCTGCCTGACTATCTGGGGTGTCTGCTGTCGCCAATACGAAATCCTCGTTCAAATATTTTTCAAACTTCTAATGAAGTTCGATATCCCATTATATGAACAATACAACTAAACCACAAAGCTAATTACAGAACAAAACCCCGAACATCGAAGCCAGTCCTACACGCCACCCGAAATTCATCGGGCAAAGCACTGTGATGCTGCCGCCTCAACTTATCGAAAATTCCAAATAAATCCGGTGGTGCTGTCACACATACATCCTAGGTGTGCGCACCGGAGCAGCAAGGTGTGCTCACCGTGTGCCCAGCAGCTCGTAAACCCAACCCCACCTCCTATCGTTATAGATGTTTACAACCTAAAATGCACAAGTACCGTTACTAAGGTGGACAATGAAGGCGGGACGATCTTTAAGGGGTAAGTGAGAAGTTGAGCACCAGAAATACCTATCTCACGGTCGCAGAAATTTCTAAAGAATTCAGAATACCCGAATCAGTCATAGCCAACGCGATACAAGCGGCGAGCTAGAAGTCGTTGAATCAACCTCCGACGGAGCCAAAATACGCGACAACGCAGAGCTGCAAAAATGGGTCTCGACCCATCACCCGGCTAGAATATTTGCTGAGTTGTCAGGCACTGCCGAAGTACCCGATGACGAGCGAATGCAGCTCCTCGCAAACCTCCCTTTCCTAGCCCGCCGACTCGTCAATGCCGACTACGCAGCCCTAACACTCGGCAGCCAAGACGGCCGCATCGCCGACATGATCGTCTCAGGCATGTCCGACTCCCAATCCAAGCCCATCGGGCACCCACCCACGGGCCGAGGCGTACTCGGCAATCTCGATCACGCCAACGCACCGATCCGACTCGGCAACATCGCCTCACACCAACGATCCACCGGCTTCCCAGAAGGCCACCCCGACATGAAATCCATGATCGGCGTCGGAGTCACTTCAGATAGAAACCAAGATGAAGCAATCCGTATCTACGCCACCCGCGTCACCGGGCAACCATCATTCACCGCCGAAGAACAAGCGATCATCGAATCGCTCGCAACCTTCGCCAAACAAGCCCTCGAATTCGACACCCTACGAAAAGCCGAAACCAGCCTACGCATCCGAGCCGAAGACGCCGAAAAGCCAAATCTGAATTCATGTCGATGATCAACCACGACCTGAAAAACCCAATGGCAGCCATGCAAGTAGCACTCGATATGGCCCAACACTCCGACTACTACCCTGTCGAAGACCTATTCGTCGACCTTCAATCATCGATAACAGTGCAACGAACCCTCATCGACTCACTACTCGATATGGCGCGCATCGGCAAAACAGAGCAAGAATACGAATTTGAAAACGAATACCCAGTCGACCTCTTAAATGAAGTAGTAAACAGGCAACGAAAAGGCGCACGCGCCAAAGACAGAACAATAGAATCGACAGTTCCTGAAAACCTACCCGCAGTGCACTGCGACCCCGTTCAAATGGGCAGAGTGTTCGACAATCTAATTACAAACGCCCTCAAATATTCCGAAGGCGAAGTCTCAGTAATCGCCAAAGCCGACGACACCGAAGAAAACATAATCATCCAAGTAACCGATCAAGGCACCGGAATCCCTGAATCCGAAATCGGCAGAATGTTTGAACCATTCGAAAGAATCACCGCCCCCTAACCACCATCGAAGGACTCGGACTCAGCCTAGCAATCTGCAAAACCATCGTCGAAGCCCACAGCGGAACCATCACCTACCACCGCACAGGCACCGGCAGAAACGCCAAATCAATCTTCCAAGTAACCCTTCCCGTCACTAAGTAACCCAGCTACCCAACCCAAAGCTGTCATCCTGAAGCATGTCCTGAGCTAGTCGAAGGGTAGATTCAGGATCTGTTAATTCACGCCAACAACGCCTGCACCAACCAACCTTGCCAACCCTGTCATTGCGAGAAGTCCGACGACGTGGCAATCAACGACCAGCCAAACGCCACTAGAAAATTCGCCTCGCCAGCACCATAATAAGTCTTTGGTCAAAACCCAGCACGCCCAAGCTCCTACTGCCATGACAAACCCAAAGGTCTACATCGACGGCTCAGCAGGCACCACCGGACTCCGCATCCAGGAACGCCTCGCCAATCGACGCGACCTTGATGTCACCGTCCTCGACTACGAAGACCGCCGTGACGAAAACCTCCGCAGCGAAGCAACCGCAGCCGCCGATCTCACAATCCTCTGCCTACCCGACGACGCCGCAATCGAAGCCTCAACATGGGCAAAAGAAGCAGGCACTAAAGTAGTCGACGCCTCAACGGCTCACCGCGTAAACGATGAATGGGCATTCGGGCTTCCCGAAATGACGCCCGACCAGCGCGAAAAAATCCAGAACGCACAAAACGTATCCAACCCCGGCTGCTACCCAACTGGAATGATCCTCAGCCTCCGCCCAATCATCGAAAAAGGCCTGCTGTCCAAAGACGCACCAATCACCATCCACGCCCTATCCGGCTACTCAGGCGGCGGCAAAAAACTCATTGAAAAATGGGAAGGCGGCCAAAAAAATCTCGAAAACCTGCCGTTCGAATCGCCATACGCACTGCACACCGCCCACAAGCACGTTCCCGAAATGACCAAGTACGCCGGGCTAACTCACGAACCGCAATTCATGCCGTCGGTCGGACCCTTCATCAACGGAATGCGCCTCGAAATCCCGCTCCACAAAGCCGTACTGCCTGAAGGCGTAACCGCCAACGACATCTGGGAAGTTCTCGACCAACGCTACGCCAACGAACAGTTCATCAAGATCAACAAAATCGAAGACTCCCTCGCCTACAGCGACCCCGCCTTCGATCCCCGTTCGACCAACGACACCAACCGCTGCGACATCTCCATAATCCCGAACGCCCTTGGGCACGTTGTGCTGATCATCCAAATCGACAACCTAGGAAAAGGCGCCTCCGGAGCAGCCATCCAAAACATGAACCTAATGCTCGGCCTCCCCGAAGATTCTGGCCTCCAGGCTTAACAGTCCTCCCCCGGATCGGGGGAGCTAGAAGGGGAGACTGCGACGCGGAGCCCAGTCGTCCGACGACGACCGCGACTAACGCTAATCACGCCCAGCCAGCCAGCCCCGCACGTTCTCCAGCGACTGCTCCATAAACACCTGAATCGTGCTCGTCGTCGAATACCCAAGATGCGGAGCCAACAACACGTTGTCCAACTTTAATAAAGGATGATCCACCGGCACAGGCTCAACGTCATAAACATCCAAAGCATCCCCAGCAATCTCACCCTTCGTCAAAGCTGAAATCAAAGCCCCCTCATCAACAATCCGCCCCCGCGAAGTATTCACCAAAAAGGCCGAATCCTTCATCAGCCCCAACTCACGTGCCGTAACCCAACCACGACTCAAATCCGTCAACGGAACATGAATCGAAAGAATATCCGACTCACTAAACAACTCATCAAACGAAACTAACCGCACCCCATTCGCCTCAGCCCGCTCCGCATCCAAAGTCGGCCCCCACGCAATCACATCCATATCGAAATGATTCCCATACCCAGCAACCCTCGTCCCCAACTTACCCATACCCAAAATCCCAAGAGTCTTCCCACCAACACCCTCAGCCTGGCGCGTCTGCCATCTACCCTCACGCATCTGCCGATCTTCCCACGCAATATGCAGCGAAACTCCCATAACTAAAGCCCAAGCCAACTCCGCAGTGCTATTCCCACGCCCTCGTAGACCCGTCGTATTCAGAACCGTAATCCCAAGCTCTTCGGCCTTCTCCGAGTCCACATTCGCCTGCCGAGCACCAGTTCCAGCAATCAACTTCAAATTTGGCAACCCCTCCAAAACCTCAGCTGGAAATCGAGTCCGTTCTCGAGTAGTCACCAGCGCGTCATACGACTTCAATCGATCGACAATTTCAGTCGGATCGATCAACGTGTCGTAAAAGAAATCCACCGTAGCGCCATCCAACGATTTCCAATCAACAGCATCCTCTGCCATACGCCAGTAATCATCCAAAACCGCAACTCGAACATCAGCCATAAATGCCTCCAAAGGCAACAAACCCCAATTAGCCAAACGCACCAAAACTAGTACAAATCCACCAATTCATCTAAACTTCCCACCATCATGCATACGTCAATACGAATCTACAAATCCACAATCAAAAAACTCGACGACGACACCCTACATAAAATCGAAACTGAATTCGTACAAATGCTGCGAACAGTCGCCGGATTCCACGCCTACCGAATAATCGACTCCGGCAACCACAGCATCGCCACCATCTCCTTCTTTGAAACAGAACAAGGCGCAAACGAATCCTTTGAGAAATCACAAGAATGGGTCAGCGCAAACCTAGCCCACCTAGTCGACGGCCCACCAACCAAATTCACCGGCCAACAAGTCTTCAGCGAACTCGTCTAAACCACCCGTCGCCACCCACAACGCTCCCCTTCCAGACGGAAGGGCTAGGGTAGGAGATCTGCGACTCTGAGCCGAGTCATCCGATGACGACTGCGACTAACGCCCTTGCCGCTATCCCCTCTCATTCGGGAGAGGGCTAGGGTGAGGGTAGATTGCCGCTAAAGCCGAGTCGTCCGACGACGACCGCGACTAACGCAACGCCCCAGTAAATCACGCCCAAAACGCCCACAACTTGCGCCTCGCAGGTCCCTCTTCCTTCGGGAAGGGGCTAGGGGATGGGTAGACTGCAACGCGCGACCAAGTCGTCCGACGACGCCCGGAGCTATAACGCCGCGACTTAAGAGACACAAAAAGCTTGACCAAAAATACGAACTACTCCGTCATAGGCACCCGACCCATACGTCACGACGGACTCGACAAAGTCACCGGGCGCGCCATCTACGGAGCCGACGTTCGTATAACCGGCCAAATCTGGGCAGAAGTAGTCAGAAGCCCGCACGCACACGCAACCATTCAAAACATCGACGCCACCGAAGCACTCGCACTCCCCGGCGTAATCGCATTCATAACCGGCGCCGAACTTGCCGAAATTACTGCCGAAAAATCCCAAACAATCCGCTGGCAAGCCGACAACATACTGGCAACCGACACAGTCCGATACCGCGGACACGCAGTCGCTGCCATCGCCGCTATCGATCGCAACACCGCCATTGAAGCCGCAAAACTGGTTCGAGTCGAATACAAGCCACTCCCCCCAGTGCTCTCAGTTAAACAAGCAATCAGCAACGAAACACCACTAGTTCACCCGAACGCCGAATTTACTCACCTCGGAGAACCCGCCAAACAAACCAACATCGCCTCCCACATCAAACACGTAGTTGGAAACACCGATACCGGATTCGATCAAGCCAGCCTAATAGTCGAACGAACCGCCAATCTAGAAATGGTTCACCAAGGCTACATCGAACCCCACAACGCCACCGTGAATTGGGATCAAGACAACCGAGTATCCGTCTGGTCAAGCACACAAGGCATGTTCGGCATTCGCGACCATCTAGCTAATCTGCTAAACCTTCCAGAATCGAACATCACCGTTAACCCCGTCGAAATCGGCGGCGGATTCGGAGGCAAGACAACCGTTTACCTCCCACCAATCGCAGCTCTTCTATCAAAGAAAGCCCGCCTGCCAGTAAAAATGGTGATGGACCGCGCCGATGTATTCCAAGGCACCGGACCCGCCCCCGGCGGTGAAGTCAAAGTACGAATGGGCGTGAACGACGATGGCAAACTTGTAGCAGCCGAAGCTGAAATTCGTCTGGAAGCCGGCGCATACCCAGGATCAAACGTCGAACTACCAACCGCCTGGTGCTTCTCCACCTACGACATACCCAACATCACTGCCGATGGCTACGACGTCCTCGTCAACAAGCCAAAATCGAACGCTTTTAGAGCCCCCGGACAACCACAAGCAGCATTCTGCGTCGAACAGGTCGTTGATGAAATATGTGAACAGAAAGGCTGGGACCCTCTCCAGTTCCGTATCGATAACGCGGCCCGAGAAGGAACCCGACGATCCGACAATGTGCCAATGTTTTCGATCGGCCTAGAAGAAGTCCTTGCCACCGCACAAAAATCAGATCACTGGCTAAGTGAAAAGCCAAAATCATCAGGAACCACATTGTGTGGACGAGGCATCGCAGTCGGATTCAGCCCCCACATGGGTGGCCCCTCTTCCGTGCGAATCTCGCTAAATCGTGACGGCACAATATCGCTGTCAGAAGGTTCCCAAGATATCGGTGGCACGCGAGTCGCACTCGCTATGATCGCTGCGGAAGCACTAGGCATCCCGGTCGAATCAGTGCACCCATCGATACCGTCCACCAACGACATCGGCTACACATATCAAACAGCCGGATCTCGTGTAATCAATGCCACCGGACAAGCCGTATGGGAAGCCTCCCACATCTTAATAGACAAGGCGAAATCTCAAGCAGCAGAAATTCTGGAAACACCAGTCGATCAGGTCATCTTCAGTAAAGGACAGTTCAAAGGAACTGGCGATCAAACCCTGTCACTGGCGGATATAGCGCGTATTGTCGACGAAACTGGCGACTCCTTAGAAGTAGCCACTCAAGCCAACCCAACAGCACCTACAAACGGGTTTGCGATTCACATTTGCGACCTCGAAATCGATGCTGGCACAGGCAAAACTGAAATCACCCGATACACCGCTATCCAAGACGTCGGAACCGCAATCCATCCTGCGTATGTAGAAGGACAACTACAAGGCGGAGCAGCACAGGGAATCGGCTGGACACTCAACGAGGAATACATATTCGACGTCGAAGGAACGATGTTGAACAGCTCGTTCCTCGACTACCGAATGCCTACAACAATCGACATGCCCATGATCGACACGATCCTTGTTGAAGTCCCCAACCCGCTCCATCCAGTCGGCGTTCGTGGAGTCGCCGAAACCCCAATCGTCCCACCGCTAGGCACAGTAGCCAACGCCGTCCACGACGCCACTAAAATCAGGTTCTACCAACACCCCATAAATCCCCAAAAAATCCTAACCGCCCTAACCAAAAACAGGCACGAACGCTCCGCTTCCAGACGGAAGGGCTAGGGTAGGAGAATTACGAAGCGTGACTGAGTCGTTCGACGACGATGGAACCTAACGGGACTTGCGACGCGGAGCCGAGTCATCAGATGACGACCGCGACTAACAAAACTTGCAGCTAGCGCCCAGAGCCAAAACGCCCAACACCTTACACAGGCAACACAATCCCCTGAGGATCCTCGCCCGCCATCAACCGCTTCGCATTCCCAATAGCGTTATCGATACTCTTCTCACGAGCCTCAACACTCAGCCCAGCCCTATGCGGCAACAACACCACATTGTCCCTACCCATCAACGCATTACTCATCTCAACAGGCTCAATCTCAGTCACATCCAAGCCCGCACCCGCAATCTGACCATCATCCAAAGCCCGAACCAAAGCCGCCTCATCAACAACCGGCCCCCTGCACGCATTAATCACAATCGCACCCGGCTTCATCCGGCCAAACTCCCGATCCGACAAAATCTTCTCAGTCGAACGATCAAGCGGCACATGCAAACTAATCACATCTGAAGTCTCAACCAACTCATCGAAATCAACACGCTCAGCCCCAGCCGCAGCCTCATACTCCGCCGAATGCGAAACCACATCCGAATACACAACCTCACACTCCCAGCCCTGCAACCGCTTAGCCACCCGCGACCCGATCTGACCTAGCCCCACAATCCCAACACGCTTACCCGTCAACTCGTGAAACCGACCCCAATCCGAACTAAACCCAGCACCATAAACACCCTTATGGTTCATATCGTCCCACTGCACCATAAGCCTTCGATACGTCGAAACCATAAGCGCCACCGTAACCTCAGCAACAGCCACAGCGTTACCACCCATGTTGTTCGCAACCCGAACACCACGCTCACTCATCTCCACCTTCGGAACCGTATCCGTCCCCGCACTCAACGTCTGAATTAACCGTAACTTCGGAAATAAATCAGCCGCCGCAACACTCGTAACACCACGACCACCAACCACCATCACCGTCTCCGGGTGCCCCACACCAACCTCTAGTAAATCACTCGCCTGCGGAATCCTCACAACCTCCATATCCGAACCCACGCCCGCCTCAAATCGCTCCGACTCCCAAGGTTCCTGATGCAGAAAAATCGCCTTAAACTTAGCCATACGTAAACAAACACTCCACGAACAAAATTTACTAAATAAGAAACCGCATGAAGCATATGCCTCAACCGGCACGAATACGACAATTCCACGAGTCGAATCTCAACTCAACATACGACCCACAAAAAAGCCCAAAGCCAAAACCAACAAGTCCTCCCCCGGATAGGGGGAG
>Ga0302134_10000089_pt1 | contig 29564 bp, 28 predicted proteins | sample CB9_SCM_MG_FD_203123 | JGI IMG/M metagenome (GOLD analysis project Ga0302134, IMG submission 203123) | Marine microbial communities from Western Arctic Ocean, Canada - CB9_SCM | ecosystem: Environmental > Aquatic > Marine > Oceanic | place: Canada: Western Arctic Ocean | collected 2017-09-19
AAGCAAGCCCGTTCTCGTAGACATCCGACCACGGATAACCTTCACCAATCGAACCTCCAATAACGCCAGGCTGAGCCAGCACCGTTTCGAGATCGTCGATCACTGCCTTCATCGGCATGTCTCTGGTGTCGTGCTGAAATATTCCGACCACCATTGGGGGCTGTTCGAGCCACATAGCAGGTCGCCAGTTCTCGGTGGCCATACGAACCACCAAGTCGCATGCGTCGTGTGCTCGTGGCACGGCATCGGTGTGCGGATTGGTCTTGTAGATGACCAACGCATCGGTTTCATCTGCCATCTGCTGCGAAACGTTGGCGTGCAGATCCAGCGTCATAGCTACCGGCACGTCCGGTCCGACAATTTTACGTACCCGCCGTGCGATCTCGCCGTCCATGTCTGGGTATTCCTCTGAAACGGCGGCACCCATCTGATTTAACAACACACCGTCAAACGGCCCTTGATCTCGGAGCATCTCCAGCGCTTCGCCGCCAAGCGTGTCGAACACCTCTTTGCTGATCGTTCCACCGGGATCTGTGGCTGCGAACATCAATGGCACCAGCTCGAAGTCGAGCCGCTTAGATGCCTGTATGAATCCTGCCATCGATGTCGATGATTTCTCATGCATTTGAAAGTACTGCTGGCCACGTTGCACTGCGTACGTCTGCATACCCGACACTTTGAAGCTATCCATAGTCGTAGGATTACTGGCGAATGTATTGGTTTCGTGGTGAATACCGAGCGTTGCAATACGGAGTTTCTTGGTCACGTGGTAATTGTCGATTCTTGTTGGGATGTGCGGAACATATCTGTGTGTGCGGCATTATTATCAGAGTGTGAAATGTAATCAATACCGCTACACGGTCGTTTCACAAATTTTTACGAACTCAATCGGCAATTCGATCGCTATTGTATGCGGATAGGAATCTGATATAACAATGCCGGTTGGTGAATTGGCGGCGGTATCAAACGCTGCATTGTGGGCGCTCGTGGGAACGATTGCGAAAAGCATGCCTGCTGGTGTGCGACCTATCCACGTAACTTCTTCTCACGCCTGGACCACTGTTGTGATTCTCGGAGTGATCTTGGTTTCGCTCGGAAATCTCACAGATCTAACGACGATGGATCGGGGTACGTTCTTTCTTTTCGTCGGTAGTGGACTTATTAATTCCGCTGGATCTATAACGTTCTGGGTCGCCATCAGTCGAAGCCAGATCAGCAAAGTATTTCCGACCACTCAGGGTTTATTCATTCTTGTAACCCTGATTTCGAGCACCATATTTTTCGATACCTCACTGGGTATAGGTCTTATCGGTGGAGCTATTTTGGTTCTTTCAGGAGTGATCCTGATGAATTGGAAACGGGACGACGCCAGCGATACAAATCAAGATTTACGATCAACGCTGGTACTCATCGGAATGATGCTAGCGACGGCGATCTTCTGGGCGATTGGCCTTCTAACGACAGTCGAGGGCTTGAAGAACACTGAGCCGATTATCGCCACCATTATCCGAAACGGTATTCCTGCGATTGTTTACCTGACAATCGCCATCGTTTATCCGACGCTCGGGTACAAGAAAGCGATAGCAGCATCTCCAGCGAAAATGCTGGCAGGCGGGATCGTATTTACGCTTGCCTCGTGGATGTTCGTGTTCGCCGTCGACAACTCCTCTCCGAGCATCGTGGCGGTGCTGACGAATACATCTCCGTTGTGGGCGGTATTGCTTGGTCGGATATTCCTCAAAGAAAAGATGGGACCCCGGGCAGGGATTGGGACAGCTCTTTGCGTCGTAGGGATTATCGCCGTCGTTCTAATCAAGTAAACGACGCGAAAAGTCGGCGGAGCCAATGTTCTTAGCTCACGCCGACTTTTGATTTCGTCTTATAAATCGTGCCTACATACAGGTACGAAGTATCTACTCGCCGTGCCCGGTAATAAGTCCTGCAGAACCTGGCTGACGAGTCTTCGATTCAAGCTTGGAAGTAACTTCTGGGTTCTGACCGGCGCTTGGCCATTGGCCACGAAGAACCGATGCTACCTGCTGCGAAGCACGCTGGCGCGCCAGCCAACCTGAACGAGTCGATTGGCCCGCTGAGTGTGGTGCGGTGATTACGTTCTTCATTTGGAGTAGAGGATTGTTCGGATCTACCGGCTCTTGTTCGAATACATCGAGACCAGCGCCACGAATTTTGCCCTGTTGCAGGGCTTCGATCAACGCTGGCTCATCGTTCACTGAACCACGGCAAGTGTTGATGTAGTACGCAGATTCCTTCATCACATCAAACTGCTCTTTGCCGATCATGTGGAACGTTTCTGCGTTCAGTGGAACAACTACAACGACATAGTCAGATCGTTCGAACAATTCGTTAAGTTCGAAGACCTGCTCCACGCCATATTCGCTAATGATCCAAGGCTCTATGTATGGATCGTAAACGATAGTCTCCATGCGCCATCCTTGACCGAGCTTGCGTGCGATCTGGCGTCCGATGTTTCCGAATCCGACGATTCCAAGAGTCTGCTCATCGATTGGTTCGATCGGCCCTAGTTCTGCCGCGTTCCATCGTCCTTCTCGTAATTGGAGAGTCGATTGCACTGTTTGTCGGTTGAGGGCCAGTGTCATCGTTACGGCTTGGTTCGAAACTTCTTCTGCACACATGCCGGCACCGTTTGTCACGATGATGCCCATGTCGGTCGCCGCGTCCACATCGATGTGGTTGAAACCGTGCGAATACACGGCTAGGACCTGTGCCTGATCAGCTGCTTTGATCACCTGCTCCGAACCCCATCCACCGCGCATCATGATCGCGTCGGCGCCTCGAACGGCTTCCATCGCCTCACCCTCTGAATTGGGGGCTTCCTGAACAAATTCCACATCAAGATCGGCCATTTCGGCACGTTCGTGATACAGCGGATCGTCGGTGTTTCCACCCAGTATTACAACTCGTTGTTTTGCCATTATTTATTACTCCAAAAATAGGTAGGAAGACTAGCGGTCGAATACGTCGTCGCTAATCCCAAGAAAATCTCGAACTACTTGCCCTGCTCAGCGAGCATGACCTCCCAGCTAACGGCCCAGTTGCGAGGCTCTACCGTGCTTCGAACGTCTGGGTTGATCAGCGACATTGGCCAGTAGTCGAGAGCAACTCGCATCGCTTCTTCACCTAGCTGAGTGTTTGCACGGTTCCACGCAACTTCACTGTAGGAAGCGTAGTGGTTGGTTACAGATACGTTGTCCATCTTGAGCAATGCGTTGTTCGGGTCGACAGGTTCCTGCTCGAACACGTCGAGTCCGGCGCCAGCGATCTTGCCCTGCTGAAGTGCCTCGATCAGTGCTTTCTCATCGACTACAGGTCCACGTGAGCAGTTGATTAGGTAAGCACTTGGCTTCATTAGGTCAAAGAACTCAGCGCCAACCATGTGATGGGTCTTAGGTGTCAGATAAGTGTGTGGCGAAACGTAGTCAGATCGCTTGGCGATTTCCTGAGGAGTGCCAACCATCTCGACGCCGTATTCCTTTGCGTCCCATGAGGAAACGAAAGGATCGTAGCCAATTACCTTCATGCCGAAAGCTTGAGCCTTGCGGGCTACCGTTCGTCCGATGTCACCGAGTCCGATGATTCCAAACGTCTGGCCAGCGATGTGACCCATAGGCGCAAGATGTTCTCGAGTCCACGTGCCGTTCTTTACCAGCTTGTCGTGCAGTACAAATTTTCGTGAACAAACGAGGAAGTGCATCATCGTCTGGTTACTAACTTCTTCAGTACCGAAGGAAGCAGTGTTGGCGAGGATTACACCGTTCTCTACAGCCGCACCCAAGTCCATGCCGTCGTAACCGTGACCGAATGAAACGAGTCCCTTACACCGACCGTTGTTGCCCATGTGCACAAAAAGCTCAGGCGATATTCCATGGCCAGCAGCCATGGCTACATCGGCATCTTTGAGGGCTTCGATGAGTTCCCCATCACTGTCACCGTCGTACACCACAAACTCCGCACCCATCTCTGCGACTGCTGCGCTCTGGTGTGGAAAGTCGGCTGCGGTGCCATTACGTAGGTTTTTAGGGCCTAGGAATAGAACTCGTTTGTCTTTTGCGTCTGCGCTCATATGTCTCTTTGCGTTCTCGTTAATTAGATGAAATTGGGAGAGGTTTGCTATTCAGGTTTGACGATACTATCGGGAGTGCCGCCATCCCAAACCTTCTTCATGTTCTCGAAGGCGAATCGTACTCTTCTTGGGTAACTTTCGTAACTCTTGCCTGCAAGATGCGGCGCGACAACGACGTTATCTCGCTTCAGAAGCGGGTTGTCTGGGTCGACAGGTTCCTGCTCGAATACGTCTAAGCCAGCGCCCCAAATCTCGCCATCTTCAAGCGCTTGTTCTAGTGCCTTCTCGTCGACGACTGGACCACGGCAGGTATTGATCAATACTGCGGTGTTTTTCATGAGTCGAAATTCGCGCTCGCTCATCAACGCGCGTGTGCTGTTATCGAGCGGTGTGTGCAAGGTGACGATGTCAGATCGTTCAAGTAGCTCGTCGAGTTCTACCCTTGTTGCTCCGAAGCCCTCAGCTTTTTCACTTCGAACTTTATCGGTGTAGAGAGTGGTCGTATCAAATCCACGCAGCATTCCAGCTACGTTGCTCCCAATCTTTCCTGCACCGATTATTCCAACCGTAGCGCCGAACAATTCGTGTGAATCACGGCCATCGACTTCGGGTCGCATCCAATCGCCAGCCTTCGTGTCCATGTTGGAAATGGGCAGGTGTCGAATGGTCGATAGAGCGAGCGTGATTGCGAATTCAGCGACTGGAATTGCGTTCGCTCCGCCGTTGTTCGAGACCGGAATTCCCATTTCACCGGCAAGACCGAGATTTACGCCATCGAAGCCAGCAGAGCAAAGCTGAACCAGCTTAGTTTTCTCTGCGAGTCGAAGTACGTCGTCAGAAACACCGTGACCAAATACCAGAATGAAATCGGCGAGCTCTGCCGCTTCAGCAACCTCTTCAGCCGACGACTCGCTGGTTCGTATGTGCAAATTCCAGCCCTTCGGCTTTATCTCATTTGCCATATCCAACAGTGGGAGGGCGGGACCAGAAAATACGAGGACTTCAGGCATGGTGATTCGATCTCAATTCGTTTACTCGATCAGTGTTTCGGAAAGAACTCGGGCATTGTAGTTCGTGCTGACGAACTTGTATCTCTCTACTAGCTGCTACGTCGACAATTACATCGCCATGTAACTCACTATTCCACCGCTCAGCACGTATGCTTCTGTCTCTTGATAACTCCGACCATCAATCTTGAAGATCACTCGTGAATGAATACCGTATCTGAACAAATCGAATCGTTAGCACTGGAAATATTGGCCGAGCTCGGCAAGCTTCCAGCTACCTCGTACTGGGAAGACGGACCCGCTAGATATTTGGCGGTTCACGCAAAGGACGCAGGATTAGACGTTTCACGGGACGAGTGGGGCAATGTTCTCGTAACCAAAGCGGGCACCGACCCTGAAGCACCCGGAATTGCGTTCGTCGCACACACCGATCACCCCGGCTACGAAGTGGTCGAACAAGACGGAAATAAGCTCACCTTGAAAACTCTAGGTGGAGTCGGAATTGCCGCCGGTCGTGAAGGCACGAACATTCTGGTCATTGGTCGACACGGCCGTCGAATCAAAGCAACGATTACCGGGGCTGAAGCAGCCGATGGCAAATTCGCAAAATCTCGGGAAGATGCCGGGTGGCTTGGAACAGATACTGTCTACGCCGAGCTTGAAGACGACACTGATCTCGGCGAATTACCAAAGCCTGCGGTTCCCGATCTTCTCGATTACGAACTTGGTGAAGATGATCTAATACGCATGCGCGCTGCCGACGATATTGCCGGTTGTGCTGCCATTCTTGCCGCTCTTGAATCGATCTCTGAAACATCTACCAAAGGCACCGTTTACGGACTGTTCACCAGAGCCGAAGAAGTCGGACTTGTTGGTGCACGAATTGCTGCGGAGCAAGAGCTACTACCGAAAGACACCATCATCGTTTCCGTCGAAACAAGCTCGGTATTACCCGGTGCTGAGATCGGCGATGGCGTCGTGATTCGTACCGGCGATCGTGCAGCCACGTTCGATTACGAGGCTGAGGCATATCTAGGTGAAGCGGTCCAGAGAATAAAATCTGCTGAACCAAAATTCAAAATCCAGCGGCAACTTATGAGTGCCGGTGGATGCGAGGCTTCTGCATTCAAGGCGTTCGGGTACAAAGTAACCGGAACTGCCTTCCCTCTTGGTGCTTGGCACAACCGAGGTGAAAACGGCGTCGAGCCTGAATTCATTTCGAAAGACGATTTCATTGGCGGTGCAATACTGATCGCCGAAGCCGCGAAGCTCGCAGGTACAAACCCCGCTGGAGTATTGGCCCGACTTTCAGACACACCATCCGATGAAGCGGATCGCCTGAAGAGAGACCGACTTCGACCCGAATACGTAAAGTATTGGGCGTATTCTGGTTTCGAATAAATTATCAGCCCGTATCTAAGTCCGCTCACCAGTCAGCAAAACGAGTTATCGAGAACAAACATGGAAGTAGATGGCAGCTACCTATTGGCCCGCACGCTCAAGGAAGAAGGGGTCGAGCACCTTTTCTACCTGATGGGCGGACCTAACTACGAGATCATCAACAATTCTGAGGATCTCGGAATCAAGGCGATCGACTTCCGTCACGAGCAAGCCGCTTCGATGGCCGCTCACGGCTATGCACGTGTCACCGGGAAACCGGGCGTGACAACGGCTGCTTCTGGACCCGGCACGCTGAACCTGCTAACTGGTCAGTACACAGCATGGGTTGATGGCGCACCGATGATTACTTTGGGTGGCGCTGGCCCTATCGAAGATTTTGGACGTGGCGGATTCCAAGAAGTCGACCAAGTTAGTATCTTCGAGCCAATATCAAAAGCTGTGATGCGACCGACTGACCCGGCTCGTTACCCCGAGCAAATCTCTACTGCTTTCCGTATTGCCACGACTGGTCGACCCGGCCCCGTGTACGTCGACTGCAATGAAGATGTCCTCTACGGTAAGGTCGAAGAATCAGATGCTGCCGTCCCGTCTCGCGCAGCGGGACGAGCACGACCTGCCGGTGATCCCGATCTAATCAAACAAGCTGTAAAAATGATTTCCGAAGCAAGCAGCCCGATGGTGTTCGCTGGCGGAGGAGTTTGGTGGTCGCAGGCGTACGACGAACTTCGACTTCTTGTCGAACGAATGGGTATTCCGTTCTACACGTCACCAATGTCACGAGGGCTACTCCCTGACGATCACAAAATGTCGTTCCCAGCGGCTCGTTCCGGAGCCTTTAGGGGCGCAGACGTAGTTCTGGTTGTTGGAACCCGAATGAACTGGATGATGACTTTTGGAGAGCGTATTGCTGCCGAGTCGAAAATCATACAGATCGATATTCACGGAGCCGAGCTCGGACACAACCGCTCGGTTGATGTTGGAATCGAAGGCGACGCCAAGGCTGTTCTTCAGCAGCTTGTCAATGAAGCCGACCGCATCGGATTCGAATCAAAGGCGAAATCCAAGTGGATCGAAACTCTTCGTGAAGCAGATCTATCGCGTAGAGAGCGCGTAGCTCCGCTGGAAAACTCCGATCAGCAGCCGATTCACCCATTACGACTTTGTAAGGAACTACGAGAAGTCATGGACCGTGATTCGATTCTTGCCGTAGACGGAAATGAAATCCTTCATTTTGGTCGACAATCGATGCCGACATACGTTCCGGGTCATCGTCTGAACTCAGGTCCTTCCGGTTGCATGGGGGTGGGCTTGCCTTACGCACTTGGAGCCAAGATCGCCAAGCCAGACAAGCAAGTTGTTGCTTTGCACGGCGACGGATCACTTGGGATGAACATCCAAGATTTCGATACCGCAGTACGTCACGATCTTCCAATCGTTATCGTCGTTTCGAACAACGAAGGCTGGACAGCTCGTGTCGAAGGCATTCGCAAGCCCGGTCGTGAGCTTGGATTCACTCGATTCGACAAGGTTGCCGAAGCACTTGGTGGTCACGGCGAATTGGTCGAAGATCCTAAAGATCTTCAGCCAGCTCTTGAACGAGCATTCGACGCTGGGGTCCCTGCGATCGTAAACGTTCGTACCGATCCAACAGCTCGTGCACTTTCGCGATTTGTCGGTTCGAAAATGGAGTAGGTGGACGTTCGTTCACTGCACGGTGTGCTTGGTTCGATTTGGTTACGTAAAGAGGGGATTTAGAAGTGCCGTACTACCTGATGCTTTCAAAACTTACCGAGCGTGGACGAGATCGAATCAAACATGATCCTGATCGAATAACTAAGGTAAACCTCGAAATCGAAGACCAAGGCTGCAGCGTTGTTTCGCAGTACGCACTGCTTGGTCGCTACGATTTTGCCACCTTGATCGAAGCACCCGACAACGCTCACATGAGTCGACTCGCTGTCGATCTCGGCGCACGTGGAACCATCGAAACAGAAACGCTTCCTGCTGAACCAACCGAATTGTTCATTGAGGCAATGAAGGGCGAAAGCAACGCTTCTAGCTAACCACTGAACGGTCAAAGCCCTTAGAATCTCGCTACTCGCATAGAACGGGTAAATAGGACGAGAGCAGGAACAATGACTTCAGCGAATTCAGCCAACTCGGATAGAGAACTCGGATTTACGCCTACTTACAGGCTGCGAGAGATGATCGGTTCGAAAGAAATTTCACCGACAGAGCTAACCGAGTCACACCTGAGGCGTGCCGACGAGCTAGATCCCAAGCTCGGAATCTTCATCACTCGTATCTCCGACATGGCGATGGACGCTGCCCGCAACGCTGACGCTGCAGTGATGCGTGGAGATGAACTAGGACCGCTTCACGGTATTCCCGTTCCCTACAAGGACACCGAGCCGATGAAGGGCGTTATTTGGACGCATGGTTCGTTGACTTACAAAGACAACATCGCTGAAGTCGACTCGATTCCAATTTCGAGAATTAAAGCTGCTGGTGGCATTATCACCGGGAAGACCAACACTCCTGAAAACGGGTTTGCTGGTACGACCGAAAACAGACTCGGACCTCCAGCTCGAAACCCCTGGAACCCAGATAAAACTCCCGGTGGATCATCGGGTGGAGCTTCTGCTGCGGTTGCATCGGGTCTAACCAGTTTCGCGCCGGGTGGCGATGGTGGTGGTTCGATCCGTATACCGGCTGCATTCGCAGGTGTGTACGGCATTAAGGCGACGCAGGGCAGGGTGGCGCGTGCTGCGAGCCAGACTCGAAACGCTGGCCACAACATCATGAACAATGCAACGTCAGGCCCGCTGACTCGCACGGTACGAGATGCCGCAGAAACTCTGATGATAATGTCGGGTCAGGATCCTCGTTCTGAATACGACAACATTTCCGACGATGTGCCCGATTACGTTGGCGCTCTAACGAAAGGTGTCAAAGGACTGAAAATTGGCTGGACTCCCGATATGGGGGGAAATCCGGTCGATCCTGAAGTTGCTCAAGTAGCCGAGAACGCTGCGAAGGTGTTTGAGGAGCTTGGGGCGACAGTCGAAACGGTCGATTTCAATCCATCAGATTACGAAGATGTTTTCTGGACGTTCTTCGATTACTTCACGGTAAAAGGACTCGACGCTTCGCGAGAAGATTTCGACAATCACCGTGAAGACATGACCGGCTACTTCGGTGAATACATGGATCGCGCCGATAAGCTTTCCGCCGAACGAATGTGGAATATTTTCAGCAATATCGGTGCGTACCGGAAGTATGTTAATGACTACTTTGGAAAGTACGATTTACTGCTTTCACCATCTCTGGCAGTAACTGCCTTCGACATTGGTGACGAACCCAACGTGATCGGTGGCAAAGAGGTTCCGCACCGACTCTGGGGATTCACGCCATTCACGTATCTGTTCAATCTCACCGGCAATCCTGGAGCTTCCGCACCTGCAGGATTTTCTTCTGAAGGTCTGCCGATAGGACTTCAGATCATTGGCGATATGAAAGACGAAGAAACAATTTTCGCCGCTTCAGCTGCTCTCGAAGAAGCTCGACCGTGGGCCGACAAACGACCGCCGATTAGCTAAGCCTTGGTTCTCTCGCGCGCTCGGATAATTTCGATGTCGCCGCTGGCTGTACGGGCCTGGATTGTTAGATCGACGGATTCGGGCTGGCTTCTGGAAGTGTCGAGGTCGCTGTTTATGCTCCCAGAGCGTGAATCGAGGTCGAGCCAAACACCTGCATTAGGCACTACGCCGACGGTCACTTCGCCTGAGGCACTGTTCGCGGAAATTGTCCCGTTGTGAGCAACGCCAATCTCAAGGGCTCCTGAAGCAGATTTCGAACGAACATCGGAATGGGCTTCGGCGATAGCAATGTCACCACTGGCTGACCTAAGAGTCGCTGCACCAACAACGTCCTTAGCAGTAATATCGCCAGACGCAGTCTTGGCGGAGAACTTGCCTCCGATGTCACCCAAGCGAACGTCACCGCTTGCGGTCTGAACCTTCACATTGCCTGTTGCGTCGCCGATCTCGGCATCGCCTGAAGCAGTTTTGATAACCACTGTTTTGTATCGCCCTTTGCAGCTGATGGTGGCAGAGGCAACACTTACTTGGACATCGCTATCAATGGGGGCTTGTACTTCGATCTTGAGCTGGACGCTGCTCCTCAGATAGCTAGTGCCTTTTGGAGCTTCGATTCTCAGTTCGTCTCCATTGAAGATCACTTTGGTAGCTTCAGCGGCTTCACGATCCTGTCGACTGCTGCCATACGGCGTCACCGTTACGTTGACGTTGTCTCGTTCTTCGGCAACTACGTCGACCGATCCGGTTGGTAGCGAAATGTTCACGAGGAGCGGTTCGGTGCGATTGAATTCTGGCATTGGGGTTTCCTTGTAGAAAGGTGGTGGTAAGAAAAAGTTTGGAAGTGCGGAGTCAGGATCGAGCGAAGCCTTTGTAGCTTCGATTTCGTTTGCCGTGCCGGGCACCCTGACCTGATTGCGGAGCGGATTCCACCGCCGCTGCAATTGCACTAACCAGCCAACCGTTCACCGAAAGGCTTTCGGATTTTGCTGCCTGTTCAACCGAATCTTTGAGAGACTCCGGTATGCGGAGAGTGATCCGGGCAACATCATCGTTCGATTGCGATTCGGTTGATTCTGTAGGTGCGGTCGTGGTTTCTGTTTGAGTCAGCTCGTTCACGACGAAATCGACATCTTGACCACGAAGCCGCGCTTCTACAGAAGTGTTTTCGAGGGCGAGCGTGATCTCGTCCGCTGCTCCCGACATAGCTTCGAGGAGACACAGACGTGCGGCGGATTCAAGCGATTGAGCGAGCAATGCCGCCGCTTCAGCAACATCTTTGCCAGCTGGGGCTACGGTCGATTTCAGACTTTGTTGGAGCGAATTTATGAGTGGTGAAAGTTCCATGACGTCATAATGACATTAAATATAGCGTCACGCAATCGTCTGACGTCAGTTGCTTAGGAATTCACCGTAAATTACTAGATCTAGCTGTACTTCCGAATCACATCCCAAATTTCGGGTTTCATTGAGTTGTAGATGAAGTAGCAGTAGTGCGTTGCGCCTTGCGATTGCATCTCTGCTAACAAGCGATCGAGCTCTGAAGCCGTCAACCAATTCGATCCGAAATGCTCGAGTCCTACCCACGGCATGAAACGTTCTTGACCACCGCTGTTGGCGATCATCTTGGCGGTCTGATCTCGTATTGAAGTGCTGAACCATTCGTCGGTCGCCTCGCCGTTGTACGCACTTACGGGGTAGTCGGTAGGCATTGGGTAGTCGAACATCGATCCAAATAATGCTGACGCCATTTCGGGGTCGAGGTCATCGTTCCAGTCGACCAACGTGTCGACCCAGTTCACGATTGTTCCCCTGAACCCTGCAACACCACCCGACCACCAGTACTGCTTAGGCTGCTGGAAGTCGATGTACTTCTGTTTACGGGTGGTGTTGTGCCCGGTTAGTGGTTCCAAGAACGGTAGTCGGGAAGAGTTTCCAATTTGAATATTCGGTAGATGTTCTTTCACTCCACGATATGAACTGCTCACACTCCATTCAACCGCGGCCTGTTTGAACGAGTACCAATCGGTGAACTTTGGATGATCCCGCCACCAATCGTGATTCGCTAACGCACCGGGAGCGTTCGCCATGAACTTTCGGGCGTGCTCCGAATCAAAGCCATGCAGGAATTCTTTGAAATGTTCGCGACCGTACAGGACCCTTTGGAAGTCCATACCGTTTTTAGAGGCAAAAGCCCGATTCTCAGGAGTGTCGATTGGCTCAACCCATAGGTCATCCCGATGCCCTGGTTGAATCTCCCATTTGAAATCTGGTCCGTCTAACAACAACCCCGTTACCTGCGGAAAGTGTTTTGCCGTGTCACGAGCGCGAGCTACTGTCATCGCTGGCATGTCGGGATCTGTGAAGCTCGGGACTCGTTTTGTCAGATCAAGCTTTCCTGATCCGAACCCACCATGTAAGAAATATCCCTTGTCATCGACTGCGTAGATAGTGAAGCCCTTTGAGCGTCCCATCTCAAGAGCGGCCGTAAGATTTTCTGTCTGTGCTGCAAGGTGATCAGGCATCGTCGGTGGCTGCCATTCGAGACCTTCGTAGAACTCCGGGGTGGGATTGAACGCAGCGGTTGGAACTCGGTTTACTCGTTCGCCACCGACCGCCGCTAATCCACTAGGGTGACCGTCTTCGGGTTGCGGATAGATGTTGCCTTCTTCTGCCGGCGCTTGGTCGTCTAGCAAGCACAGCCATTGAAGGGCTATTTCATTCACACCGGCTGCTGCGAGTTCGTCCCAGAATGATTCCTCGAACATGATGTCGTTGGGCGGGCGAAGACACATGACGGGGCGTAGCGATGACTTAGGGGACATTCGTTGCGTGCTCCAAGTGGATTTAGGTGTACGCCGAGAATGTACACCCGTTTAGCACGGTAGTGGGAGGCATTACCTCGCCCGTGTGTCGTCTATGAAAGCGAAGGAATTGCCGTGAACTGCTCTTCGTAGAGTCGACGATACAACGATGATCGTTCGAGCAACTCTTCGTTGGTTCCTCGATCAGAGATCTTTCCGCCGTCCATCACAAGGATCTGATTTGCAGCGATTACCGTCGAAAGCCGGTGGGCGATAGCGACGGTTGTACGACCTTCTCGAAGTCGGGTAAGCGCTTGCTGAATCATTCGTTCTGAAAGCGTGTCGAGTGAACTTGTTGCCTCGTCGAGAAGCAGTATGCGTGGATTCGCCAGGATCACACGAGCGATTGCCAGACGCTGACGTTCACCACCAGATAAACGATATCCGCGCTCGCCAACAACAGTGTCGAAGCGCTCAGGAAGTCCATCTATTAGGTCGAATATTTGGGCAGCCTTGGTCGCATCGATCATCTGTTCTTCGGTTGCATCAGATTTTCCGAATACCAAGTTTTCCCGAATCGTTGCGTGGAACATGAATGAGTCTTGCGACACTACGCCGATCAGCTTGGAGAGATCGGCCTGAGCCATGTCCTTCACATTGATACCATCGATTGATACCGAGCCGGTGTCGGCGTCGTACAGACGTGCAAGCAGGTAGCCCACTGAGGTTTTCCCGGCTCCACTGGGACCAACTAATGCGGTGAGCCCGCCGCTTGGCACCGAGAAATCGATATTGCTCAGCGTGAACGAAGGCTCAGAATCCTTTGCGAGTCGCTTACGTTCGTTCTTTTTTGCGCCGTTCGAATCGTTCGTTTCGGCACGGGCGACCGCTGGTATTTCCGAATACTTGAAACCTACGCCGCTGTATTTGATTTCTCCCTTGAAATTGGCAGGGTCGACCGCCACAGGGTTTTCAGGATCTTTGATCTTGGGATCGATATCGAGGTATTCGAATATTCGATCAAACAATGCAATCGAACTTGAGATTTGAACGCCACGCATGAACAAGCCCGCCATTGGGAACAGCAGCCTAGCCTGAATGGCAGTAAACGCCACGATGTCACCGAGTGAGATGGAGCTGTTCTCGTCGATGATGATGTAACCACCAATCAACCAAATGATCGCTGGAGTCATAGTGAAGAATGTCTGCATCACCACTGAAAAGCGTTGACCTGTCATAGCCTGGCGAAGACTGAGAACGGTTAGTTCCGAACTATTTTTCTTGAAATCATCGAACTGATCAGCTTCTCGACCAAAGGTCTTCGAAAGCATCACGCCTGAAACTGAAAGTGTTTCTCCGGTACGAGAAGTTAGATCCGAAAGCGACTTTTGAGTGCGGCGCGTTAGTTCGCGTCGTCGTTTACCAACCTTGAACATCGCAAAGGTGAATATTGGCAATGTAATGAGAGCAACGATCGATAACTGCCATGAGATGACCAGCATCGCCGCTACGGCAGAAATCACAATTACGGAGTTCGACAACAAAACGCCAAGCGTGTCGGTCAACAGCATCTGTGTACTTGCAACGTCACTCGAAATACGTGTCTGCAAATCACCCGTTCGAGTCGAGGTGAAAAACGATAACGGCAGCTTCTGAAGATGCGCGTAAACCGAAAGTCGAAGGTCTTCCATCACAGTGAGACCAGTTCGCAAGTTCAGGAAGCTTGTGCCGTATGAAATGGCACCACTCACAGCCGCAATCCCGATCATCCAACCGGTATACCAATAAAGCTGAGTGCGATCGGCAGCAGGAATCGCTACGTCGATAATTTGGCGAATCAACAGTGGGGTAGCGATCATCAGCAATGCTGAAACAAAGATCAAGATTGCTACGGTGATGAGCGCGGAACGGTATGGACGATAGAGTTTCGAAACTCTAATTAGCGTCTTGCGTGCAATCGGGCGTTTTGGAGCGTCGTCGACCGCTCTGCCCATGTGACCGCCGTGTCCACGAACCAAATCGTGCTCCTTATTGCTGCAGGCGTTGGAGAATCCTGCAAGCATCGCATCATCTGTCGACTGCGCAACTTCAATTGTGCGCCGACTATTGCGGATAACAAAAAAGCGGCCGACAAATGCCGACCGCTTTATTTTTGCTACTTGTGGTAGCCCCAAGGGGATTTGAACCCCTGTTTCAGCCTTGAGAGGGCCGTGTCCTGGGCCACTAGACGATGGGGCCCTTGTTGGCTGCCGATCCAGGGATCGAACCTGGGTTACCAGATTCAGAGTCTGGTGTCTTACCGCTAGACGAATCGGCATCTGCAAACAGCTATTAATACTAGCAAGGCGAATCGTATTAGCCTAATAAATGAACAGGCAAAACTCCACAAATCTCGCGATCTTTTGCCCGATTTCTCGAATTACACGGTTTAGAAGAATGTATAACAGTCCAACATTCTCGCTAATTTAAGAGCTAGACTGTCGCCTTCACGTAATAGAGGCACTGCCTCTGGAGGTTTATTGAATGGCGAAGATCGCAACTGCTGCCGAACGGGCAAAGGCATCTGGCAAGGGCTTGGAGTGGAGCGGCGTATTTCCAGCGAATCCAACTCCGGTTCACGCTGATGGACGTATCAACGAAGAGGCTCTCCGAGCAATATTTGAAGACAATCTTTCGCACGGAGTAGGCGGATTCTGGGTGGCTGGTTCGACAGGCGAAGGTCCTGTTATGAGCGAGCAACAACGTGAGACCACCGCCCGCGTTGCTGGCGAAACTATCTCAGGCAAGGGCCTTTCGATCATGCACGTTGGTGCTGTGAGCACCGAGAGTGCTGCTAAGGGCGCCAAAGCTGCTGCCGAATCAGGTAACGACGCTATTTGCTGTGTTCCGCCGTTCTTCTTCCGTGGTGGCGATCAGATGACTATCGATCACTACAAGCGTGTTGCCGATGCTGCCGACGGTCTTCCGTTCTTCGTTTACAACCTTCCGCAACTCACACAGGTTGAGTTCACTCCTGAACTGATGGAGAAGGTTGTTGAGCAGGTTCCTACGGTGATCGGTCTCAAGCACTCAGCTCCTACGTTCGGAAACATTCGAGCATTTGCCGACATGGGACTTAAGTGTTTCTCAGGTAACGGCGCTATTCCATTGCCTGCGCTAACAATGGGCGCAGTCGGAACAGTCGATGCTCCGCTTTCACTTGCACCGTGGCACTACGCCGAACTGCACGATGCATGGGAACGTGGCGATCTTCCTACCGCCCAGCGAATGCAGGACGGAGCTAAGAAAATTGTCGATGTAGTGCGAATGTTTGGCGCACCTGCGGCAGTTACCAAGCTGATTCTTTCTGAACGACTCGGTATGGATATGGGCCGACCAATCCCACCGGTATCCGATCTGACTGATGAACAGCGACCCATCGTGCTGGCAGCTGCGAAAGAAGCAGGCCTTCTCTCAAATCCGTAAGCAGGATTTGATGCCCTCAATGGGATATATGAGCTAAATAAATCGCCCCAGGATTTCGAAGTAAATTCGATCCGGGGCGGTTTTGTTTAACTAGTGCCAGAGGGTCAGATTGACCCGCGGGAAATCGCTTCGTTTCCGAAGCGTTCACGGATCGTGTCGAGAGCTTCGCTGGTATCAGAATCTGCCGTCGGGTTCTGGTCGAGCAGTGACAACTGTGCCGCCTGCTCTCCTAATCCGGTCACCGACACACCGATAAGCCGAATCGCATCCCCGCGAATACGCATTGCTGTCACGAGTAGGGCATGGGCAGTGTCGTAGATCATCTGGTCGCCATCGCCGGGTGCTGGAAACGTCCGTTGTCGGGTGATCGTGCTGAAGTCGCCATAGCGTAGCTTGATACTCACGCCGCGCGCACGCATTCGCGATTTACGGAGCCGAGTCCCAACTCGTTCGATCAACTTTTTCAACGAACTCTCCAGCTTTGATCGAGCTGATACGTCGGTCTCAAAAGTGGTTTCAGCGCTTATCGATTTAGCCTTGGCTCGTTCTTTCAATGTAGCGTTATCAATGCCGCGTGCACGCCTCTGAACATAGTCAGCGTGGTTCGGTCCCAGTGCTCGTCGTAGCGGGCCTATTGGGGTAGTAACAAGCTGGCCCAGCGTAGAAATATTTAGCTTGGCGAGAGCTTCGCCTGCCTTAGGACCAATGCCGGGAAGATTGCGCACTGGTTGTGGAGCAAAAAACGCTTCGGCATCTTGCTGGCGTACTTGGAATACCCCGTCGGGTTTAGCGTGCTCTGAGGAGACCTTTGCCACGAGTTTGTTTGGGCCTATCCCGATCGACGCTGGCAAACCTAGCTTTTCCAAAACCGCAGCACGAATCATGTCGGCTGCATCGATGGGTTCACCATACAAACGTTCGGTGCCGGTCATATCTAAGTAAGCTTCGTCGACACTGACGGGTGCGACGTTTGGAGAGTAATCACGAAGGATGTTCATGAACTTTTTCGAAACATCCCGGTACAAATCGTGAGTACCGCGCATGAATATCGCTTGTGGGCAAAGTCGACGCGCTACGGCTGTTGCCATTGCTGAATGGACGCCGAATTTACGCGCTTCGTATGAAGCGGTTGCTACTACGCCACGTGGCCCAATTCCTCCGATAACGACCGGTTTGCCTCGTAATTCTGGGTCGGCTTGCCGTTCAACTTCGACGTAGAACGCGTCGAGATCGACATGGAATATTAACCGCTCTTTTTCGAGGTTTGTTGAGTCACCCGGCATAGCAGCAGGTTAGCACTTGCTCAGGGATATCTCGAAACTGAAATTGGCTCTAAGAAAGTTCGTGAATCTGGCGTATCGTGTTCGCCATTTCGACTGCAGCATCAGCATAGCCAGCTGCATGTCCGATCCGTACAACGGCATCTTCAGTGTTGTTGGTTGTAAGGACACCGAAAATAACAGGCTTGCCTGAATCATCACCAGCTCTGGCGATTCCTTCAGTTGCTGCTCTGGCGACGAATTCGTAGTGATCTGTGTCGCCTCGGATTACTGCTCCGATGCAGATGACAGCATCGATATCGCCACGTTCAGTCAGACGGCGCGCCGTGAGAGCCAGCTCAAATGCGCCCGGTACTTGGGCTACAACAATGTCGTTCGATGCAATCCCGAGCTCACCGAGTCGGTTGATTGCATGAGTAGACATTTGGTCAGTTATGTAGCTGTTGAAGCGAGCGGTCACGACAGCAATTCCGAGACCTTTGCCATCGATATTCTGGTCTAGATTTCGAGGTGACATTATTTCGTTGCCTCGTTGTCATTGGACTCTCTGAGAGATTCGCCGGGAGACGTTTCAAGGTCATGTCCCATCTTGTCGACCTTGGTCTGCATGTAGAACCGGTTCTCGTCGTTGATAGGCGCTTCAAGGGGAAGTTGCTCGACCATCTCTAAGCCAAACCCTTGAAGCCCGATTACCTTCTTAGGATTATTCGTAAGAAGTTTGAATCGTCGAACCCCAAGGTCATTTAATATTTGTGCACCAACGCCGTAACGTCGGAGATCCATCGGGAAGCCAAGCCGTAAATTCGCCTCGACTGTGTCCAAACCCTGATCCTGAAGTTCGTAAGCCTTCAGCTTGTTTAGAAGTCCGATTCCTCGACCTTCCTGACGCATGTAGACCAGTACGCCACGACCCTCATCGGCGATCCGTTTGAGAGCCATGTTCACCTGATCGCCACAGTCGCAACGCGTGCTACCGAATACGTGACCCGTCAGGCACTCGGACTCGACTCGAACCAGGACTGGCTCTGAATCGTCGATTTCGCCCATGAACACGGCAATGTGCTCAGAAGGATCGACGAAGCTTTTGTAAGCGACCGCCGTAAATACGCCGTGCTCGGTTGGGAGGCGGGCTTCTGCGCCACGTTCCACGAGCTTCTCATGGCTCATTCGGTAGGCAATAATATCGGCAATTGCAACGATTGGAAGGTTATGCTTCTCGGCTGTTTCTTCAAGTTGAGTTCGCCGCGCCATCGTGCCATCGTCGTTCAATACTTCGCAAATAACAGCAGAAGGATGCTTACCAGCAAGCCTAACTAGATCGACCGATCCTTCAGTATGACCAGCCCTAACAAGCACTCCACCTTCTTCATATCGAAGCGGGAATACGTGACCCGGCTGAACGAAATTGGCAGAGGTCGATTCTTCGCTTGAAAGTAACTGGATCGTGTGCGCTCGATCAGCCGATGAAATACCGGTTGTAATCCCAAACTTAGCGTCGACAGTAACCGTGAATGCAGTACCGTGTTCGGCAGTGTTTTTGCGAACTTGCATCGGTAGCCCGAGTCGATCCAGATCCTCACCCAGCATAGGCGTGCAGATCAGCCCGCGTGCCTCGTTCGCCATAAGCGTTACGGATTGCGGCGTGATGTCCTGCGCTGCCATCACCATATCGCCCTCGTTCTCGCGATCTTCGTCATCGACCATAATGACGATCCCACCGTTTTTGATCTGAGCGATCGCTCGTTCGACCGACTCGATTGCTCGAGCGTCAACGGTGTCGGGTATGTGCGGATTGATCGTCATGTTGTTCAAATAGTTACTTCGAAAGATTTTCTATGTATGGCGCAATAAGGTTCGCCACATACTTGGCGGTAACATCGGCTTCAAGATTCACTAACGAACCTTCAGACCGTTCATTTATTGTCGTGTGATCGAACGTGTACGGAATGATCGAAATGCTGAAACTATCAGGATTGCGATCAACAACAGTGAGACTTGTTCCATCGATAGTGATGAAGCCCTTCTCAACAACGCTTTCAATTATATTCTCTGGCGCTTCGATTACGATCACTCTGGAATTGCCATCTTCGATAACTGACCGAACGCTGCCCACGCCATCGACGTGACCCTGTACCATGTGACCGCCGACTCTATCGCCGTATCGCAGTGCTCGTTCGAGGTTCACTTTCTTGCCCGATTCCAACTCGCCAAAGTTCGTTCGGGTGCGAGTTTCAGGCACCGTTTCGACCGTAAATGTAGAATCGGATTCCGATAGGGCGGTGACGGTGAGGCAAGCACCAGCAACCATGATCGATTCAGAAATTTTGAGATCGTCTAATACTTGATTAGCGCGTACGACTAGCGTTTCGCCGTCGTATGATTCGACGGTTCCAACTTCTTCGATGATTCCTGAAAACATTTACTAATATTGCCTGTGTGAAATCGATTGCTTGGCTCTAAGTGCAAGCGAGCTAATCGATCTTCGAAACGTAGCCCTGAACCAGAATATCTCCCTCGATCACCGTGTGGGTGAGGTTTTCGAGAGTTAGCGCACTGTCTATGGCGCTTATTCCAGCACCAGCCAACGGTCCGGGAGCATCTGTGCCGCCGATTATTTTCGGAGCTAAAAACGCCGATACCTTGTCGACAAGGCCGTTTTCAACGAACGCACCGGCCAGTCCGGAACCGGCTTCGATCATTGCATTGTGTAGTCCACGTGATCCGAGAAGATCGACTACTTCTGCGAGATCGATTTTGCCGTCTACTAATCCCGTTTTGTGAGTTGTAACAAATCCTAAAAGCGGTTTTGGGTCAGCGTCTTTGCCCACAATCCAGAGAATCTCGCCCGGTTCGTTGAGCATTGGCGCATTCGATGGCATCCTGCCGTGTGTATCGATAACTACCCGAAGCAGAGGTCGCCCCGTTGCTTCTCCTGAAGCATCTCGCGCCGTGAGTCTTGGCTTGTCATATAGAACAGTGCCGATGCCAGTAATGAGTGCATCGGTTTGACGGCGCATTTCATGAACTCTGGCTCGTGACGATTCGTTGGTGATCCACTGCGATTCGCCGGTTCGCGTTGCGATTTTGCCATCGAGACTTGTCGCAATTTTTAGCGTGACGAGCGGTCGCCGAGTTTTCAGATGATGTGCAAAGCCTTCGATAAGAAGATTGACGCGACTAATTTGTTCTTCAGTCGCTTCGAGCACAATTTCGATTCCTGCTGCCTTAAGTTGTCGGAATCCGTTTCCTGAAACCCTCGGATTAGGGTCTTCTATCGGCGAAATAACTCTGGCAATACCGGCTTCTATGATTGCATCGGTACAGGGCGGAGCGACGCCTTGGAAAGCGTGCGGCTCAAGCGAGCAGTAAAGATCGGCACCGCGCGCTTGTTCACCGGCTTGGATAAGTGCGATTGGCTCGGCGTGCTTGCCAGGGCGTGGTTCGGTAGTGCCTTCGCCAATAATCTTGCCATCTCGAACTACGACCGCACCCACCGCGGGACGTGGAGCTACTCCACCCATCGCCTGTTCGGCGAGTTCCAGTGCTCGGTCTAATGGATTGGCGAGTTGATTACTAATGACGAACCCTCGGCGACTGATTACGAACGCTTGATGTGGCTGTCGAAATCAAGATGAGCACGACTTGCTGTTGGTGATTCCTGCCCCTGATACCGACTGCTGAGTTCCTTCGAACCGTATGGGTGGTCGACTTCAGTTGTCATCTGCTGGAATGAGATTTGGCCGATCCGCATTCCGAAGTACAAAGTAATCGGCAGGCGTGAAACATTAGCAAGTTCGAGAGTGAGATTGCCAGACCAGCCCGGGTCGATAAATCCTGCGGTCGAGTGGATCATCAATCCGAGTCGACCCAGCGAACTTTTGCCTTCGATTCGGGCAACCAGATCGTTAGACAAGCTTAGCTTTTCGAGCGTGCTGCCTAGTACGAATTCGCCAGGGTGCAACATGAACGGTACATCGTCTTCGATGATCACTTCATCTGTGAGATTTGGGACATCTTTGCGCAAATCAATGTAGGGCAAAGTTGAGTTTCGAAATACCAAAATCGTTTTGGCCAGATGAAAGTCGACACTTGCCGGCTGCACATCACGGTCGGAATAAGGCTCGATGCCAATTCTGCCGGACTGGACAGCTTCCCTTATCGATCGATCGCTAAGGACCATGCGAACTTCCCTTGTGCACTTTGATGAATGATGTGAGCCGTTTATCCAAGCTGCACTATCTGACGAATTCAATGTTCGACTACGAGATTGTAAGGGTTGGCAGAACAATGCGGGCATCGTAGATCTGCCATGAACGAAAAAAGGGCGGACCCTCTGAAGAGAATCCGCCTTTTCATAGATTTTCTGAGACTTATCCGCCGATTGCGAACACTGCCTGAACAGTTACCGAAAGATTCACATCTCCAGAGGAGATAGGAGTCGATTTGAACGAACTGTCCATTGCTGCCATTTCAGCCTGCGGGTATGAAGTAGCCATCGGAACTGAGCTGCTGATTTCTGTCAGGTAGACCAGTTGCCCGAGAGTCACACCCATTGCTCGGGCGTAGACATCTGCTTTTGCCAGTGCATCGGCGGCTGCGATCAGACGAATCTGCTCACCGTAAGCCGAAGTATCGTCAGCTGTGAACTGGATCGAATTGATCCTAATCAGATCACCGCCAGCTGTTGCAGCCGTATCGACGACAGGGCTTAGATTGTCGATGTCTCGAACAGTTACTTGAACGGTGTTGCTAACGGTGTAACCAGTAATACGTGGCTCGCTGTGTCGACCAAGTGCGTCTGAAACCTCAACCCAAATTGTCTGTGGGTAGATGTTGAAGTTCGTAGTCACAATGTCGTCTTCATCAACGCCGTTTTGCTTGATGGCGTTCAACACGTTGTCCATTGCATTAGCAGCGTTCTGACGTGCTGCTGAAACCGTGGTTTCACGAGATTCGACACCTATCGAAACCTGAGCAATATCGGCAGGAATTTCGATAGTTCCCTGTCCTGTAACCCAAATTCCTGAATTGGTTGCGCCAACCTGCGAGTTATACGTAGAAGCGATGCCGTAGCCAGAAGGTGCGCCGATTGGGATCGGTGCTGAGTCGTAGCCCGAAGCTACGATATCTTTGTTTCCAGCTGGGAATGACTGAGATGCGCCAGATCCGACGCTACCAACTACTCCTGCTGGAGCACCGATTGCTGGTGAATCATCATTGCTTCCAGCTTGATCATCTGTTGATGTATCGGCACATGCAACGGCTGCTAGTGAGAACACTGCAAGAGCTGCGAATAGTAACCATGTTGTGGGTTTTGAAATCTTGATATTGCCCATGATAATTTTCTTCGATCATATTGCTAACGGTGAGGGGATCGACCTTCGAGCTCCTTACCTAATGAACTGTTTCTGCGGCTCGTCGATATTCGAGTTGTCGCTGTTATAAGTAATGACGAAGGAAGGCTGGGATTTGTTCCATCTGGGAACAGTGAACTAGGCAGATACTTCTTGTCGGGCTATTTTTCCGAGTATTTTTTCACTGAACATATCGTGGTCGAGCACCGGGTTTACTGTGATCGTATTCCAGAGGTGAAGATTGGTTATTCGGACAAGCTCTGCGACGACGTGAGCATCAGTTGCCTTCACTACGTACCACTGTCGATGTCCTATAGGAAATGCCCATCCACCGACAAGTTCTGCACCGAGTTCTTTGGCTGCATCACCTATCCTCATCAAATGAAGGGCGTTGGATTCAGTGTCGCCATATCCCGATGAGATGCACGTTTCAGGTTCGTGGTGTAGTTCGACCATAAACACTGGCAACGCTTTGATTTCAGGGGCATTCCCGAGATCGTTGGCATGTGTGTTCGATATGTTCAAAGCACGAGTCCTTGCATTTCGTCACCCCTAGTTCGAGTGGTTGACGATTGGTTCAAAATGGTTGTTGTTGAGATGGAGCAAGTGAGTGCCAATGACTCACTGGGACTAGGTCTAAGGCGTATCTGCTGGATGGCGTTGCCGGTATTGGTTACGAGGTGACATCGTCTTCTCGACTCGAGAGCATTTCCAATAAATCGTTGACAGATCGGTGTTCTTCTAAGGGATGACGTAACTGAACATCAGCTGTGACTGAGTAATGGTTTTCGCGGCCATTTTTTGTCACCTGTATGAATCCTGCGTCAGTCAATTCTCGAATGATCCGCATCACTGCCCGTTCAGTCACACCAACGAGTGAGCTGATTTCACGAACCCGAATGTCTGGACTTTTCCATATCGAGTACAGCACGTGCGAGTGATTTGTTAAGAATGTCCAGGTTGTCGAGGTTTCAGCCAACAGTTTTGCCAATAGGTGTGCGGGGAGTCATGTAATTCGATACATGAATAATAATACCTGAAACGTAGTTCATGTGTTAACAAGATATTAAGAACTTGTTTCATGACGAACGAATTTGTTGAGGAGTCTACTCGCCGCGTGCTCGGCGGAGTCCTGCCCAAGCGCCTATTGCTGCTAGAGCGAGTGCCGCAAGGGCAAACTGTAATTGCCGGAGTGGCAGGGATAAGCCGTTGTTCGGCGATGCAGTCCCCGGAAGAACCTCTGCGCTGTAAGCGAGTTCAGGTGAAGCTTCTGATGTCATTGACCCATCGCCTGCGGCAAGTTCGTTTTCAATCGAAGACTCTGCTGGTTCGTCCGATTTTGGAAGTAACTGTTCGACCACTTCTTCTTCAACAGCCAATTCAGGTACGGCTTTTAGTGACGTCGCATCATCCTCGTCTGCAGTGCCCGCCAGCGGTGCTTCCATAGCAAGACTTGGCGGAGCAACTTCACCAGCTGCTGCCATCGCTGCTGTGGCAGCTGGCGCCGCAGCACTTGAGGAATCGTCAGCAAACGAGAGACTTGGGGCAGAAGAGCCTCCACTGTCGTTTGATGATGATTCGCTGACCGCAATCGTCGAAGCTGAATCGTTTTGGACTGATCCCGATTGATCGACCACGCCTGTCACATCGCCAATCGTCAGTAATGCAACGCTAAGCGCGGCGATACCGGCGATGACTGCCGGGGCTAGTGCCAACTTTCGCTGAGGAGCAAATAGCTCGGCGAATCGTGAAAGTCGGGATTCCGATCTTTCGGCGGCAGCAACCATTGCTGGCGAAATTGCGAACGAACGAGGGGCTTCTACTTTTTCGACTCTTCCAAGAACCGATAGTAAGACTTTCTGAGTGGAGAAGTCTCTTTCGAGCGCAGAATCTTCCCGCATCATCTTTTCGACGAGTCGTGTCTCGTCGGATGACGCGTTCCCTTCAACGAACGCATTTACTGCGTCGATGTTTGAATCTGTGCGGCCGAACAGCCGGTTTAGAACCTCGAAAATCAATCTTGAAAAGTTCTCCTTGTCTTATAGACGCATAGAGGCGGGTAAAAGTTCCGCATCTTGTTGAACACAATAGCGCATTCGTGCTCTGGCACGGTTTAATCTCGATTTCACAGTGCCGATCGAAACGCCAATTGACTCGGCTGCTTCGTCGTACTGGTGGCCCTCAACATCGATCATCACCATCGCAAACCGGTGATCGTCGGATAGTCCGCCGAGGCAATGCTCGATCAGACGCGCCAATTCCGAGTTAAGTGCGTCGGCAAGCGGGTCTTGGGTATCGTCTTTGACTGTTTCTGAGAAGTAGACGATATCTTCATCGATAGACGTTTCTGCCCGGCGATTAATCTTACGTAAATAATCTAAAGCCGCATTTTTTGCGATACGGAACAGCCATGCTCGGAATATTCCGCCGCGGTAGCTTGAGATTTTTCGGAACGCAGATATGAACGCATCTTGAGTAATGTCTTCAGCAGCAGCCCGATTACGAACCATGTGAAGAACTACAGCAAACACCGCAGATTGATGTTCGACTACGATGCGATTGAACGCGTCATAATCTCCATCACGGGTTAGTTGTATTAGTCGCTGTTCGTCGAAATTGGTCAAAGTATCTGCGTGTCGAATGCGTTGAAGCGTCAATCCTACTCGCCGCCCACAAAATCGTCATTCAGTGGTCGAAACGTTACTTATCGATTACGTGGAACTGAGCACTGTCTTGCTATATTCGTAATAGAGCGATCAAACGCTTCCAATTTCAGTACACAGTCAATGGCACGCTAAAGGCAATTCATGCGAGCAGCGCTTCGAGATACAGGCGAGACGATCATCACAGCAGTGGTGATTTTTCTTGTGCTTCAAGGAACAACTCAGAGTTTCCTGATCGAAGGTTCATCGATGGAACCAAACTTGATCCAAGATGAACGCCTGCTGGTAAATCGATTCGTATACGCGCAGTCACCATTCAGTCTGTTTGGTGCTGACGAGTATTTATTCGGTGGCCCCAAACGTGGCGACATTGTTGTATTTCATCCGCCAACAGGTTCAGACACCGATTTCGTGAAGCGAATTATCGGAGTGCCCGGCGATTGGATCGACCTTGACGGAAATTCTGTCTACGTGAACGGCGAGAAGACCGCCTGGGTAGATGTGACGACCGCACGAAGGCACGAGAATTATCCTGTTCAGGTGCCAGAAGGCGAATATTTCGTTTTAGGCGACAACCGTCGAGTGTCGGTTGACTCTCGTAATTGGGGATTCGTAACTGCCGACGCACTTGTCGGACGCGCATGGTCCGTTTACTGGCCACTCAACGAATTCCAGCTGTATAGCTAACCCCTGATTTACACAGCACTGGTGAGTCGAATCTCAGAACGACTTACGACTCATTAGCGCTGCATAAATTCAGCGACGCGTTCGCCGATAGTCATTGCCGGTGAATTTGTGTTGGCGCGAGGGCAGTCGGGCATGATCGAAAGATCGGCAATTCTTAGCCCTTCGATGCCGTGTACTTGACCGTACTGATTCACTACCGCCATCGAATCGTCTGCTGCACCCATTCTTGCTGTGCACGAAATGTGATGCATCGTACTGGCTCGACTCAGTAGCCACTGATCGAGAGTAGCGTCAGATTCAAGATCGGCAGGCATGGGATCGATCATTTCTTTGAGAATGCCCTTGTACGCCGGATGCTTCCCGAATTCGATGTGCATCCGAACAGCGTCACGCATCCGAGCCAAGTCGTATGGGTGATCCAGTAAGTGGTAATCGAGCTCAGGTTGTTGATGCGAATCGCTTGATGCTATTCGAAGCTCGCCAACTGCTTTCGCCAGATATAAACCAGCGCTCATCAAGAACTCGCGGTTTGGCGAGCTCCAGCGCATCACAGCAACCATGTCGTTACGAAGTTCAGAACCTTTTGCTGTGTAACGAAGGGCGACTTTCTGCGGGCCGACTTCTACGTCGGGCATAGGGAAATCGTCCTCAGCGCGCCATCGAACGTGGACAGATGGATGGTCACGAAGATTTTGTCCAACCCCTCGCATGTCGGCGATCACAACGATACCGGCTGCTTCAAGTTGTTCTTTTCGACCAATGCCCGAGAGCATCAACAAATGAGGAGAACCGATTGGACCGGCACTCAATACGATCTCATCGGCAAATGCATTGTGTAATTCGCCGTTTTTTTCGTATTCGATTCCGACGGCGCGTTTGTCTTCAATCAGCACCCGGGTTGTGTGGCTATCAGCGCTAAGCGTGAAATTTGCCCTGTCACGAGACATTGATAGATAACCGAGCGCTGTACTCCAGCGAATGCCGTCAGGATTGTTCAGTGGCAACGGGCCGACACCGCTGGAAGCAGGATGGTTGTGATCTTCAGTTCGTGAGAATCCAGCGTCGGTGACAGCCGCAATGAACGCTGCCTGATCATCGACAAGCTCATCGGGCTGGTATCGACGAACCACGATAGGACCGTCATTGCCGTGGTACTGGTCGGTAATATCGAGGTCGTTTTCAAGCTTCTTCATAAAGGGAAGAACCTTGTCGTACGACCACTCATCGTGACCTTCAGCCGCCCAAGAATCGAAATCCTCAGGAATCCCTCTCAGGTAAACCTGACCATTGATAGCGCTTGTGCCACCCGTGATTTTTCCACGAGGCACAGGCATATCTGTATGGAGCGGAGTTGCCTCCGCTGTGAAGCCCCAGTTGTGCTCGCCTTCAGGGTCGATGGTCATGTCAGTACCCGTGGCATGACCCTGTCTGATTTCATCCGGAAGCTCGTCAATATTGGCGTAATCGTGCCCGGCTTCAATCAGCAAAATGCTGCGAGAAAGATCTTCCGACAATCGGGTGGCAAGCGTTGCTCCTGCTGAGCCGGCGCCTACGACAATCACATCAAACTTTTTGTTCGCCATACGATAGGAGCTTCCTGTTTTGACTAGAGCGTTGGATTGGTTGGTGGAGTCGCTGACCAATCGTCACGTGAAAGACCGTTCTTATCCCACACCACCTGTCCGCTCTTCACGGTCATCTCACAAACGATGCGTTTATCGGCTTTGTAGACTCGGTTGCTTGTGCCGTTATCGACAAGCCCGAACTCGCCTTCCGAGATGTTCAGCACAGCGATATCGGCAGGAGCTGTTTGCCCCAGATTTCCTAGTTCAGGATGGCCAATAGCCAGTGCTGGTCCCCAAGTCGAACGTTTCACGATGTCAGGGAGGTCCATTCCCAACGCAAGAAGCTTCGTCATGGTTTCTGGCATAGTCGCTTGGTTTACGAGAATGCTGGATCTGTGCATATCTGTCGAAACGGTGTCGGGAGTGAAGCCTTGCTCGATAGCTGCTTTCGCTATTCGGAACGAGAAGCTGCCAGCTCCGTGTCCAACATCGAATTGCACTCCGCGTTCGCGTGCCTCAATGAAATGTGATTTCACCTTGTCATCGACGTCGGTCATTGGCTTACTGAGCGCGTAGCAGTGGGTGACCATATCTCCGGGACGTAAGTGCTCAAGAATCATTTCGTTCATCGGTCGTGAAGGAATTGGCGATTGGTCGACCATCAGGAAAACACCTGTGTCTTCCGCTGCCTGAATACCTCGATCGAGCGCTTCCCAACCAGGACCCATGTAGTGAGCAACTTTTACCCCTACGATCAAATCGGGACGCTGAGCAATCTTCGCTGCGGTCAGTTCAAAATCCATGCCGTCGAGATCTTGCTCCGGCTCACCAACCATGCCTTCGCCAGCAATGTTCAACAGAGCAAAAACGTTCGTTGTGGCATGTGCGATTACCTGTTCGTTGAAATCATCGAACGTCAGGTGTCCCGATCCTCCAGCATCGACAGCTGTCGTCGTGCCTTCGGGCAAACAGTGGGCATCTGGGGAAATTGCGCCAAAGTAGCCGTAGAAGTGGGCGTGGAGGTCTACAAGCCCCGGGGTCACAACTAATCCCGATACATCTGCGACCGTACGGGCTAGGGCAGGGGAGATGTCCTTTTCGACTAGGGCGATATGACCGCCGGAAGTCGTAACATCGAATAGTCCATCGATGTTGTTGGCGGGGTCGATAACTCGTCCACCTTTAAGAAGTAAGTCGTACTTGCGAACCGCTGCGTTTGAAGTCGTCACCGTAGCCTCCGAGATCATGTTGATTATTTAAAACATGAATATAGTTAGTTGTGATGGGCGACATATTAGCGCGAGCAAACTGCTTTGGTGCAACAAATGGGCGCGGGTACGGTCGATATTGGCTGTGTGAAGGTCGAGTAGCGAGAGAATACGTGGATATTCGGCGTAAATACTGAACTAGTGCATTTAAGTACTCCCCATTGCACAAATGCTGTCGTACCCTTGATAGCCGAGTTTGAAGGGCCTTTAGCTCAGCGGTAGAGCATCGGACTTTTAATCCGCAGGTCGTGGGTTCGATCCCCACAGGGCCCACCAAACTCGCGCCCGACCAGGTCAGAGTCCACGATTGACGTCAGCTAATTAGAAAAACGACTGACTCACCACCTGACCGACGTAGAACCCCAGACTTTT
>Ga0302134_10000091_pt1 | contig 29428 bp, 25 predicted proteins | sample CB9_SCM_MG_FD_203123 | JGI IMG/M metagenome (GOLD analysis project Ga0302134, IMG submission 203123) | Marine microbial communities from Western Arctic Ocean, Canada - CB9_SCM | ecosystem: Environmental > Aquatic > Marine > Oceanic | place: Canada: Western Arctic Ocean | collected 2017-09-19
CAGTTCACGGTCGATAGCTAGCTGTTCAAGCTGAGTTCCGTGTGCAATTGAACCGGTGGCGTAGACCAGTGCGCCGGCGAAGGCTTCAGGACGAACGATTCGAATGGAGAATATGAAGTTGTTTTTATCTGCGTATTCGGCGGATTTATCGTCGTGGGAGATTACGTCCCGGACGTTCGACAGAGTTGTGAATGCGTCGATTATTTTTACGGCTTCATCGTCATTGGATGCAGCGCAGAGGATGTTGATATTGCCGATTAGTTCGGCCGCTCTGCGGACGCTTCCTGTTACTTCGATTTGGGCAATAGTTGGGCACCAGGTTTGCAGTCCATCGATGACATCTTTGGCTGCTTGCGAGGCTGGCCCGATTCCGACTCGCTTGCCTTGTTCGATGCGAACTTTCGTGTGACGAAGTATTTGGGCGGCGCCCTTTTTACTGATTCGGGGGAGCGATTGGAATTCGCCTGATTCAATCGAGGCGGCTAGCTGGTCGTAGTTGATGATTCCTAGTTGGGTTGCCGCGGTTACTGCGATTTTGGGACCGATGCCGGGGATTTGGACAAGTTCCAAAACGCCGTCGGGAAGTTCTTCTAGGAGCCTTTCCAGTAAGCCGAGTTTGCCTGTGCGCACAAGCTCTTGAGTTTTCTCGACGATTGCTTCGCCAAATCCTGGAATAGCGCCTAATTTTTCGTTGTCGTGGGCGATGTCGGCGATTGGGTACGGCAGGCTTTTGATTTCATCGGCAGCCTTCGAATGGGCACGAACTTTGAATATGTTTTCGCCCTTCGCCTGCAGTAGCACGGCGACGTCGGCGAATACCTGAGAAATCGAATTGTTGTCCATGCCCAACAGGTTATCGCGCCGGGGCGTTAGAAGGACAATTCAGAACCTGAATATGGTTCAGGTTGGAATTGAAGAAAACTCAGACATACGAGTAGGTTTCTACTCGCTGTCTTGTTTCGCCTGTTTCTTCTGGAGTCGTTCGATTTTGCGTCGTTCTGATCGAGACATCTTGCGGCCCTCGGGTGTGTGGGTTGGTACTGATGCAAGGCTGTTTCCGCCCTGCTTGCCGCCACCGTGGCCGGAGTTGACGCTTGCCATTATTGAGTGCTCGCTTGCGAGGGCGTTTGCCTTCTGTGTTGAAACATCGGCGTCCACTTTTATAGCGTTTGTTTCAGGAGCTTGCGAAGGTGCTGGCTGTTGCGTGAGGGCTACTCGGAAGATCGTTCGCGCAACAGTCGAGTGAATCGTGGTGTCGAGCGCCGTGAACATATCGAATGCTTGTCGCTTATACGAGATAAGCGGGTCACGCTGCCCTGCTGCTTCAAGCCCGATTCCTTGCCGCATGTTGTCCATCGAAGTTAGGTGCTCGACCCAGTTTTCATCGATGGTGCGCAGCATGATGGTACGTTCGAGTTTGTGCAGTAATTCTTCGCCGAATTCGCCTGTGCGCTTGTCGTAGATAGTGTCGATAAGATCGACGAATGCGTCTTCGGCTTCTTCAGGGCGCATCTCGAGGATATCGTCTTTGCCTGGGAAGGCTTCGGGCGTTGGGAACACAGTCATTAGCTCACGGTACAGACCTTCTATATCGTAGTTTTCTGTTCCACCGTTGATTCGATCGGCGACAATGGTGCGGATGTCTTCTTCGAGGTATTCAGAGATTGTTGGGCGAAGATCTTCGCCATCTATGACCATGTCTCGGAGCTTGTAAATAACGTCGCGCTGAGTGTTCACTACGTCATCGTAGTCAACAAGGTATTTCCTAATTTCGAAGTTCTGCGCCTCGACCTTAGTCTGGGCAGTTTCGACCGATTTCGAGACCATTTTGTTCTCGATCGGGACATCCGCTTCCCAACGGAACAGGTTCATGGCACCACGAATGCGGTCGCCACCGAATCGTCGAACGATGTCGTCTTCGGTTGATAGGAAGAATTGCGTTTCGCCGGGGTCGCCCTGACGTCCACATCGACCACGTAACTGGTTGTCGATTCGGCGTGACTCGTGACGTTCTGTGCCCAGAACGAATAGTCCACCCTTTTGAACAATGGTGTCGTGATCGGCGTCCCATCCGGCTTCTGACGCGGTGGTTACATCAGGATTTCCGCCAAGGATGATGTCGGTACCTCGACCAGCCATGTTGGTCGCAACGGTTACGGCTCCGGCTTTACCGGCTTCTGCCACAACGCTTGCTTCACGTTCGTGCTGTTTTGCGTTTAGAACGTTGTGTGGGACGTGCTTCTTCTTAAGCAGGTCGCCTAACAGCTCTGACTTGTCGATACTCGTAGTACCAACGAGTACAGGTCTGCCTGCATGGTGAAGTTCGGAAATTCGCTCGGCGATGGCGTTCCACTTGGCTTCTTCAGTCATGTAGATGAAATCACCAAGGTCGACACGTTGCGTGGGTCGGTTCGTTGGGATTTCGACTACTTCGAGCTTGTAGATTTTGTCGAGTTCTTCAGCTTCCGTAGTTGCAGTTCCTGTCATGCCGGCAAGCTTGTCGTACATGCGGAAGTAGTTCTGCAGGGTGATGGTTGCGTAGGTGTTCGATTCACGCTGGACTCGTACGCCTTCTTTGGCTTCGAGTGCTTGGTGAAGACCATCGGAGAAGCGTCGGCCGGTCATTAGTCGACCGGTAAATTCGTCGACGAGCACGACTTCTTGGCCTTGAACGACGTATTCACGGTCATTGGCGTACACGTGCTCTGCACGAATGGCGTTTTCTGTGAAGTGGGATAGGACATCGTTTTCGACTCCGTAGAGGTTGTCGATTTTCAGCTCACGTTCGATGGCAGCGATGCCTTCTTCGGTGAGGACGATCGTCTTTCGTTTGTCTTCGAGTTCAAAGTGAACGTCTGGGCTGAGGCGTTTTGCCAGAACAGCAAATCGACGATATTCCTGGCCTTGTTCTTTCGCAGGACCGGAGATGATTAACGGAGTTCGTGCTTCGTCGATCAGGATGCTGTCGACTTCGTCAACAATTGCGTAAGAACGGCTGCGTTGAACTCGTCGGTCGGCTTCTTCGACCATGTTGTCGCGAAGGTAGTCGAAGCCAAATTCGTTGTTGGTACCGTAGGTAATATCGCAGGCGTAGGCTTCTCTTTTGGTGCCAGACACGAAGTTATCTTCAGGGAGTCGAACAGGTGGCGCAGCGTCGGCTTCGTCTTCATCGTGCTCAGCATCGGCCTGAGCTGCGAGCGGAGCGTCGGGGTTGAAAACCCATGATGCGTCGTTTTGCAAACACCCGACGGTTATACCGAGTGCATGGTGAATATTTCCCATCCAGCCGGCGTGCAGCTTGGCGAGGTAGTCGTTCACTGTAATAACGTGTGCACCATTGCCGGTGATTGCGTTTAGGTACGCTGGCAATGTGGCGACGAGGGTTTTTCCTTCACCAGTGCGCATTTCAGCGACTTTGCCCTGGTGGAGCACAATTCCACCGATCATCTGAACATCAAACGGTCGCATTCCCACGGCGCGGCGGGATGCTTCCCGGACGGCTGCGAATGCTTCAGGAAGGATATCGTCGAGGCTTTCGCCGCCGTCGAATCGCGCTCGGAAATCGGCTGTAACGCCTTTCAGCTCTTCATCGGTGAGCTTCTCGAATTGAGCTTCGAGCGAGTTGATCTCGTCAACGACGGGTTGAAGTAGGGTGAGGGCTTTTTCGTTGGAATCGCCAATGAGTTTGTTAAAGAACTTGAACATATTCGGCTACTGGCTCACCAATTGAGGGGTCAGAAAAGAGTGCAAATCGTTCACCTTCTAATTGAGGGTGAACAGTTCTCCAACTGAGCGTCCTTCGTGGATTCGCCTAATCGCTTCTCCAAGAAGCGGTGCGATTGAAATTACCTTGATTTTTGAGTTTACTTTGTTCTCGGACAAAGGCACTGTGTCGGTTATTACCAATTCTTTGATATGTGGGATATCGATAATTCTTTTTGAAGCGTCTCCGGGAAGCACTCCGTGAGTGGCAACGACGTAAATTTCGGTGGCTCCTCGCGCCGTTATCGCTTCAACAGCGGAGATCACCGTTCCACCAGTGCTGATTTCATCATCGAACAGGATGACGGGGTGATCGCCGATATCACCTATTACGTTCATACTCTCGACTCGGTCTTCATTTCCAAGTCGGCGTTTTTCTACGATGGCTAGCGGTGCACTGATTGCATCGGCGAAGTAGCGAGCCTTTTTCGATATTCCAATGTCGACTGCAACAACGACAGGGTTGTCGAGATTGTGTTCACTGAAATAGTCGACCAGTTTCGGCATTGCGGTGAGTTCGTCCACTGGCACGTGGAAGAATCCCTGAACTTGCCCAGCGTGAAGATCGACCATGATGGCGCGATCGGCTCCGGCGGTTTCAAGTAGATCAGCGACAAGTCGACCGGTGATGGGTACGCGGGGTTGGTCTTTTTTATCGGTGCGGGCGTAGCTGTAGTAAGGAATTACGGCGGTGATACGACCGGCTGATGCGCGCTTGGCGGCATCGATCATGATCAACATTTCCATGATGTTGTCGTTCACTGGCTCGACATCTGACTGGACGATAAATACGTCTTTTTGTCGAACGTTTTCGAGGATTTTCACGAAGGTGTTGTCGTTGGTGAACTTGAAAACTTCGACTTGGCCGACATCCTGTTGCAGGTAGTCGCAAATCTGTTTCACCAATTCCGGGTGTGAGTTCCCACCGAAAATTACTGGATTACCGTTAACCCCGTACATTAAATCCCCTTGAACTCTGGACGTCGTTTTTGGCGCAGCGCGCCCATGCCCTCCGCATGATCTTCCGAGGATAACGTTATTGCCTCGGCTGCGGCGGACATTTCGAGGGAAGTTTCGAGGTCCATCGACATTCCGCGCCGCATCATTGTCTTAGCGAGCCGTATTGCTATGGGCGGACCGGCAGCTATGCGGCGCGCCATTTTCTCGGCGGCACCGATCAAATCGTTTTCTTCGACAACGCTGTTTAGGAAGCCGAGTGACTTAGCTTCGTCTACGTCCATGAAGTTGCCGGTGTACATCAGCTCTGCAGCTTTTGCTGAGCCAAATAATCGAGGATAGAGCCAGGTTCCGCCGTATCCGGGGAACAGGCCTACGTGAATGTAGGCAGCCATAAATCGTGCTGATCCGGTGGCGATACGAATGTCGCACGCACAGGCGAGATCGAAGCCTGCACCTACCGCTGATCCGTTTATCGCGGCGATAACCGGCTTTTCCATCTCGTAGATTCCGAGGATTACTTTGCGGGCGAGTGTGAATCCTCGGCGTAGCGCTTCTGCACCACCGGGACCTGGTTTGTGAGGGCCTTCGCCTTCGCCGCCTGCCATTTCGTCGGTATCGGCACCAGAGCAGAATGCTCGGCCAGCGCCGGTGATGATTACGGAGCGAATGGAATCGTCGGCTGCGACTTGTTCGAGATACTGGGACAGCGATTCAAGTAGATCGTTGCTGAGCGAGTTGAGTCGATCAGGTCGGTTTAGCGTGAGAGTGGCGAATCCAGATTCGCTGTTCACGTCGAGTATTACGCTCGAGTTCATTGAAGCCCCGGCCAGTTGAATTCCAAAGGAATACGCTAGAAATATGCCAGAATTCTAGCACCGGCCGTTGGTTGAAAATGCACGAATAAATACCGGTCTCGATTTGTTTCGAGACTTATGCATTTCACAGCAGAACTGATGCGTTTAATAAACGCCTCAACTGCCACATCGCTCGGCCGCTATTTGGGCTGAGGAAGATCAAGCGATTACGCAGCCTGTTGGCCGGCTTCGATGATTGGGGATGCAGGTGTCATCCGTCGTCCGAATAGGCGTGCAGCCATGTCGGGCGAGAGATCTTTGGAGAATCCGCATTGGAGACACTTAAGGAATGTTCCGTGAGTGTCGCTATCAGCGTTGATATCGCCAGTGCATCGTGGGCAAGATTTTAAGTACAGCATCTCGGTCCTCTTTCCTGTTTTCAGGATCGACTTAGAAGTGCGAACAGACTATCCGCCACCGATTACAGTTCAGACCGTTTCTGCCGACACAACTTATGTGTGCCTGCACTCAAATCTTCGAGCCTTTAGTTTATTGCCGTGAGCCACTGCACGACCTAAGTGCTATTGGCACTAGATCATTTCGTCATACGCGCCCTGTTTGAACCCGAAAGCTATCTTTGAACCGTCGGTCAGAATGGGGCGTCTGATGAGGCGAGGTTCTTTGAGCATAAGTTCGATAAGTTCGTCATCGGTGGCTTTGCCGCGGAGTTCTCGGTACGGCTTGGAGCTTGGGCTTTTCCAGGCGAACATTTCGTCGATTGACGTGAGCTTGCTGAGATTGCGAATTTCATCTGCCGAGAGTTGTTCTTTGAAGAAGTCTCGGAATTCGTATTCGTTGCTCGATTCGTTGAGAGCCCGACGGGCTTTCGTGCAGGTACTTCAACGTGACCAGCAGTAGAACTTCAGTTCGTTAGACACTCGGTGTTCTCCGATATTTCATGTGGTTCGTGTGACCAATGGTTTGCCAGGTTGCGGCACGCTGAACCGTAACAGGAAAGATGTTACTGGAGCGATCAAATCACGATAATGCTTACGTCAGTGATGATGGCTCACGGTGTTGGTTCTGTAGGGGCTTCTTCACGTAAGTCCGATTTTTAGGTTTCACACCGATATAATGTTGGCTCAATTTCCGCTCTTATAGTTCGTGCACAACTCGATTCACGAATATTCACTCATCGAACTGGACTCTCCTTTTAATGGATGTATTTCTCGCCAGCCCACGAGGCTTTTGCGCCGGTGTTGATTTGGCAGTCGATATTGTCGATCTTGCGATTCAGCAGTACGGAACGCCTGTTTACGTGAAACATCAGATTGTTCATAACCCTAAAGTTGTGGCTGATGTCGAAGCGAAGGGTGCTATTACTGTTGAAGACGTTGAGGAAGTTCCTGAGGGCGCCGTTGTAGTTTTCTCGGCACACGGATCGCCACCGTCTGACTACGAAAAGGCGAAGCAGCGCGATCTGACAGTGCTTGATGCGACCTGCCCTCTTGTGACTCGTGTTCACAATGAGGCGAAAAAGTACAAGCGTGAGGGCAAGAAGATTGTTCTTGTGGGACACGTTGGCCATCAGGAAGTTATCGGCACGACGGGTCAGGCTGAGATGGCACTCGTTGATGAACGGCAGGACTGGGAGCTTCCCGACTGGGGCAAAGACGCTGAAGTTGCGGTTCTGACTCAGACCACGCTTTCGGTGAATGACACTGCGTTGGCTGTCGAGAAAATCAAGAAGAGTCACCCTAACGCCGTTATCAGGGACGACATTTGTTATGCGACTACTAATCGACAAGCGGCGGCGACTGAACTTGCTGATTTGACCGAAATGGTTTTGGTGATTGGCGCACAGAACAGTTCGAACTGCAATCGGCTTAAAGACGTTGCCATCAAAAAGGGTGTGCCAGCGTATTTGATAAACGGTCCAGAAGAGCTGGATAGTAAATGGCTCGAAGGTGTCGAGAAGATCGGCATTACATCGGGTGCTTCAACTCCTGAAAAACAGGTCAAAGCAGTTATAGATGCGATTTCACCGGACAACGTGTTCCGCGTTGGGACGGGTGAGGAAAGCACTACATTCGCAATCCCAAGAAGCCTTCGATCGATGGTTGGTGATGGGACTCGCAGCAGCAGTAAAGAAGAGCTAATTCTCGATGAAGATAACTAGAGTCGAAGTTCTGGTACTCGATGAAGAGTATCCATATGTGATCCTTCACACAGATGAAGGAATCACAGGATTCGGCGAATGCTTTCGTCGCGCTCCTTACGTTTCGAAGGTCGCTATTGAAACGGTGTTCGCTCCGCTGATTATTGGCAGATCGCCTTTCGACTCAGAGGAAATCTGGGACAACATGTTCAAGGCTGGTGCAGTGGCGGGTCCGCAGGGTGCGTTGCTTACTGCTGCAGCCGGTGTGGATCTTGCGTTGTGGGATCTTAAGGGCAAAGCTCTAAACACTCCTATTTACAATCTCATCGGCGGCAAACGACGCGACAAGATAAAGGTCTATGCCAGTTCTTTGGCTCGTGATCTTGCGCCTAAGGACGAGGCGAAACGAGTCGCCCACTTCCGAGATCAGGGCTACTCGGCGTACAAGATGCATTCGGCTATTCCCGGCAAGATTGATGATCCGCGGGATCTGACAATCGAGACGGTGAAGGCCATTCGTGACGAAGTTGGCTATTCGATGGATGTGCTTGTTGATGTGAACAGCGCGTACTCCGTTCATCACGCTATTGAGATTGGACGTCAGTTACAGGATCTAGGCGTGTTCCATTTCGAGGAACCTGTACACGTTCGGAATTATGTGGGTATGGCAGAAGTTGCTGATGCTCTCGATATTCCGGTGGCGTCAGGTGAAAATTCGTTCACTCGCTGGGAGCACTTGACGCTTATCCGAGAGGGGCGTCCAGACATCGTCCAGCCGGACGTTGTGAAGGTTGGCGGTATTACCGAATTCCTGAAGATTGAAGCGGTGCTTACGGCTCACGGTGCGACGATGACGACGCACAATACCCAGCCTTATGGATCGACGGCTGCGCACGCTCATTTGCTCGCTCCCAGCAATAATTTCCCATATGCGCAGGAGTACAACATCGAGGAAGTACGAATTCGAGACAACGACTCGATTCTCGATACTCCGTATGAAGTCGAGGATGGGTACATTCGCATTCCCGATGGACCGGGTCTCGGGCTTGATTACAACCTTGAGAAGATGCGTGGGCGAAGCAGCGATCGACCATCGGAGTTATCCGATGTGTGGGGTCACATGCAGTAGGGTTGCTGTGGGTTACGTTTCACGAACAATCTACAGGTGAGTTCAAGCGGTTGAACTTACCCTCGTTCTTCGGCGGAGAAGCCTGTTACTAGCTTTGGCCATTTAAATGCTGAGAGCACGACTGTGATTAGTCCGATGGCGGCGTAGGCGGTAATTGTTCGGGGTACGCCGTACTGTTCGATTAGCCAGCCACCTATGACTAGTCCCATCGGTAGTCCGTACACGGCGAGCATGCGAATGCCCATTACGCGACCGCGCATTTCGAACTTTGTGAAGGTCATTAGCACTACCGACATCGAGACCATCGAGAAGCTTATAGAGGCTCCGATGAGGGCTATCAGCGGTAGGCCCAGTGCATTTGCATCGACTTGTGCGAACAAGAGAATTGCCACGTACCAGACGACCATTGTGAGCATCATGAATCGTTCGGGACGGCGCGAGTTGATGATCGACGCCATGACCATTGAACCTGCCAATGAACCTATCGCAAATACGGCGACCATCAGAGCGAGACCGTTTTCGTTGTGGCCATAAACGTTACGCGCCACTACTGGCATTAGACCGTTTGTAAGGGGAAATGCCGTGGCGTTTACGAGGAAGGCGAGGAACATGAGGGGTTTGATAACTGGTGAGTCGACCATGTATCTCAGGCCCTGTTTCATCTCGGTGAACGGGTTCACGTGCTTCACTGGATTGCTTGATCGGACGGTGGCGATTCCTAGTCCGAAAAATACGCTGAGAGTGTAGAAAATTGTCACGCCGACGTACGCCCAGCCGAGGCCGAGTCGGGATAGCAGTGTTGCTCCGAGTAGTGCTCCAACAATTCGAGCGGTGTCTTGAGTTGTTCTCGCTAGCCCTGATGCGTTCATCAGTAGGTTGCGCGGAACGGTGTCGGCGATAAGCGATTGTCGCAGCACGTTGTCGGCGGGTCGAAGCATTCCACTGAAGCTGGCGATTACGAATACGTGCCAGGGTTGAATCAGGTCGGTTGCGGCGAGAATCAACAACGACAGCGCTGAGAGGCCTGCTCCGGCTCGTAGGACGATGAGCATTAATCGGCGGCTCATTCGATCGGCGATTACTCCCACTATTGGAGCGGTGAGAGTGCCCGAGAACCGGAGAGCGCCAAGTAATCCGACTAGGAACGGTGAGTCGGTAGCGACGAGTATGTACCAGCCGAGGATCAGAGTTTCCATCTCCGATCCCCAAGTGGTCATTGCATCCGCTGACCACTGGAAGCGAAAGCTACGAATGCGGAATGCGGCAAACGGAGTTACTTTTGCGTTGGGTTCTTGCGTCGCTTTTGTAGGACGTTGCGTTGGGTTTGCTGGGGTGTTGGTCGAAGCTGACGCTGTGGGTGATTCTAATTCTCGGGCGCGACTATCTGGCGTTTGTTCGTTTGAACTGCCTGATCCGTCAGCTACCATCGATTTGTGAAATTTCCTTCGTTCAAAATTGGCGTCCCGTTGAGTATCGCCGCAATTCTAGTAACTGCGATCGCTTTTGTTGCGTGTTCGCCAGTCGTTCGTGAATACCCTGATCCCGTTTTCATCGAATCGCAAGATTGCGAAGATATTCAACACGGTGTGTTGCCAGTGACAGACCTTACTCTTTCGACGGACGGGCTAGACATAGCAATACAGGTCGAAATCGCCGATGAATTGAGCGAACGAGCACAAGGATTAATGTGTCGTGAATCGATTCCGGTCGATACGGGGATGCTGTTCACATACGAATCAGATCGTTCCAATGGCTTTTGGATGCACAACACGTACGTTCCAATCGACATTCTGCATATCGATAGTGCTGGGAATGTTGTGGATTTGAACACGATGTTGCCTTGCCCACGTGAAGGACTGAATGACGGGGATTGGCAAGTTAAATGTGCGTCCGATTCGGTTGCGTATACGCCAGTTGCGCCTTGGAGGTACGTGTTGGAGTTGCCTGCAGGATGGCTGGTAGAAGCAGGAGTGGATGACCCTGTATTTACGAGCACGAATGTATATTGGTCTGACGTATCCTCCGATAATTAATACGTTCTGATGAGCGTGTTTTCATTTGTAATTGAGAAAGTACGAGTTTTGGCTAACAGCAAGCAAAAAGCAATTCTGGCAGTAATCGACGGGCTCGGATTTAGCCGTGGCCGTTCGAGGGGTGTGGTTGAAGCTGTGTGGGGGCAGTTGTCGCAGGATGATCGTGAATTGCTTGAGTTAGCTGCTGACCGTATCGGTCGGGATTTTGTTTGGGCGAAGAATCTTTTGTACCCGGTTCAGGTTGAATCGCTGGAGGCTGATACTCCTACTCGTGAGGCGCTTACTTGGATCAGCGATCTGCAGACTTGCCGTGGGTTTCTAAATAATGATTTGATCGAGCGAGTCGATTCTCTCGTTGAACGAATTGCCGATGAGCAGCGGTATGTTCCGTGGGCTTCGGGTTCGCGCAGGTTGTGGGATTTGCGGAACGATAATCTTTCTATTCCAACGAGTGCATCGGGGATTTGGGCTGGTTTTGAAGACCTCGATCCTGCCGTGATGGGCAATTCTGAAACGGGTCATCAACAGATTGGCAACACACAACTTGCTCCGCAGCTCCCACTCGAAATCACTAATTCGATAAATACTGGCGAGTTCTTTGATAATCCAGCGTTGAATGCGACTATTTCGGGCGCTAAAGAACGTGGAGCAACTATCAATTTCTGCTATTTGCTTTCGGGTGTTGGGGGCGCTGATGGGCGTGTTCATAGCGCTTGGAATCATCTTGAGGCGTTTCTTGAGTTGGTATTCGAACGCCACGGTATTGCGCCTGAGAAGGTTCAGATGCAGGCGATTCTCGATGGGCGGGATTCATCTATGAACGGTTCGATCGTTGCTCAGAACGGGGTGGGGGATTTTATTGGTCAGTTGAAGACTCTTCTCGGCAAGTACAACGCTGAGATGTCGCTCGCCTGGATTGTCGGCCGATCGACCGCTATGGATCGTGATTATCGAGAGGCTGCAGCCAAGGCTGATTTTGATCTGATCACTGGCGCTGCTGGTGAACATGCTTCAACGTATGAGGATGTTCGTGCGATCGTTTCGGTTACCCATGATTCGGGTAAGACTGACCAAGATGTTCCGTCAATAACGTTGCTTCGTGCCGACGGATCGGTTCCGGCGATTGCTGCTGGAGACGCTTTCGTTGATCTCAATTTCAGGTCGGATCGGCAACGTGCGAAGATAGCGTCTCTCGCGGGCGCACGCGCGTTCCTCGAATCTGAGGGTCTCTCTCGGGGACGGGAATGGGACGGTTCGTGGATCGATCACAACTTGAATCTCGATATCTGTGCAATCGCTGAGTATCACCCGATTTTAGAGGCTAAACACGGGGTAAGTGTTGCGTTCCATGCGGCACCACACGTTGAGAACTTTCTGGCTCAGTGGCCGCAAACTATCGGTTCGGATGAATACACGCTGGTAGCCGAGAGCGTGAAATCGTCTCACATGGGTTACTTCTTCCGAGGCCGGCGCGAAGATCCGGTGGATGGAGCGACGGAGGCGCGGTTCATAACGCCTTCACATGGTGACGAGGACGGCGTGAAGTCGGATACAGATTTCTACTTGCATCCTAGTATGCGCACCAAAGAAGTTACGGCAAATGTGCTTAGGGCGATTGATGTCGATAGCTCACGGCTTATCTGCTGCAACATTGCGGCTCCCGATATGGTCGGACACCTGCTTCCTGCACGATATGAAGAAGCTAAAGCTGCTTACAGCGCTGCAGCAGATGCTCTCGTTGAAATGGCGGAAGCGGCAAAGGCTGCTAATCGATACATGGTGATCACATCTGACCACGGCAATATTGAAGAAGATACTTCGGCTCATTCAGTGAACGATGTGCTTACAACTATCATTCGTCCCGATGATGTTGAGTTGGCGGTTGGTATTCCAGTTTTCCAAGCGCGGTTGTTCGATGTAGCCCCTACTGTTCTGGAGCTAATGGGTGCAGAAGACCTACCGAAAGACACTGCAGTGTCGGCTCAGCCCGATCAGTTCGTGGGCAGACCATTAGTCGCCACAGGGTGATGATTCGGAGGTTGTATCCCGTAGAAACCTCTCCCTAAGTTGGGTGTGGACTCGCAAGTTACGTGCTAGCCCCCACCACACTGGGTGTCGGAGCATGGTAACTTCTGGTGTATCGGTCTTACGAAAGACCTCCACAACGGGCACGGTAAAAAGTCAGTAGCTTCTGAGCATTGACCGACACCCAACCGGCTCGAGATGCACACCGAATGGTTTCAAAAACTGAAACGAATAGCCCCAGACTTCGATACGTGTCTATCGCAGATAACCTGCAACGACAGATCGAATCTGGTGAAGTTCGCGATGGCGAACGACTACCTAGCCAACACGAGATGGCTAGGTAGTATGGTGTTTCTCTCACCACTCTCCGATCCGCTGTGGTCTTCCTAGAACAACGTGGTTTAGTTAGATCAGAACATGGGCTCGGAACATTCGCACAAGCTCCCGGGTCGGGTGACGCAAATCCGCAAGTATTGCTAGTTGATGACGATCCACAGGTGGTTGATCTACTGACGGCAATACTCGAAGGCGAAGATATTTCAGTTACCAGCGCATCTACTGCTGCTGAGGGCATATCGAAACTTTAATCTTCGACTTTCCAAGCATTTTTTCTAGACCTCATCATGCCTGGTGGTTCCGGTGTCGATTTGCTCAAAGCAGTCGAGACCCAGGAACTCAAAACACCGGTTGTATTGGTGACAGGTGCAGGCGATTCAGATTTGATTGATGAAGCTATGGATCACGGTCCGATCACTCTTATTCGTAAGCCCGTACGGGTGAAACAGGTAAGACAAGTTCTTAATGTTCTCGGCGTTCAGAAGTAGGCGAAGGCCTAGGCGAAAGAACTATGAGTACAGAGAACAGGCAAGCAGTAGTTTCACCGGCGGCAGCCCATAAGTTTGAACTTTTTGGCCGAATTTCTTCCGGGTTAGCCCATGAACTGAACGGTCCTATCGGCATTGCGATGGGCTTTTCGGAACTAGCTAAAGAAGCTATCGATGCTTCAGCAACGCCGGAACTTTCTCAAGCAGACACGAGCAAGGTCCGTGGCTACTTGGAAATGATTGAATCGGCTAGTTTGCGGGCACGAAATCTTTCACGTGGAATCTGGAGTTTTGCCAAGGCAGAACCCGGAACCACCGAAAATATCAACGTCGTCGAGGTTCTTGGAATCGTTCAGCACCTCACTGCACCCGCTGTAAAGGTTGCGCAGATAGACGTTGCTCGACGAGAAGATCCGGCAGCTCTTGGCGAAGCTATTTCTTACACAGATTCGGCTCTTTACCAGCAATTGCTGGTAGAGCTGGTTCTTTCGTCCCCTGAATCGATTCCTGGCGGTGGTTTGGTTGTATGGCATGTTTCACTTGCCGATAACGGATCTGTCGAGATCGATTTGCTGACGGAGCCTTGGAACGACGTTGCCACTAACGAGTGGAAAATCCCCGAGTACGTTCGGGAATCATTCAAAGATATGGGCGGCATCATCGCTGATGCTGTTCCGACACCGGTCATCCCCCCGACTGGTGACACTGACGGCGAACTTACAGGTTGGAGAGTTTTAGTGACTCTTCCGCCTGCAAGTTCCAACTAATTTTTCGATAGAGAACTAACTGATAGCGATTGTTCGCGAATTTACTGCCTGAGGAGGCCGCTGTGACTACGGAAGCTGGAGCAAAGAAAAACATCAAGGTGTTGATGGTTGATGATCACGAGATCATGCGACAGGCATACGGAATGTTGCTGAATACTGACCCTGACATTGAAATTGTTGGGTTCGCTGGCGATGGTCAGGAAGCACTTGTGCTTGCCGACACTCTCGGTCCTAACGTGGTAATCATGGACGGACGAATGCCACGGTTGAACGGTGTGGATGCTTCTCGAATTATTCGAGAGAAGCACCCTGACATGGCTATCATGCTACTTTCAGCTTTCGACGACGATGAGTTCGTTCGAGAGTTCTTGAAGGGCAATGTACGAGGTAAGGCATATCTACTTAAGCAGTCGCTCCAGAGCCTTTCTGACCTAGTTCAGGCAGTGAAGGATGTTGCTGAAGGCAAGACGTATCTCGCAAGTGAGATCGTTGCAAAACTCGCTGGTACACAGAACAGCCGAGAGAGCCAGTTTCTTTCAGAACTAACTGAGCGTGAACGTGAAGTTCTCGACTGTATGGCTCGGGGTCTATCTAACGCTGCTATCGCAGAAGAATTGTTCATTCAGCCACGCACGGTTGAACGTCACATCGGTTCCATCTTCTCGAAGATGCGCTTGCAGCCACAGCCTAAGGCACATGCACGTGTTCAGGCAGTTCTGGCTTACCTTTCAGACACTGGAAGGCTCAAAGAAGGTTCGAAATCCGGCGAAGGCGACGATTCTATGATCGGCGCAATCGGAATGATGGGCTAGACATCTCAACTGTCCTTATCGGACACAAAAGACGTCCATCAAAAAGACCTCCTTAACGAAGAGAGCCTCCCACCACCCAGGGGAGGTTTTCTTCGTTAAGGCGGCTTGCCGCGTTTTTAGGGAGAGGGGGGAGGGGGCGTTCTTCTGATGAGATTGTAGGCGTTTATCGATTCCACCCTCAACCCTTCGACAAGCTCAGGACATGCTTTGGCACTTACCAGGCGATTTCGCCGCCGTCGATTACTAGTTCGGTTCCCGTGACCCATCCGGCTTCGTCGGAGGCTAGGTACAAGATGCCGTAGGCGATATCGATTGGGAGTCCAAGTCTGCCCATTGGAGTCATCGCCAAGCGGGCGTCACGAATTTCTTTTTGTGAGTGAATATCGAGAGTCATCGGCGTATCGGTGAAACCGGGATGAACTGAGTTCACACGGATGTTATCGGGAGCGTACTGAACTGCCGCAGCCTTACTGAACGTGCGCGCTGCACCCTTCGAAGCGTGATATGCGGCTCCGGCTGGCGAGCCTACGATGCCGAAGATAGACGATACGTTTACGACCGAACCGCCACCGTTCTTCCTCATCGCTGGTATCGCAGTCTTTGTGCCGAGCATGATCGCCGTTGAGTTCACAGCGAAAACGGTGTCCCAGTTTTCAACGGTGGTATCTTCGACCGTCGCCCTGCCCTTCGCTCCTGACATTCCTGCGTTGTTTACGACGATATCGAGTCGCCCCCACTTCGCCATCATTTCGGCTACGACTTCGATCCAACGACTTTCGTCGGTAACGTTGAACTGACGGTATAAAGCGACTTCACCGTTCTTGTTTAGTTCGGCTTCAAGTGCGTTGCCTTTGGCGTCGTCGATATCAGCGATAACGATTTTTGCACCTTCTTGTACGAAGAGTCGTGAAGTCGCTTCACCAATACCTGACGCACCACCGGTGACGATGGCGGTCTTTCCTTCGAGTCGCTTTCCAGATGGCATTTTTTTATTTCCTTGTCACTTCAATTAGTCGGCTAATGAATCTCTCTCGAAATAAGAGAGGGGATTACAAAACCAGCTAACTAACCAAATTGTTCTTTATGGAGTCGGGGTTGATTTCTAGTCCCAAACCGGGTCGATCGACAAATGGCTTCCATGTGCCATCATCGCCGTACGGCGGAACTTCTGTCCACCACACGCTCTGGCTGTGTTCATCTGCACCAAGCACTTCGACTACCTTCAGGTTTGGTGTCGCCATCGCACAGTGCAAGTGAACAAGTGAGACAGCGTGCGGAGCGACTGGCAGGTTGAAGGCATCGGCCATTGCGGCCACTTTCATCCATTCGGTGATGCCGGTGACTCGGTGGACATCTGGCTGAACAATATCGACGGCTCCTGCCATTAGGAGATCCCTGAAACCGTACTTGGTGTATTCGTGTTCGCCTGTCGCCACTGGAATTGTGGTTGCTTGAGAAATTTGCGCTAATCCAGGGATGTCATCGGCAAGCACTGGTTCTTCGAACCATGCGACATCGAATTGTTCGAATATCTGCGACATTTTGATTGCTTGCTTGGCGTAGTAGCCGTTGTTGGCATCGACGTATATTTCGACTTCATCACCAACGGCAGCGCGAACTGCTGCAAGCCGTTCGATATCTTCTCGTTCTGATTTGCCGAAATCTTTTCCGACTTTCATCTTCACACGAGGAATTCCTCGTTCGACGTAGCCCATCTGCTCGGCGACAAGTTCAGTCTGGGTGTAGTTGGTCCAGCCGCCTGATCCATAGATCGGAACGCTATCGTGGGCGGGTCCTAGTAGACGATAAATAGGCTGGTCGAGGACTTTCCCTTTCAGATCCCAAAGGGCGATATCGATTGCAGCGATTGCTTGGAACGCTACGCCTTTACGACCAAATCCTCGCACTCGCCAGTACATGTCTTGCCAGAGTTTCTCGATCATGAACGGGTCTTGACCGATAAGCACTCCGCTGAGGTTGTCTTCTATTACAGCCTGGATCGAACGGTTGCCGGGGGCGTATCCGAGTCCAATGGTGCCTTCATCCGTGTGGATGTGTACGAAGAGCTGATTTTTGCCTCTGGCGTTGGAATCGATTGGCGGGATCGTTGCATCCTGAATCACATACCCGTCTGGGTCGTGCAGCATCATGGTTTTGATTTCAGTGATTTTCATTCGAGTTCCGCCGTTGATGGTGACTGAGTCGTATCTAGTTCAGACCGACACATTACGCCGGTTGGTGCGCAATGGGTATATCTGAGAATCTTGATTTGCTCGTTGACGGAGCAGATTTAGCGATGCATTGACGCCAGAATGGTCGTAGGCTCAACGTTCTATTCATCTCGCATGGCATCGAAATACGTACTAAAGCTGTAAATGACCACCACTAACTCAGAAAATCCTAAAGGGAAAGTCAGCCGCGTGTTCTACGGCTGGTGGGTTGCTGTGGCCGGTGCGATGAACATGATCGTGAGTTCCGGGCCTACGTTTCAGGCAGCAAGCACTCTCTTCCGCGCCATTGAAGACGAATTCGGGTGGTCACGTGCAGTTGTAACGGGTGTCGCCTCATTCGGTCGATTCGGTGGAGCAATGCTTGGGCCGCTTGAAGGCTGGCTAACCGATAAATTCGGCACCGGAAAGATGGTCCTGATCGGATTCACCATCGGTGGTTTCGGGCTGATCGGGTATTCCCAACTACAAGGACCTATTCAGTACTACGTCTTGTATTTCACACTCTCGATGGGATTCTCGATTGGTGGATTTGTACCTTCGATGGCGGCGGTAAATGCGTGGATGCCCCACAAACGTGCAACCGCAATGGCGATTGTTATCGGCGGTTCGAGTCTGGGTGGAGTTTTCGTCCCGCTGATCGTCTGGGGGATAAATAATTACGGTTGGCGCGAAACAACTTTCGTCATCGGTTTGATCACGCTTGCAGCAGGGCCACCGATCGCCTATGTTGCTGGTAAAAGAGCACCTGAGTATGGCGATCTCATGGCACAGGTTACGAAGAATAAACCTGATGATGCGAAACCTCTGACGCAGTACGATTTCACTGGAAAAGAGGCACTACGAACCCGAGCATTTTGGTCGATTTCTATTAGTCACACGCTCACAAATCTTTCAGTGGGTGCTATTTCCGCACACATTTTCTTCCCGCTAACCGACGAAAATGCAGTAGGGCTTTCCGACGCTAGCGCTGCGACTATTCTTCCTATCATGGCATTCGCTTCGTTCACCTTCCAGATGGTTGGCGGATTCGTTGGTGATCGAATAAACAAACGAACGATTTTGCCAGTTCTCATCCTGCTGCAGGGATCAGCGCTGGTGGTTCTGGCACATGCAGGAAACTACCAGACCGCCGTACTGTTTGCGGTAATGTGGGGTGTTGGCTTCGGTGCTCGTACTCCGATGCTCCATGCCATGCGAGGCGACTACTTCGGGCGAAAGCACTTCGGGGTGATTCTTGGAATGTCGGCGTTCCCGATGGGCTTGGGGATGATGGCAGCACCGGTGATCGTCGGTCGTGTCTACGACAATACGGGTACGTACGTAACTTCGTTCCAAACGCTCGCTGCCTTTTGCGCAGTTGCCGCAGTGACGATTCTGTTTGCAACCAAGCCGTCGATCCCAACGAAACGCAAGCGGTAACGCTTCGCCCGCATCTTCCTTCGAATCAGTCGCATCAAATGAATCAAGGTGCTGCTGGGGAACCGCGAGCCGTCTCTCCTTTGACTCAGCAGCGCCCATTATTTTCTCGAAACGAATATCAATCGGTGATATCTAGTTTTTTGGAGCGGGACGCTGGCAAACGCAAAAACAAATTCACGGAAGTCTTCTGAAAACTCTGTTTCTACAGATGTTCAACGCAGTTGGATCGGGGCGCTTGGCTTCGCAGTGGTAGCAGTGGCTGCAGTCCTTGCCGTGGCAGTGGTGGTCAACTTGGCGATTGGGCGCGTGATCCACTGGGACATCGTGACAATTCTTGGTGGATTAGGATTCGTATTTCTTACGATTGGTCGGAAATACAAATCGATCTAGCGAGCTGCTGTCAGCCGAATTATTGAATATTGCCAAGTCCACCTGCTAGTTTCATATCTATGGACAATAACGGTGCAACCAAAAAGTTCGATAATCCGCTCGATTCAAGTTTCTCTGCCGCATCGAGATTCGGAATCGAACTCGTAGCGTGGGTGGCGGGTCCTTGGGCTGCTGCAGACCTATTGGGTACGTGGCTGGTGACGATTCCGGCGTTGGCGATACTTGTTACTTTGTCGGAGGTGTTCTCGACGACCGGCGATAAACGCCATGTTGTAGTCACAGTTCCTGGAAGAATTCGGTTTCTCATCGAAGTAATTCTTGCGGTAGTAGTGATAGCTTCAGCTCTTCTCGTGTGGACAGTTTTTGGGGCAGTCATCGTAGCGATTGTCGCTGCCGTTATGTTCATTGCAGGTGCTCCTCGAGCAAGGTGGTTGCTGAGTAACGAGCCTCATGACTGGCCACTTCCTAATAAGTGAGCCAATTTGAGCTTTCACAAGTACAATTAATTGGTTTGAGTCATTTAAGACTCACCGGGCTGACCTACCAACTAGATCTCCTAGATATTCAAAGATTTATTAATGCGACCAATTGCTGATCTCGCTATCGAAATGGGCCTCGACCCAGCCGTACTAGAGCCTTACGGACACGATAAAGCCAAGATTCCACTCGATGCGTTTCCTGACGTTGCCGAAAAGGCAAAGCTGATTGTTGTGACGGCGATTACTCCAACGCCTGCTGGTGAAGGTAAGTCGACTACAGCTGTGGGACTGACGCAGGGGCTTGCGAAAATCGGTAAGAAACCGATTTTGACGATCAGGCAACCGGCGCTTGGACCAGTGTTTGGTCACAAAGGTGGCGGTACTGGCGGTGGTAAATCGACCGTACAGCCAGCCGTTGATATCAATCTTCATTTCACTGGCGATTTCCACGCTATTGAGTCGGCACATAATCTGTTGGCGGCAATGGTCGACAACGCTGTGTACCGGAACGCAATTGCCGATTTCGATGCAACCGGAATTAGTTGGCGTCGGGTTACAGACGCTGAAGACCGCGCTCTTCGAACGATCATGACTGGTGCGGGTGGCAAGTTGAACGGGCCTGTTCGTGAGGCCGGATTCGACATCAATGCTGCTTCAGAGATCATGGCGATTTGTGCTCTTGCGAGTTCGTACAAGGATCTTCGTGAGCGCATTGGCGACATCGTAGTCGGCTGGAAGAAAGACGGCACTACACCGGTTACAGCTCGTGAGATCAAGGGCATTGGTTCGATGATGGCGCTGCTTCGAGATGCCATCAAGCCAAACCTTGCTCAGACTGCCGAGGGCCAGCCAACCATCGTCCACATGGGTCCTTTTGGAAACATTGCACACGGTTGCTCTTCGATCATCGCCGACAAACTTGCAGTGAACTGCGGCGAGTATGTAATTACTGAAGCTGGTTTTGGTGCCGATCTTGGCTTCGAAAAGTTCATGGATATTAAAGTTCGTCAAGGTAGCCCAAAGCCTTCAGCTGCAGTTGTAGTTGCGACCATTCGTGGTCTCAAGTGGCACGGCGGAGTCCCATTGAAAGAAATGGCGGGCGCCAATCCTGAGGCAGTACGACGTGGAGCAGAAAACCTTAAGAACGCTTTGCGTATCGTTGGGTTATATGGGTTGCCGGCTGTTGTTGCTATCAACCGCTTCCCTACCGATACGCCTGAAGAAATCGCCGTTGTGAAAGAAGTGGCTATGGCCGCAGGTGCGGTTGGTGTGGAAGAGGCGAAGGGATTCGCTGAGGGGGGCGATGGCATGACCGAGCTGGCAGCTGCGGTCGTCAAAGCCGCCGATATGCCTTCGGACGTGAAACTGCTTTACGAAGACGATGATGACTATTTCGACAAGGTCGAGAACATGGCGAAGTCGCTGTACTTGGCTGGCGATGTGAAGTGGGGTCCTATGACCAAGACCACTGCTCGTCGATTCGCTGCGAACGGTTGGAACTTCCCGGTGTGTATTGCCAAGACTCATCTTTCGATTTCAGCCGATCCTAAACTCAAAGGTGCTCCTAGCGGGCACACGCTTCCTATCAGGGAACTGCGTATTCTTGCCGGTGCTCGGCAGATAGTGACGCTTGCGGGCGACATCATCACGCTTCCGGGTCTTCCATCGAAGCCGAATGCGTGGGATATTGATCTGAACGATGATGGCGAAATTACCGGCATACTGAGCACTTAGCCAGAACATCTGAAAAAGACTAAGAACAAGAATGACTTCCGAAGCACAACCTACTTTCACTTGCAAACTTTGCGCCAAGGTTCTGACGCCACGTTTCTTGCCGTCGTCGGCACCGAACTGCCCTGCCTGCGGAGCTGACACGGCTCCTAATCAGGTAGCGCTTGACGCGGGGCTGACCACGTTCTGTGCGAATTGCCACACCAAGGGTCACGTTTACGAATCTGACAGCTGCACTAATTGCGGTTCGGATTGGGGAAACTGGTCCGGTGGTGATTCAGTTGAACAGCTGCCAGCTTCATCGAGCGAAAATGATCGGGTTATCTACAAGTCGAGCCGTGGGCCTGAAGGCGGCACGGTTCCTCGCTGGAAAGTCATCTAGTCAGTTTCTTGGCGAGAATAATGAATTTGAATCTTCGTATTGACGCGCCTTCATACAGTTACTGATACCCAGTATCTTAAGGCGGGGGCTAAACTGAATTCCTCTTAGTTTCACTGCGACTGGATTAGTCGCCTCATTATTGATTCCCGATCGTATAAATGACCAAATCAGTCACAACAATTTTTCTGACACTCATGCTGGTTTCCCTCGTTGTGTTGGGCTGCTCGAGCGACCTGAACGAACAAACGGGTGATCAGATAGAAGTGATCACAACCACGTATCCGCTTACCTATTTTGCGGAGAGGATCGGTGGAAATCGGGTTGTTGTGACGCAGTTGGTGAAGCCCGGTGTTGAGGCGCATGATTTCGAGCCGGCTCCATCCGATGTTAGAGCCATTGCGAACTCCGATGTATTTATTTACAACCATCCGGCGTTCGAATCGTGGGCGTTGAACGCTGCCACGGCGTCGAGTTCAGGTTCCGATACCTCGACGGTGACGGTTCAAACAATAAATCTCGAAGCTGCAGGTGAAGATCACGGTGGGCAGGCTGTTGATGATTCAACTTTCGATGCTCACGTATGGTTGAATCCGCTCAAAGCGCAGGGGCAGGCTGAACGTATTCTGTCGGCGATGATTGAAGTCGATCCTGACGGCGCAACGATCTATGTGCGTAACGCAGATGCTCTTGAAGTAGAACTTCGAGCTTTAGATGAACTTACTTCTGAGAAATTGTCGAACTGCGAACTGGATAGTGTCGTTGTTTCGCATTTAGCGTTCGGGCATATGGCAGAGCGTTACGATTTCGATCAGATTGGACTGGCGGGACTTTCACCTGAATTCGAACCGGGTCCATCGCAGTTGGCGAAAGTGATCGAGAAGATTGGCGAATTGGGTATCAAGCACATAATGCAAGAGCCGATCGTGAGTGATCGACTTGCAGAGACGGTCGCTGCTGAAACGGGTGCCGAATTGCTAACGCTTCATCCGCTTGAAGTAAGGACTAGTGACGAGGCGTCCAAGGGCGTTAACTACATCGACATCGTGAAGTCGAACGGTGATGCGCTGGCAACAGCTTTACGCTGTAGCTAATCGCCGAGTTCGAATCGCTCGATACGCTTCCAGACTCCGCCCCAGGCTACGCCGTCACGCGCCATCAAGTCGATCGCATCAACTTGGATGCCTTTGCCGAATTCAATTTCGGTGACCATCTTTTTGGCGATTTCGACGCCTGTTGGCTTAACTTCGTTCACGACGCTCATGTGAACTCGGTACGGATCGTCTTTGTAGGCAGGCTTGCCTAGTGGTGCAATGTTTTTGACTAGATCGTCGTGCAGTGCCTGAATTTCGGCACTGACGGGGAATCCGAGAATCACGCTGTTCTCTGGGCCCATCAATTCCATGCCGGAGACACCAAGCACGAACGGTGCGTGCCGCTTAGTGACGTTACGAATCTCTTCAAGAAGCCCGTCGAGGCTGTGTATGCAGTAGATAGTGCCCTTAACGGTGATGTGGGCTGGAATCTTTGCTCGCTCTTGTCCAGCTGCGTGTTCGATATCCGCCATTGGCCCAGCTAGTGACGCTGGTGCGGGAATCACAATCGCGTAACAAGCGTAACCGAACTCGTCGTTTTCAAGATGAGTGGAGGGATTAACCATGATGTTCCTTCGAGCAGTATTACTACCGACTAATTAGTGTGATGCCCGGTAGTGAGCGGCCAGCAAATCTTCACCGAAGTCGTGGGCGTAGTCGCGCAGCACTGAGTGAATGTGATTGGCTTCGTTTTGGGTGTTGTCGTATTCGATTAAGAATCGAGGGTGACGGATCGCGTAGTAGTGCGGTGCGCCTATTTCTGCAGGCCCAGCCCAAGCGAATGTCACATCATCGAATCCAGCGGCTTCAACTTCTCGCCAGTAGTTGGATGAAAGATCGTCGGAAGCTCGAGTTACATAGTGCTTCACTAGTGCGACAAGCTGCTCGCGCTGCGAGTCGCCAAGCAAGGTGAACCCAATGCCTTTAGGTGCAATGTTTGGATCGGCGGAACGAACGTTGGTCGTTAAAATATCTGCAGGTGCAACGGCGTCGACCACAGCGAGCTTCGTCTGATCATCGCTCATCGATGTCAGCAATGTTCGTGCCCAGTCTTGTTCTTCTACGAGAGTTCGTTCGCCCTTGCGATCGCCGTGACGAATTACTGCTGGGTTGGCACCGAAGAAGAGGGGAAGTATTGAAACTTGCTCGCCGCCGATTACGTTGGCTGTGAGACCGATGTGGTGTCCACCGACTCGGAATCCCCAGGGTTCGTCGACGCTGCCTGGTGTGCCGAAAACGCTGAACCAGTATCGGTCGGTGTTTCGTTCCCACTGTGAGATGTTGTCGCTGATCTTCTCCCATTCACCTAGGATGGTTTCCAGTTCCATGATTCGGTGAGCCGTTGCAACGCCACGGGCGCTGTAGCCGGTTTCCATCATGGTGAACGCAGCTTTGCGCTGTGCGTCGCTCATCTCTCGGAGTCGAAGACCTTCTCGGTCTATCGGTGTGTACGCCCATTTGTAACGTTCATCGCCAGCGAACTCGAACGTCGCTGTTTGTCGCTGTGAATCGTCGAGAGTGTTCAGGAAATCATTTGCAGCGGCAGTCATACGCTTTACAGCGTCGGGTGCTGAAGATGGAATAGGCGACGATGTCATCGGAGTTCCTTTTGGATGTGAAGCTGGGACTGCACACTATATGCCCTACTGATGGCGTGCGGGGATGGTGTCGCTTGGTGTGAGCGACCGATATTCAAGATGGGAACGGAATTAGCCGAGACCCCAAGTTCCAAACAGTCGTTCGCACGTTCCGCCGAGGATCTGATCGGAAAGGCCGGGGCCAATTGCCGGTTCGATGCGGTCTGAGATCTCCCAGCCTTTGGAATAGCCTGTTTGTTCAACGATGAACGGGAAGTCGGTGCCCCACATGAGCCTGTCCGACGAATATTCTTCGATCAGTCGGTGTACCCAGTTGAAGAGGTCGATGTACGGGAACTCTTCGTTGGAAGCACGCGGGAATTCAGACAGCTTCACGTTTAGACGTGGGTATCGCGCCATCGCTAGTAATTTCTCGAATGCGGGTACCGCTGAGCCGTCTCTCGACGGTACAGCGTGTCCGAAATGGTCGATGATGGCGTCGGTGTCAGGGTAGATCGATGCCAGGGTTTCGATCTCTTGATAATTGTGGGGACTCACTAAGAACCCAACTGGGATTCCGAGTTCGCCAGCGCGTTTGTATAGCGCCATGCCGACATCGCCGTTCATCAGTTCGCCCTCGCGCCATAACGCGGGATTGAACCTAACTCCGCGGTAGCCGCGCCCGACTAATTCATCGAGCATGCCTACGGGATCGGGCGCTTGGGGATCGACGAGGCACATGCCAACGAATCGATCGGGCCAACTTGCGAGCGTGTCGTCGACGTAGGTGTGATCGAAGCCGTGGACAATCGGCTGGACGATTAGCGCGCCAGCAACGTCGGCTCTATCCATCAAATCAAGAAGGAATTCGGCGTCCCCACGAGCTGCAGGATTGCCCTGCCCTTCTCGATACGGATACGTATCGGGATCGTGTGCCCAAACATGCAAATGTGAATCGATTTTCTTCATATAAATCGCTGGTACCTGTTACTGCCCCATCAACCGTTATAGACGCGGTTTGCCGTTAGTTGCAGAAGCTTACGTGATCGCGGCTTAGTGAGACAGAGGGTTAACAGCAACCGATATTCGCAGACTTAGGTGTAAGAAATGCGTTCTCAATGCCTTGATTCGCCACGGGCTGGTGGTACATTCCCTGCCAACTACGAGATATAAAGTCGAACGAACACATCTGTTGCCGATCGTGGCATCAATGTCGGCACACCTGACAATCAAGCAAGAATCGAGACTCCATGATCAAGCTAAGTCTTCAATCGCTCTCTTACCGAGACACGTTCAACGCGGGCAAGATCACTCTGCTTGGCATCATCGATAAAGCAGCCGAGTATCAGATGGACGGTGTGGATCTTCACTTCACGCACTTTGCTTCTACTGATGACGATTATCTTGAAGAAGTGAAGCAGGCGTGTCTCAAACGCGGTCTTCACATGTGCTACATCGGTGTATCTAACAACTTCGGTAAGACCGGTGATGAGCTGCGTGAACAGATCGACCTAATGAAAAAGTGGATCGATGTGGCTGCCATGATGGGTATTCCGATGATCCGAGCGTTCGGATCGTGGCTGCCAGAGGGTGAGACGGAAGAAGAGGCGTGGCCTCGACTTGTGGCATCGACGAAAGAGGTTGCGGAGTATGGTCAGTCGAAGGGTGTGGTTGTCGGACTGCATAATCACAATCACGGCTGCATACCGGCTACCGGCGATCAGGTGATCCGACTGCTTGATGATGTCGACAATCCTTACTATTCGCACATTCTCGACACGGGCCAGTACCGTGGATCGCCGGGTGCGTCGTTTGGTGAGCGGGGTCAGGAAGATCCGCAGTGGAACTTCTACGGATCGATCGAAACGTCGGCTCCTCGCGCTGTTCACGTTCGAGCCAAGATTTACCGAATTGCCAGTGGTGTAGAAGCGTGGTTGGACTACGAGCGAATCATGCCGATTATCAAGAACGTTGGTTACAACGGTTGGATGTCGATCGTGTTCGAAGGGCAAGACGAACTTGATGAGCCGAAGGCTGTTCCACTTGCGAACACGTACCTTCGTTCAATGCTCGCCAAGCACGAGATGTAGGCGTTCGAGTAGCTAAAGCACATATGAATCCGATCTATCTTCAGGCTCTTTCGCTTCAGGACATATACGGCAACGGTGATGACTGCATTCACGCTGCTGCTGATATGGCGGCTGAACTCGGAATTGCCGGAATAGATATTGAGGATCGGCTGCTAAAGAACTACGAACCGCTATACCTTGAAGAGCTTGCTCATTCGGTTGAGAGTCGAGGTGTTCGGTTCGGTTACTGCGGGTTGATCATTTCGTTTCAGGCGCCGGTTTCATCTATCGCTGAGGAGATAGTTCGGGCGAAGTCGTTGATTGACGCTGTTCCACATATTGGGATTAGTGCGATTCGGGTTCCGGGTAACGGTGTGGTTGATGGGCAGACGCTTGAGTTCACTTTCGATGCGGTACGAACGAAATTTCAGACGATTTGTGATTACGCAGCCGAAGCCGGTATTACGGTTTTCTTGCACAATCACAATCATGGATCGACTCCATCAACTGGTGCTCAGGTTCTTCGGATGTTGGATGAAGTCGACAGTCCGGCGCTTTCGTATGTTCTCGACACTGGGCAGTTTCAAGGATCGCCGGGGGCTTCCAGTGACGGCGGTCCTGCAAACAGAGCACTACCCGAGCTATATGAGTCGATTGAAATGTGTGCGCCACGTGCGGCTATGGCGCGGACTAAGTTCTATTTTGCAGAACCGGGCGACGAGCAATGGCTCGATTATCCACGTATAGTTCGCACCCTGAAAAATGCAGATTTCAATGGTCCGATATCAATCGTTTACGAACCGCGTGCTGATGTTTTATCGACAGAGGCATTGCCGGCAGCGGTGAAGTATCTGACCAACTTATTTGAGCAATCTTAATCGCCAGCAATGTTGATCGGCTTTGATCTATATACTGGCGTTCAACCTAACTTTCTAAAAGGAAATATGAATGGGTACGTTTTACGATAATTCAATTGTCCCTGATCATCTCAGGCGTGATTTCGATGTTTACGATCGGATCAACAAGCTCAAGATCGATCTTGGATCGTTCGAGACTGATGTAACTAGCCTAAAAGGCAGAGGCATTAGCGGAATCGTTTTCCATGAATCCGGATTGGTTTACCTTTCGGGACATGGCTATGGTCCCGGCCAGATGTACGACGATCCAGACCGCATCAAAGAGGGTCAGGATGCTGCGAAGTGGATCGCCAGCTCTATGATCAAGCGTCTTCACTGGGGTTTAACCTGCGGTGGTGAAGGTGGGGACTTGAACGATGTTATTTACACCGTGAAGGCTTTAGGAATGGTTGTTTCAACCGATGTTGCGTTCAACGGTGGGCCAGCCGTTATGAATGGTTTCTCGGAGCAGTGGCAGTCGGTGTTCGGCGGCGGTACGGGTGAATTCGCAGTAGATGGTGAAGACCAGAACTACGGTGGAGTTCACGCTCGAAGTGCTATCGGTGGATTTACAGGTCGATTCTCGATCGAGCCTGAAATCATCGTTGCTATCCCGCCTGAGCTTTCGAAGGCGATCATTCAAAACCGTGGATGGATCTTCCCATTGCCGCCAGCAATGCTCGATAAGGTTTCAGCTGCGCGCAGCTAGTGACCCAGTTTCGAATTTGGAAAATAAAAAGCCCCCGAGTTATTTCGGGGGTTTTTTGTTTTTTCGAAAATTAGAGCGGTATTTACGCTGCGGTGCGCATTACGAGCCGTCGGTCTTCAACGGTTCGAGGTCGATCACCGAGTTCCGACCATTGGCGTTGCACGCCGGGTTCGGACCAGGTTAGTCCGCGTACTGCCGATTTCACGGTTGCACGAACGTGGCCTAGGTTGGCGAGCGATGCCCTTGTGATGATTGACCATTTCTCGGATCCGTAGACCCAGAGTGCTTTGAATGCACGAGGATTCAAGGCTGGTGTGTAAATCATGATCCCGGTTGCGGGCGAATTGGCAGCTATGGCACGAGCGACGTTGAGACCCTGAAGTTCACCGTCGCAATCGAGTTCGACTATTGCGAGGTCAGCCTTCGACATTGCGGTCATTGCAACCATCGATTTAGCGTTCGTAACTGTGCCAGCGATCATCACACTGTCCATCGGATCGATGCACTGGTGAATTTCGTGATCAAATTCGAAATTTGCGTATACGGCTATTTTGCCGGGAGTGTCCAGTTCTGGACGCTCAACCCTACGACGGGCGACCGGTTGTTGTAGAACACGGGCAGGTGCCTGGCGTACAGCGCCTCTTGATGCGACAACTTGTGCCGAAGGAGTGCGTCGTACTACTCGACGTACCACACGTCGTTTTCCACTATTTGTGAATCGAAGGACCTTTGACATTTCCCCTCCAAAGACTCGACTTACTCATATAACTATGCGGGTAGGTAGCCCCCCTCGAATCGTTCGATTCCGCGAACGAGATTAGGAAAATAGAGAATGGACTACTGCAGAAATCACATACTCGAATCCGCAACTCAATCGAGAAACTAGGTTTTTTTTCAAGATGTACTGAATCATCCAAAGCCAACACCTTGGTTTCCTGCGAAAGCTTTGACCTGAGGAATTAGGTAAGGCACGGTTGAGAATGAATCCAACACTGCTGGCAGTTATGTACGGTGGCATATGCAATATTCACTAGAATGTGTGAATAAGCGATTCACTGATTGCAGATCGATATCAGCATTGGAAGCCCTATGAGAATCCTCGTGTCGGGTGGCTCTGGAATGGTTGGTAAAGCATTAATTACCAAGCTCACTTATGAAGACCATCAAGTTGTTCAATTGGTGAGACGAGA
>Ga0302134_10000095_pt1 | contig 29015 bp, 20 predicted proteins | sample CB9_SCM_MG_FD_203123 | JGI IMG/M metagenome (GOLD analysis project Ga0302134, IMG submission 203123) | Marine microbial communities from Western Arctic Ocean, Canada - CB9_SCM | ecosystem: Environmental > Aquatic > Marine > Oceanic | place: Canada: Western Arctic Ocean | collected 2017-09-19
TGGCCACCAGCAACGAATCACTGGAAGGGCTCTCCGACGTGCGCATCCACGCGATTTGCATTGATAAATCCAGCGGAAAAATCGTCAGAAACATCCCTTTATTACGGAAGCGCGATCCCCAGGGAGTACACAAGACAAACAGCTACGCCTCTCCCACACCAATCCTCGAGGATGGCAAACTCTATTCTCATAACGGTTCATATGGTTCCACGTGTCTCGACTTAAAAAGCGGCGAGGTGATTTGGACGAATCAGGATCTGTGGGTGATGCACGAAAACGGCCCTGGCAGCTCGCCCATACTTTGGAACGACCTACTAATTTTTCATATGGACGGTAGCGACCTGCAATTCATAGCCGCCCTCGAAAAGAAGACAGGCAGGCTTGCATGGAAAACTCAGCGCACCGGTGAGATGAACAGTAACCCTCAACTGAAAAAAGCCTACGGCACGCCTGTCGTCACCAAAGCACATGGGCGTGAAGTGCTCGTCTCACCGGCGGCGGACTGGTTGTACGGCTACGACCCGGCAACCGGCAAGGAGCTTTGGAAGGTGAAGTATGGCTCACTCGGTTTTTCAGTCGTGCCCAAGCCTGTGGTTGGTGATGGCATGGTTTATATCGGAACCAGCTTTACTCGCCCGCAGTTGCTTGCGTTCGACATCACCAAGGCCAAGCCAGAGATCGCCTGGAATTGCAAGCGGAGCGTGCCGGCCGTCTCGTCGCCTATTCTAGTAGGCGAAGAAATCTATTTCGTCAGCGACTCCGGTGGGGTTGTGACCTGTCTCGACGCAAAGACAGGGAAGGAACATTGGCGCGAGCGCATTGGCGGCAACCACAAGGCCTCTCCGACGTTCGTCGGGGGTCGGTTACTTTTCCACAGTAGGGAAGGCGAAACCGTCGTGCTCAAGCCGGGGCGGGAGTTCAATCTATTAGCCCGCAACAAACTTGATGGCGAGCATCATGCCAGTGCCGCGGTTAGTGAAGAGGCTCTTTTCCTGCGAACCAACAAAGCGCTTTACAAGATTGAAAATCGCCAAGGGCTACTGGGACACTGGAAATTTGAAGGAAATGTTTCCGACAGCTCAGGCAGTAACAACGACGGGGTGGCCATTGGAAAGCCTGGATTTGTAGAGGGTAAGATCGGTAAGGCGCTGAAACTGAACGGGCTCAATCAACGTGTTGATCTACCAAAGCTTGCCTCGGGCCTCAATCAATTAACTATTGCGACCTGGATTAACGTGAACCGTATGCCAGAGGGCGAAAAGTTTGTGTCGATCTACCACAACAACGGTTGGACGGAGGGTGATGTCCATTTAGGGTACGCTGGTCAAGAGGGAGTATTGGACCTGGGGATTAATGGGAATGCACCCAGCATGTCTATCCCAACCTTTAGGGTTAAAGACCTTCAGAAGCGCTGGGTGCACCTGGCGACTACCTACAATGGGGAGAACAAGAAGCAGGTCCGGTTTTATCTCGACGGTCAACCGGGGGAGGTCTTCAATCTCGATGAGGCGAATCCTGTAAATCTGGGTCCGGCGCGGATTGGTGCTTGGGACGTCGAACCGCGCTTGTTCGATGGCCAAATTGATGAATTATACATCTACGAACGGGTACTGACGGACGAAGAGATTCGGGAACTATTTGAGGTGGGCTCGAAAACACCTCATTAAGAGTGGTGTAAAAGCGCAATAACCACCAACAAATCAATAAAAGCTAATGGCTTTTTATTGGTTTTTAGCAGTTTATCCATCCACTGAAGAGTTGTTGGAGTGATAGGGAGCTACAATTAAAAGAACTAAAAAATATTTATTTCCTAAGCCATCTTGACACACTTTGTGAATCGACCAAAAGATCGCATCAACTAAATACTGCCCAATGTTTATGAGAAGGAAAAACTGGATTAATGCTTTATGAAACAACTGCTCCTGATTGCTCTAATAAGTTCGGGCGGCCTGTTGGCCGCCGCTGATCGCGCAAAAAACATCGTCCCGCGTCCCAACGAGCCGATTCCCAAGACGGCTTTAATGAAACTCACCGGGGAATGGGAAGATGCCAAACTGAACCGGGACATTCGCATTCTCTGGCTCTCCGGCCCCGAGGATCACAAGGGCGGTGAGCATGACTACATCCGTATCAAGGATTTGTTTGTCCCTATGCTGAAAACGATTTCACAGGTGACGGTGGACGTAGCTTTCCAGTTCCCAACCAAGGCTCAATTTGATCAGGCCGATCTCTTGATCCAATACCTCCATCTGCCGAACCTGACAGATGAGCAGTTCGAACTGTTTCAGGGCTTTGTTGATAGAGGCGGTAGCGTCGTTTCAATTCACGAATCCTGCATCATCCGTCCGGTCGAACGGGCGAAGAAGCTAGCAGGTTGCATCGGATGTTCCTGGAATGGCAATAAATCGTCGCAGTGGAGCAAGTTCTCTCATGATCATCCTTTGTATCTGAAGACAGAGCATCCGGCATTTGCCGGGCTGCCAAAATCTATCCGGTTAAACGACGAGTCCTATTGGAATCTGCTCACGCGCGACAATGTCGAGGTCATCGGGGCCATTGATTCCAAAGCTGGCAAGGACAGCAAATCCTTCGCTGATGTTTTGAAGAGCAAGGACGTTCGTAGTCACGCTTTTTGGACCTTCACTTCAGGCAAGGGAAGAATCTTCGGCACCACAACCGGCCACTACACTTACACCTTTTACGATCCAATGTATCGACTGCTCTTGTTGCGCGGGATCGCCTGGACTTTGAAGGAAGATCCGGCACCGTTTATGCCTCTGGTATTCCACGGCATCACCAACAACAAGGGGCTTGTCGGCACGACTGACGCCATGATGAATTACAAAAACCGTAAAAAATAAAACAACTAAAAGTAATCGTATGGATGACGTCACCCTGACCGTCTCATCCATCAAGGCCGACGAAATAATTTCAAACTTTTTAATAAAACGATGAAACAACTGATCCCCCTCTGTCTCTTCGCGCTTTTGCTTCCTTTTGCAGTTTTGGCAAAAGCAAAAAAGCCCAATATTGTACTGTTCCTGGTGGACGATATGGGTTGGCAGGACACTTCCGTACCTTTTCATACCGAGCACACGCCTTTCAATGACCACTTCCGGACACCGAATATGGAGCGACTGGCCAAGCAGGGCGTGAAATTCACCCAGGCTTATGCAGCGGCAGTATGCTCACCGACGCGTACATCCATCATGACCGGCCAGAACCCAATCCGCCACCACGTGACCAACTGGACGCTCAACAAGGACGGGGAAACATCTGGCAAAACAGCGCGACTCCAAGCCCCGATCAACTGGAAACGTAACGGTCTGCAACCCGATGCCATCACATTGCCCAAACTCCTGCAAAAAGCCGGCTACTTCACGATCCACGCAGGCAAAGCGCATTGGGGAGCTCACGACACACCCGGCTCCAACCCAAGGAATCTTGGATTTGACGCCAACATCGCAGGGCACGCCGCCGGTGGACCCGGTGGGTGGTATGGTAAAACCAACTTCGGCAACCATCCCGACGGCACCCCAAAGCGCCCCTGGGGAATTCCCGGGCTCGAGCATTATTACGGCGAGGAGATCCACCTTACCGATGCCACCACTATCGACGCGCTCAAGGCCGTCGAAACCGCTGTGACTAAGGACAAGCCTTTTTACCTTTACCTCGCCCACTACGCAGTGCACGCGCCCATTCGCCCGCATCCGCCATACGACGACAACTACAAGGGTAAGAAATACGCAGGCGCCAACATCCCGATCCCGGGTGTTGAGGTGAGCTACGCTTCCATGGTGGAAGGCATGGATGCCAGCCTCGGACAGGTTTTGGACAAACTCGACGAGCTCAAGGTGGCTGAGAATACCATCATTATGTTTTCGTCGGACAACGGCGGACTCTCCTATGGAGTACGCGGTAAAACGCCGAGAAATACGGGACGAAACTCACACTGTTGGCCACTGAAAGCGGGTAAAGGCTCCGCATACGAAGGCGGAACGCGCGTCCCTATGATCGTCTCATGGGCGCGGCCGAACGCCGAAAACCCACATCAGAAAAAAATTCCTATTGCCGCTGCCTCCATCTGTGACACCCCGAACATTTGCGAAGACTACTATCCCACCCTCTGTAATTGGGCTGGCATCAGTGATCTCCTTGCAGGACGTGAAGACATCGACGGCCGAGATCTGACCGCCGACGTCACCGGGAAGCCGCCAAAAGTCACCCAACCGTTACTCTTTCATTACCCACATGTCTGGGGCCCGCGCGGCCCGGGATACGAACCGCACAGCAGCATTCGACTCGGTGATTGGAAGGCAATCTACTTCTACCAACCCCAGCGCTGGGAACTCTACAACCTAAAGAACGACCTCGGTGAAGCGGAAAACCTCGCCAGCACCCATCCCGAACTCCTAAAGGAGTTATCCGATCGTATGAAAACTGAACATGATCGCCGAGATGCCCAATACCCCGCTAACCGCGAAACCAAAGAGCCCGAATCACCCAACTGGCGATGAGAACAAAAAGTAACGCGGTTTACGATCCGAGAAGACAAGTAATCCATTCGCAAGTAAATCAAGATAGAAACCGCCGGTGTAACCTCGCTCTCGCATGAGGTCATAAAGTTCGTCATGCAGCTCCTCACGACCCATCGGATCATGACCAATGACAAAGCCCGTTGGGTTTTTTTGGTTTCCATAAAAGAAACAGCGCCCTCCGCTCGATGGCTTTTTGCGTCTCTGCCGGCGTTGGCTTTGTGTCTTCGGCGAATGCCGCTTGTCCAATCGGCTTGAACAGCAAAAAACAGGGAGAGCACTTTGCTGAAATCTATTTAAAACCGATTGCGCAACCCTCACTCCGGCCCCTCGCGGCAGGAGTGGGAGACGAGGTAAACGAGTTTGGTTTTGTATTAAAATGAGGGCAAGTACGGTGGATCTTGGCACATGCTGAAGGCGAATTCCCGTTATTTAAGGAAAAGCTTTAAAAAAACGGTTGCCTTGCCTATTTAAATCAATTTTTTGTTGGTGCAAGTTTACGATTCAAGTAGATTTTGCCGATTCGCGAAACCTCATAACAATGAAAAAAGTAGTTCCTAAAAAAACACTTCGCAGCTTACAGGCTCAAGGCTTTACCCTAATCGAGTTGCTGGTCGTGATTGCGATCATCGCCATACTCGCCAGCCTTCTGCTACCTGCGCTTGGCAATGCCAAGGGCAAGGCCCACCAGATTTCCTGCATGAACAACTACCGCCAACTGCAGTTCTGCTGGCAAATGTATGTCGACGACAACAACGACCACCTGCCGCCCAACGCCACCATCCGGGGTAGTTCGCGTGGCAGTTGGGCCGCCACTGCTGCTACCTGGATCAAGGGCAACGCCTACTCCGATTCCACGGATCAAAACATTCGTGCCGGCGTTCTTTTCAAGTACAACGACTCGGTCAAGATTTACAAGTGCCCCTCTGACCGTTCCACCGTTGGCGACAAAGGCAAGATCCCACGCTTTCGCAGCGTGGCGATGAACATGCACATGAACCATATTCCTGACCCCAAAGACCGCACAAGTTGGCATAAATTTTCCGAGATTATTGCCCCGCCGCCGTCCGAAGCATTTGTGTTCATCGACGAACACGAAGGCTCAATCGACAACGCCAGATTCACCGTAACAGCTCGTAATCAATGGCGTTGGATCGATTTTGCCGGCACTCGCCACAACGGCGGTTGCGTACTCAGCTTCGCTGATGGCCACTCTGAACTTTGGAAATGGAAGGAGTCGCGCACCCTGGAAATCTCGAAAATGAAGGGTTGGATTCAAGGACAAGCCGGCGTGTACGGAAAAGACCGTGATTTAGGGCGAATTTACGACGCTATTCCAGTAATCCCGCTTTAAATTCAATATCACCTTCGTAAAACTGAGGAGACATGAAGAGACTCAAAGGGGCACCCCAAGAGTGACAAAATGGGTGACAGTGGGTGACACTAAATGTTTAACATTTATTGAGTGAGCCGATCGATTCCTTCCCCCAAAATCCCGATTTGACAACTGTCAATCGGAAGTCAGTCTTTTCCATCAATGCAATAGAGAAACTTCTCGCCACGTAAAAATATCGCGTCACCCACCAGCGCGGCAGAAGCGCTGAACCGGTCGTCCAGTTTATTCAACGTAATTGCTTTTGGCTCGGCGGCATTGCTCATGACCAAAGTTTTTCCGTTTCGATCCGTCACGTAAATTCGACCCGCTGCAGCCACCGGCGATGAGTAAATATTGAAAACCGACCCGAGCCGAAACGGCCCTCTTGGCTCGTCGCCCGTCTTCGCATTCACTCGGGACAGAACGCCCTGATAATGTCGGAGATAATAAAGCCAGCCGTCGTACAACAACGGCGACGGCACGTAAGGCGTGCTCCGGTTTTTTTGCCAGGCGATCTGCTCGGTACCGGTCAACTCCCCTTTGGCTCCGGTAAGCCGAATCGCCAACAGGGTTTGTTTTTCATAGCTGCCAGCGGCGAACACCATCCCGTCAGCGCCGACCGGCGACGCGACAATGTTCCCAGGCAACCCGCCCGCCTCCCAAATCACCGCCCCCGTCTTGAGGTCGTAACCCCGCACTCGCCTGGTTCCGCTTACGACCACCTGTCCCTGGCCGTCGTGCGTGACGACGATCGGCGTGGCCCACGAAGTGACCTCATCCCGCGGTTGGCGCCAAAGCTCCTCGCCTGTGCGCTTAGCCAGAGCGACGATGAACGATGCACCTTCGTGATCCCAGTTCACAACCACCGTCTCACCGTGCAGCAGCGGCGACGCCCCTTCTCCGTGGCCGTGCTTCACCTGCATATCTCCAAAATCCCTTGACCATAGCAGACGACCGCCGGTGTCGAGGCAGTGCAGGCCGTTTGAGCCAAAAAACGAGAGGACATGCTCCCCGTCGGTCACCGGAGAGTTCGACGCCCACGTCGCGGACTCGTGCGTGCTCTCGTGTGGTTGTCGCGTCACAACCGTTCGCCGCCAAACCACCGCGCCGGATTGCCGGTCGATTGCCATTACGGCGAACTGATGGTCAAACAACGGATTCAAGTTGTTGTGCGCGCCGTCCGGTGTCACGCCGGTAAACAGCTTTTTTGGACCCGTCATCTCGGCCGTGGTGACAAAAACCAAGCTCCCCCAAACCACCGGCGACGAGTGGCCCAGGCCGGGCAGTTCGGTTTTCCATCGGATATTTTTTGTCTCACTCCACTCCACGGGTGGGTCGGCCTTCGGCGCCACCCCAGTGGACAGCGGCCCCCGCCACTGCCCCCACTGCGCAAGAGGATTAACCACTTGCCCAAGCACACCCGCCGTGACAACGGTGAGCCCAATGGCAACAAGCAGACTGTTTGGTTTGCGTATCACAACGAAGATTTACTGCCGCCCACACTGCCTCGCCCTGCCCCTGATATCAACTCGCTTGGCCAAGCGGCCTATGGAAGCCTGTTCTTTCCAGTCTTCTTCGCGCGGGTGAAACAATTGAACGCATATGTTGTCGAGACATCACCGGAGGCAGTGCCAATAATTGACAATTGCTGACAGTATTGCCGATGGGCCAGCTTAAGCTTGAATCAGTGCAATCAGGGGTTACGCAATTGGCAATTCACCTTGCCTCACGTTGGCCAAGCTTACACCTATTCTCGATTTTAAAACCCTGATTATCCTGTCCCTCCATCTTCATGCTACGGATCAACTTGTAACTTTGGTGAGAATGTTTAAATGGATGATTATTCAACCCCATCGACGCTAGACTCCCGCTCACCCCTTTAAACTTGTCCCATAAATCATCCTTTCATCCTGAAGTTGCATCCGTATTCTTTTGTCTATGGGATTGTCTAAACAGAATGCAGTCGTTGTCGGTGGCGGCAGCGGCATGGGCGAAGCGATTGCGCTTGGATTGGCAGCGGAGGGCGCAACGGTCGTCGTGGCCGGCCGCCGTCTGGCAAAGCTCAACGAAGTCGCCACCCAAGCCGACGGAACCATCCTTACCCACACGGTCGATGTCGCCGATCGTGGCAGTGTGGAAACGTTATTCGCCTGGATCAGTGAGCGACTTGGCCAACTGCATATATTGGTGAATTGCGCCGGGGCCAACGTGCCCAAGCGCTCCATGAGCGAACTGGCCCCGGACGACTGGGACAAATTGATGGCCATCAACGCAACCGGCGCGTTCAATTGCATGCACTACGCGCTGCCGCTGATGCGCCCCCACAAGACCGGCCTCGTTATCAATATCTCATCGACTTCCGGCAAGCGGGCCGCTCCGCTCGGCGGCGTGGCCTACAATGCCAGCAAATTTGCCATGGCCGCACTAGGCACAAGTGCCAATGAGGACGAACGCGAAAACGGTATTCGGGTGACAACGATTTTCCCCGGCGAAGTGGACACTCCCATTCTGAGCAAGCGACCGGTGCCACCCTCGGCTGAGCATCGCGCGAAAATCCTGAAGCCGGCCGACATCGCCGACATCACGGTTGCCATCGCCAAGCTGCCACCTCTGGCGCACGTGCCGGAGCTGGTTATCAAGCCGATCGGTCAGTCGTTCATTTAGTCGCCGAATTCGCCCGAGCTTCCAAATTTATTCCGCGCAGCCTCGCCGAATTCGGCTACGGATTGATTAAGTTGCTTGAGCAACTCGGTTCGAGTCAAACCCGACGCTCCTCGAGCCGTTTTGATGACGGTATTGCATTCGTTTTCATCCATGAAAACAGCCGCATCCAACAGTCTCTTTTCCTCCCCGGTCGGTATCGCCAGGAAGCCGTGCTTGTCGGCGTGGACCAACTGGCCAGGCTTAACGTGCTGCCCGAAGACCTGCACCTCGCAACCCCAGTTGACTGGAACCACGTGTGCATGCCCCACGCACAACCGCCTGGCCAGGGCCTTCAGCCCGGCATTGGTCATCTCATCAACATCCCGTACGGCGCCATCCGTGATGGTTCCGACGCATCCGAGTGCGCGATGAATATTCGCGTTGACCTCGCCCCAGAAGGAACCGGTCGTGGCCGGTTTGTCCAAATCCTGCACAACGACGATCTTGGGCCCCGGGATTCCGGCGATGTATTCGCGATATTCCTCAGCTCGACGCGCTCCGCCTGCCTTATGCCGTGATTGGCTCGGTTCGATCTGCAACGTGACCGCCCAGCCGACCATCGGGCCCATTTGTGGCATGAAATCCGTCGTCACCTCGGGATTGATCGCGGTCTGGGCCGGGTCATGCCGGGTGATCTGTTCCCACCCGTTGTAGATGGTTGGCGTGTTCCAGCGCTTGAGTTGTAGCAGCACCTCGTGAGGCAACGGCGGTGTAAAATGCTTTTGATCCATAGGTGAAAACGTTAATTGGCCATTTACGGCATGCGCAATGTAACAACGACCTCTACTATCACCAGTAAAAACCCTCGAGCACAGACCGAGCTAACCAACGTACCGAAGAAGCCCTCTCAAAAGCTTGACCAAGCGGAGTATACGAACACGATCGGTAACCTTCCCATTCGCGAGTAAAGGGTATTCAGAATTGATTAAACACCAGCTTTGACAAGATCAACTGGGTTGAATGTCTTGATATCACGAGGGTCGTTCCCTTAAATAGTGGAGTGCCGAGGGTCATCGCCATAGCCAATCAAAAGGGAGGGGTCGGGAAAACAACCACAGCCGTCAACCTGTCGGCCTGCCTTGGCGCACTTGGCAAACGCGTGTTGTTGATCGACATGGACGCGCAGGCCAACTGCACCAGCGGCCTGGGTCTCGAGAAAACACCCAACGAAAGCCTCTACCCTGTCCTGCTTGGTGAGAGTACGCTCGAGGAGAAAATCAAGGAGACCGACTACGCAGGCGTATCGCTAATCCCGAGCGAGTTCGACCTGTGCGCCGCCGAGGTGGAGTTGGCCCGAATGTCGTTCGACGTCGACAACGGCGAGACAGACGAGAACCGTGAGCGCCATCTGACATGGCTGAAGGAAGCGCTGCAACCGATCGTCAACGGGCCTCGCTTTGACGTGGTGCTGATCGACTGCCCGCCGTCACTCGGCAAGCTGACACTGAGCGTATTGATCGCCGCTCACGGCCTGCTGATTCCACTGCAATGCGAATATTATTCACTGGAAGGCATCAGCTCGATCACCGACCTGATGGAGAAGCTGAGGACATCGGGGGTGAACAAAAATCTCGAGCTGACCGGCGTGCTCATGACGATGTTCGACAGTCGCACGAACCTCTCGCGATTGGTTGTCAGCGAGGTGCGCAAGCATTTCGGGGACAAGGTTTTCCGAACGGTGATCCCACGCGCCACGCGTGTCGCCGAGTCGCCGAGCCACGGCAAGCCGATCCTTTACTACGACCCCTACAGCGCCGGTTCCGCCGCGTACGAGGGAACCTCGAAGGAGTTGGCCAAGCGGCTTGGCCTAGAGTGAAAAAGCCTTGCAGTGGTAACCTGCAAATCCTACATTCCGCGCCGCTATAGCCTCATTGGCCGCCTGGCCAAGCAAACATTTCAACCATGAAAAAACAGACAAAAACAATAATTACCGCGCTCGTTGCAGCAATGCTCATGACGACTGGCTGTGATAACGGAAAAACAGAAATAACGCAGAGTGCCGACACAGGACAACTCGATGCATTGAAGAAAGAAAACGAGACCCTCAAGGCAGAGGCCGCCAAGAGCCGGGCGGAGTTGGCCAGCCTGCAATCCGAAATCAAGGCAAAGGCGGCAGACACCCCCGCGCCAGTTGCCGCAACCCCCGCAGATCCCAAGGCAACGAACGATCAATCTACTGGTAATCCGGCGACAAAAAAAGAGCGCTTCAGCTACGCCGTTGGTCTGCAGATTGGCGGAGATTTCGGTGGCAAGAAAATCGAAATTGATTTCGGCCAGTTTGCCGAAGGCGTCAAGACGGCTTACCTATCGAAGGACGAATTGATGACCAAGGAGGAATCAAAAAAAATCCTCGATGATGTGTGGAAAGATTATCAGCAGCGGGAACAGACCAAGCGTACGGCCGAGGCGGACATCACCAAAAAAGCTAGCATCGATTATCTCGCCGCAAACCGGAAGAAACCCGGCGTCAAGATAACGCCCAGCGGCTTGCAATACCGAGTCATCAAAGCGGGTAAGGGCTCGTCGCCCACAAAAAGCGACAAGGCAGAAGTGCACTACCGGGGCTGGACCATCGACGGCAACGAGTTCGACAGTTCCCACTCGCGCAACGAGACCAGTACGTTCGGGGTGACCCGGGTCATTCCCGGCTGGACCGAGGCACTGACGATGATGAAGCCGGGCGGCAAGTGGGAGATCGTTGTCCCTCAGGAACTGGCCTACGGCCCGGGCGGTAAACGCCCCAAGATACCGCCCTACTCCACCCTGCGCTTTGAGATTGAACTGATCTCTGTGGAACAAGCCAAGGTCGCTGCCAAGAAGCCTGTGACAAGCAATATCGTCCGCATTCCTTCACAGGCCGAGCTCAAACAAGGTGCCAAGCCGGAAATCCTGACAAAGGAACAGGAAGCCGAGCTGAAAAAGAAGAACCAGTAACCCGCGCAACCTTGCGTAGGTTACTTGATATTCCTGATACTGATGTTGCGGAAGGAGACGGCGTCACCGTGGCCAGCAAAGCCGAAGTACCCGGACTTACGCAGACGTCCCTTGAATTTGCCAAGATCATACATTGGCTTTTCCACATTGGCCAAGTCGGCGTTAAGGATGAGTGTGCCGTTTAGCTCCACCTTGATCCTTGAGCCATTAACCGTGACTTCCTGGAAATTCCACTCACCCACTGGGCGCTGATAGCCGCGGGCGGCTGGCGCCATGCCATATGCCGACCCGTGGTACTGCGAAGGATGCAGCTTGGCATACTTCTTGGCAGAGTCGTCGAGCACCTGCAGTTCACACATGCCAACATAGGCTGTGTCACCACTCCCTGGATATCGGATGGCGAGGCCGTTGTTCCCACCTGGCGGCAGCTTAAATTCCATCCGCGCCGAAAAGTCACTCAATTCATCGTTGACATAAATGGTGCCTCCCTTGCCTTTCATGCACTGGATTGAGCCTTGGTCAACGCTGTAATTATTTGTCGGGCCAGCCCACCCTTCAAAATTCTTTCCATTGAATGCTGACTTGAAATCATTACCCTCCTTTGATGCCAAGATTTCATTACCCTCGTTAGTGCCTATCTCGCGGATGAAAACGTTCCGCCAGCGAATTTCGCCACCGTGGGTCTGCAACTGAATTGGGCCGGTCCGTGGAATTTGACCCTTCCGGTTGAAATAGTTTTCCATCCGCGCGTGATCGACAATCATCTCACCGTTGAGCCAGACCGAGACACGTTCGCCGACCATGATGATGCGAAAACTGTTCCATTGGCCAAACGGCTTGTCCGCCAGCACAAGTGGATCCTTCCCAGGAGCGCCTTTGCTGTTATTCCACAAGCCGCCGGAACCTTTGTTCGCACCGATATTAAACTTGGCCTCCTCGGTGCTGTCCCAAATTTGCACCTGGGGTATGCCGCGCAAATAAATCCCACTGTCGGCCTTGGGTACCGTCTTGTAGTCAACAAGGAACTCAAAGTCGCCGTAGTCTTTCTGGGTGCTCAGGTAGAGCCCATGGCCATCGTTGACGAGTTCCTCGCCGTCCACTGACCAATGTTGCGCGATATCTTTTAGGCTCGCCGCTTTTTTCTCTGCCAACTTGTCGGCGGAGAGTGCCTTCCACTTAACGGGATCTTCCGTCTTGAGCCCCCACCATCCGGTGAGATCCCTCTCATTGAACAACGAGGTGAAGCCCTTGGGCGGTTTCCCTGCCTGGGCGGACTGGCTTGCAGTGAAACCAACAACAGAAACCACAGCCAAAGCCACGGCACGATTCAACCAAGTGAGTGTTTTCATTTTGATCATCCGATTTTGGGGCGGGCAGTCTTAACCGCCACCCTAGCGCCGGCCAGCCAAAACTTGCCCAAGCGCGCAGTTTGAATTGATGGCCCATCCGTTTTCAAGCAGATTGCCGGTGGCCAACCGCCCCGCATGTTACCAAGACTCTTTATCCCCTTAATCGCAATCGCATGCGCCCTGCCCCTTGCTGTGCCTAGCCAAGCAGAGACGGTCAGGCCGGCTCACGACCCGCTCGGGCAGCTTTTCCGTTATGCTCCAATGCCCAAGGCCACGCGAAGCATTGTCATCCCGCTGGGCAATATTCAGTTTGCCTTCGACACCGAGAACCTCAGGGAGCACAGCGTATGGCGTGGCAAACTTGACCTGTACGGCCCGCAATACGTCAACGCAAAGCGCCCATTCATCGCCCAACCCAACGGCCAATTCCTGTGGGGAAACCCGCCAACGCTCCCGTGGCGAACGAGGTCACCCGGAGCCAAGTTCTCCCTCGAAGGCGATCAACCAAAAGGAAAATTTACCGGCACGACCACCGATGGAAAATCTGTGACGCTCCGTTACACGTTTCAGTTGGAGACCGGCGAAACCGTTGCCGTGCAACTCCGCCCATCGAACAGTCCCAGAGGCTTGCAGCGCGCTTTGACTATCAGCCAATGCAAAAGCCCGCTCTGGTTTCTCGCTAACAGTTTCCAGAACGGCACAGCAAAACGCGCTGTTACCGTTGACGGGATCAATGGTCTAGCCGTTCAAGTCACAAGCACCCCGTTGAGCTATACCGAACCGATCATCACCGAGGCCGGCGCGGAAACCATTTACGACACGCAGACAATCGAGACGGTTGCCGAGCAGCATTGGGTACTTGTTCCCCCACACAAGGGCGAGGCCACATTCATCATTACCACCCATCACGATGAGCACTTGGCTGTGCTCCCAAAGAACGCCGCATCCCCCTTGGCCAAAATCGGTGAAGTGGGCCAAGCAGAGTTCAAGCCGGGAGCAGGACCGAGAAGCGCCTACTACAAAACCGAGTATTTACCCCTACCCCCCGACCTGGATTTGTTGATCACAGGAATGGACTGGCTCGGGGACGGGCGACTTGCCGTTTGCACCTGGCCCGGCGAGGTGTATCTGCTCGACGGCCTGCTCGACGATGCCGGGCCTGTCACGCTCAACCGCTTGGCTAAGGGGTTGAACGAACCGATGGGCCTGCTTGTGCGGGATGGCAGGCTTTACGTCTCGCAAAAGCCAGAACTCACCGAGATTGCATTCGATGAAAAAACCAATAGGACAAAGTTCACGCGTGTCAGTGCGGACTGGGGTTACTCCGGGCATTACAACGCCTTCTCTTACGGGCCAGTCCTGGATCGTGACGGGCAGTTCGTCCTCGCCAACGCCGGACACAGTGGCCGTTGGGACATGAAATTCATGGGCTGGGCAATCCGGAGAGGCAGCAACGGAACCATGGATGGCGTCGCCTCCGGCTTTCGCGAACCGAACGGCATTGGGGTATTCGGCCCTGAACGGGATATTTTTGTGACAGACAACCAAGGCCACTGGACGGCGGTGTGCGAACTCAACCACCTACGCCCTGGTAAATACTTTGGCCGCCCCTCCTCCACTCCCGACTCAAAAAAACTTTACGAGGGACGCGGCACCTTCACCCCGCCGGCGATTTGGTTCCCCTACTCGCTCGCCCGCTCGATCTCCGGTATGGCCGAAATTCGAGATAACAGATTTGGCCCCTTCAAGGGTCAGTTGCTCGTCGGCGATTTTCAGAATGCACTCGTCACCCGCGTGTTTCTAGAGAAAGTAAACGGCGAATATCAGGGCGCCGTGTTCTCATTCATCACCGGCTTTCGATCCGGGGTGAACAGGCTGAGTTTCGGCCCCGACGGCAACCTTTACGTAGGCGGCTTGCAGCGCACCTGGACAAGTATCGCTCCCGATCCGGCGTCACTTGAACGCGTAACCTTTACCGGCAGCAACCCGTTCTCCATCCGGAAGGTCGAGGCCAGGCTGGATGGGTTTCTGCTGACGTTCACTGAGCCTGCCAATCCAAGCGCCGCAGACCCTGACAACTTCGACATATCGCAGTTTCGTTACACGTACCACTCCGATTACGGCTCACCCCGATTCAACCACGCCGGGGAGAAAGGCAGCCAGACACCGATCGAGGTGACCGATGCAACGCTGTCGGCTAACCGACTCGAGTTGCGCCTCTCACTGAGTGAATGGAAGGAGGGACACGTCACACAGGTAAGGTGTTTTGACGTGATAAGCGAAGCCGGAAAAGACCTCTGGCACGACACATTTCATTACACACTGAACCAAATCCCGAAGCCGTGATGTGCTTGGGCGGGGTTCAGGCCGGAACCTTGTTCCGCAGTAATCCCCTCATGTACTTAGCCAAGGTCACGTTGGCCGGACAGTAACCCTAATGTTACATGTGGCACTCGAAGTCTTTCATCAGGCGCTCGGCGGGGGGGGTAGCAGATTTCAAGATCGTGAGCCAGTGCATTCTGTGAAAAAGCGTTCAGGTGAAGATCGATGCATTTGTTCTCATCCCGAAAATGCGGCATCGGCAGATCGATAATCTTCTGGCGTGATTCGGACCCGTCTGACCTGGCGAACATTTTTTAACTAACCAGCAATTCGGCTAGAATAACTTCGTTCGAGAAAATATCCGCCCCCTGGCCGGTGATCTCATCAACTATTTCTCACTTCAAATGATCTTTTATTTCGAACAACGTTGCCAAAAGATCAATTTCTAACCGCCAAGCTAATGTGTCAGTCACGGCCAATGCCAAAAAGCAAAACATTGTGTGATGCCTGGGTTTTTCGTAGTTTCCTTGCCGGATGAAATTTGCCTCTCTAAGCATGGCTTTACTCGTTGCCGTGGTTGGAACCGCTGCGGATGAACCGCAGGCGGATCGACCAGGCATTGGGCTGAAATGGGAGGCGGACGGGACGGCATCGGCTCAGCTTGAGAAATGCTCACTCGAAAAAGTGCTGCAGTCACTCAGCGAACAGGGTCGCTGGCAGATTTTTGTTGAACCGGATTTAAGGCTTCAGGTCACAACACGGTTCAAAAACCTGACTCACTCAAAAGCACTTCGCCGCCTGCTGAGCGATGTCAATTTCGCAATCATCCCATCCCCCAAAGCCTCGTCCAGGCTGCTTGTTTACAAAACTTCATCCGAAAAAGCGGTCGTTCGAATCGTCCCAACCAAGCGCTTGGCCATACGCAAAAAAGTCAGGATTAAGCCAGGCAAAATCCCCAACGAACTCGTCGTCACGCTCGAACCGGGCTCGGGAATCGACATCGAGGCTCTCGCCGCCGAACTCGGCGCGAAGATTGTCGGCAAAATCGACGGACTAGACGTTTATAGGCTTCGTTTTGAAAACGAACAACAAGCCGGAAAAGCCGAGGCGCTGCTCGAAAAAAATGAGGGCGTAGCCTCCGTCGACAGCAATTACAGCATCACCCGCCCCGACACTCTCACGCCGGTCGAGCTTGCGGCACCAACGCTGAATCTACGCCCCTCGTCCGCGGACGAGGATGGAATCGTGATCGGCCTCGTTGACTCGAGCGTCCAGCGAGAAGGGTCACAGGTCAGCGATTTTTTATTGCAAGAAATCCCCATGGCTGGCGCCCCTGCGGACAGTTCGGATCAAGTCAACCACGGGACATCGATGGCAGAGACGATCCTACGAGGCCTATCCGCCTCCCTTGATGGCGAGCAGGAAACCTCGGTGAAAATCTTGCCAATCGATGTTTACGGCCAATCTGAAAGCACCTCAACCTTTGAAGTGGCTCTAGGCGTTCAGGCGGCGATCGAAGCCGGCGCCGACATCATCAGCCTCAGCCTTGGTTCAGACGAGCAAAACGACCTGATGCGAGCCGTCATTCAATCCGGCGCGAACAGCGGGGTTTTATTTCTCGCCGCAGCCGGAAACGAACCGACCGGCCTGCCTGTTTATCCCGCGGCCCAGTCGGAAGTCATCGGCGTGACGGCACTAAACCGGAGCGGGCGCAGTGTTGCCAATTACGCCAACTCCGGAAACTTCGTCGAAGCTGCAGCGCCCGGCGCCGGAGTGACCGTGTTTAATAACCAGACTTTTTATGGCACGGGCACTTCTTTTTCCACGGCCTACCTGGCCGGGGTCGCGGCCGGTATCGCCTCGACAAAAGGGCTCCCGATGGCAGAAGTGCGAAGAATGATCACCACGGAAATGAAGCCACCTGGCACCGGGCCCTGAACTGGCTGGCGTGCCGGCCGGTTATTAGTCCTCCAGGCCAGCCTCACGCTCGAGTTGCAGCAACACTTCCAGCAACGCCCGAATTCCGCACCCTAGACCACCGTTGATCTCAGCAATGTTAAACCCGGAGATGATACTGAGAACACGAGGAACACACACCAATGCAACAGCAATTGAGATCACAAGACAGTTCTGGCTTTTTTTCGAGATAACTGAATTCAAAAACAAGGAAGCCATTAAACTTCCAACACCGGCAGCAACTAAAACTGAGTCTTTGAAAAACATATAAATACCTTCCCAAGCGGATAACCTAGACGATCCCAATAAGAACCCATCTGATACAGCACACTAAGCCAATATTGAAATCGTCCGGGACGGTTATAAATAACGCAAGTTGTCGTAGTGTGTAACTGCAAGAAAAAAATCTCCTTGGATTGTATTTATTAAGATTTTCTTTTTCGAAAGGGCACTATCCATTACGGTTCGCTCGGCGTATTAGCCGAAAAAGTGAACCAAGATATCTCATCAAATACTTTTGTTGCTGGCCAACGCTGGGCCAGCAGTTCGGAACCCGAACTTGGCCTGGGGATCGTTGATTCAACTGAAGAACAATCAGTCGATATTTTCTTCCCGGCTTGCGACGAAACTCGACGTTACTCACTTGAGTCACCGCCTCTCTATCGAGTCAGCTTTCAAGCTGGAAGTACTATTCAAAGTGAAGACAAAACCGAATTAATTATCGAACGTGTTTCAGAGTCCGGAGGGCTGCTTACTTATCACGGGGAGAACGATGTTCTGCTTGAGCAGGAACTTCACCCCGGAATGTCAGATCGTGGCCCAGAGGAGCGATTATTACGGGGCCAAACCAGCGACAGTACGCTCTTCGATTTACGTCTTACTGCCATGAACTTGATCTTTCATTGGCGCAAATCCCCTGTCCGGGGTTTACTCGGCGGCAAAATCGACCTAATTCCGCATCAGATGTACGTTGCCCACGAGGTGTCCAACCGGCAACTGCCCCGGGTACTGCTTGCAGACGAAGTCGGCTTGGGCAAGACCATTGAGGCCTGTTTAATTCTGAATAGAATGCTTGTTTGCGGTCGAGCCAAACGCATTTTGATTATCTTGCCCGACTCGCTGGTCAATCAATGGTTCGTTGAACTGCTCCGTCGCTTCAACCACTGGTTCAGTATATTCGATGAGGAACGCTGCAAAGCGATCGAGGCTTCTCAAACCGGTTTTAATCCTTTCGAAGACGACCAATTGGTGCTGACCAGCATCGATTGGTTGGCGAAGTCGGCCAAGCGAACAGAACAGGCGATTCAAGCTCCCTGGGATTTACTTATTGTTGATGAGGCTCACCACCTCGAATGGCATCCGGATAAACCAAGCGCTAAGTACCAACTTGTTGAAGCCCTGGGCCAACGGGCTGGATCACTGCTGTTGCTGACTGCAACCCCCCAGCAGTTGGGTCTGATGAGTCATTTTGCGCGATTACGCCTATTGGATCCCAATCGATTTTCTGACTTTGAGATATTCAAGGAGGAAACTTTGAATTACGAACCGGTCGCAAAACTTTGCCAAAAAATCATTGCAAATGAAGAGTTAAAGAAATCAGAACTAGGACAGTTTCCCGCCACAAATGCTATCCTTGCCAAGGTGAACTCTGAATTGGGCAAGGGTAAAAAACTCACTGAGCCGACAAGAGCCGAGTTGATTCGAGACCTCGCTGACAGGCACGGCACAGGCCGGGTGTTGTTTCGTAATACACGAAAAACGATCCGTGGTTTCCCCAGGCGCTTGGCCAAGCTGAGCCCTCTGGGTTTCGATGACACAAGCCAAGACTTCGAAAACGACCGTGACGAATTTGATTTCGACATTGAACTGACTGATAAAGAGCCAAGGTACAACTTTGTCGATGACCAACGGATTAAGTGGCTGGTCTCCCTTTTGCGTAAAAACGCTGCCGACAAGTTTCTCCTGATATGCCGGAGCAAGGCAAAAGCTTGCGCTATTGAAGAGGCCGTAAGAAGCAAGGTTAACCTGAAAATAGCAATCTTTCATGAAGAGCTAACCCTGATCCAGCGGGATAGAAACGCCGCTTGGTTTGCAGAAGAAGATGGCGCCAAAGTTTTGATTTGCTCAGAAATTGGCAGCGAAGGAAGGAATTTCCAGTTCTGCCAGCACTTGGTTTTATTTGACCTCCATTTGAACCCAGAACTGCTTGAACAACGAATCGGGCGCTTGGATCGTATTGGGCAAAAAAATGACATAAAAATCCATATCCCCTACCTAAAGCCAAGCAATAGAGAAACCTTGGCCAATTGGTTCCATTTGGGCCTAAACGCATTCGAGGAAAGTATATTGGGCGGGCAAACCATCTTGGATGAGTTTGAGGGGCGTCTACACAAGTCGTTTTCCGGATTAAAAGAAAACTTAGTTAAATTAATTAATGACACCGCCGAAAGTCGCAAAAAGCTAAAAGTCCAACTTCAGGAAGGCATGGATCAACTTCTGGAAATCAACTCTCATTCGAGCGCTGTTTCCAGTGACTTGATCCAACAAATCCAAAAGAGTGAGAAATCAATCGAACTGGAAGAATTCGCTCTCCGCCTTTTTGACTTTATGGGACTTGGAATCGATGACATTGCCCCGCAAACCTATCGGATTACTAACGCCCATCGGTTACCGATTAATTTACCGGGCAACCGCGATGGCGTGGTCAGTCTCACTTTTGACCGGACTCGAGCCGTTTCCCGAGACGATATGATCTACGTTTCCTGGGATCATCCCATCATGTCGGCTTGTGTTGAACAACTATTGGGATCAAATGATGGAACTGCTGTTTTTGTACACTGGGACACCGATTCTACTCCCGCTCTCCTAATGGAGTCCGTATTTATCTTAGAATGCTTAGCCCCATCCGAATTGAACGCAGACCGCTTTCTGCCTCCCACCCCCATTCGGATTGTAATGAACCACCGTGGAAAACCTGAGCTTAATACGGACCAGAGATTTATCTCCCTGCCTAAAACTATGAGAAATGCCCCAGCCCACCTAATTCAAGAATTTAGGCAAATAAAAAAACTGATACCACCAATGGTTGAGGCTGGTGATCAACTTTTATCTGAACAAGTGACAAAGTTAAAACATCAAACTGTCGCGACTATGAGCCAAAAACTTTCCGCAGAAATTAATCGTCTCGAAACCTTGGCAAAAATAAATGTCAATGTCCGATCGAGAGAAATATTCATGCTGAAAGAAGAGAAAAAGAAATTGGAACAATGCCTTGGTCAAGCGCGATCCCGGCTCGATTCCATCAGGTTGATCTGGAAAGGGAGTATGGAGCGGCTACAGAACTAGAGGGCGGAGCAAAAAAAAATCCCTCAATTTTAAGTATGTTTTTTCCGACTGTTTAATGACTGGCACATTTGTCGATGACGGCAATACGGACAATCAACTCTCCAGCAAAGAATTTCATCCCCGCCTTCGCGGGCTCAGATAATTCCGGGAATCAGTTATTCACTTTACAACGGCGCGCGTTAAGATTTTTTTTAGGAAGAGTTAACGAACAACTCTAGCCCCTCCCCCTTCCATAATTTTCTCCACTTCAGCAACAGAGGCCATGGAGGTGTCTCCGGGGGTTGTCATAGCCAACGCTCCGTGGGCAACACCATAATTAACCGCTTTAGCGGGATCACCGGTTTTTAAAAGACCATAGATCAAACCAGAGGCGAAACTGTCCCCACCACCGACTCTGTCAAAAATCTCCAACTGGGGATGATAGACGCCTTCAAAAAAACGGCCTGCAGCCCAGCAAACGGCACTCCAATCGTTAACAGTTGCTGAACTCACAGTTCGGAGGGTGCTTGCAATAACTCTTAGATCCGGATATTCAAGAACAACTGCGCCGATCATTGCCTTGAATTTTTCAACATCAATTGACGAGATGTTATCATCGAGACCCTCAACCTCAAAACCCAGACAAGCTGTAAAATCCTCTTCATTGCCAATCATCACATCCACATATTTTGCAATCTCACGATTCACTTCCTGTGCTTTCTTCTTCCCGCCGATACTTTTCCATAGTGAGGGTCGGTAATTAAGGTCATATGATACAACTGTCCCATATTTTCTGGCTGCCTTGACCGCGGTTATTACCGTTTCTGCGGTGGACTCGGAGAGCCCCGCAAAGATGCCGCCTGTATGAAACCAACGGACACCCTGGTTTTTAAAAATATCCTCCCAGTCAAAATCAGCTGGTTTGATTTGTGATGCAGCTGTTGAGCCGCGATCGGACACGCCCAACGCACCGCGAATACCAAAACCGCGCTCTGTAAAGTTTAATCCATTTCGGACGGTCTTCCCTATGCCGTCATAGGGAATCCAGTTGATCAACGAGACGTCAACCCCGCCCTGCAGGATAAAATCCTCCAGCAATCTTCCGATTTCGTTATCAGCAAAAGCCGTAATGATCCCGGTTCGCAATCCAAAACATCGTCTCAGCCCTCGCGCTACATTATATTCCCCTCCACCTTCCCACACATCAAATCTGCGTGTAGTTCGAACCCGGGTATGCCCAGGATCCAGTCGCAACATGATCTCACCCAACGAAATTAGGTCGTATTTGCAAGATTCCGGATCTTTTATTTTTAAAACTGACATCTCAAGAAAGCGCCAAAGTGCGCAGGAGGTTTCTAAACATTCGACACACAGTCAATCCGCAATTGAATCTATACCTGAAAAAACGCGCTTACCCTGAATCATCAACATTGCTACAGGACGCCTATGATGAACGATCGCCTCTGGCACACTTAACACTGAGTCGTTGTAAGGAATTACGGCCATGTTCGCAATCAAGCCTTCCTTCAACACCCCAATTTCATCCCCCAAACCCAGCGCCGTCGCACCATTTTCTGTTGCCATTTGCAGCAAATCCTCGCAAGGCAACTCCGGATGGTTTCGGCTGAGTTCCTGCATTTCAGCGAACATGTTCAGCCCAATCAACGCCGTCTCTCCGCCTGTGCTGGCCAAACTGTCTGTTCCAATGCAGATATTCACCCCGGCTTTGGCCAAGCGATCACAGTCGAAATTGGCGTGACCAAACCAAGCGTGACTTCTAGGGCAATGAACCACATCGGCCCCCACTCTCTGCAGCATTTCGATATCGGCGTTGATCAACCTGTTGGCGTGAACAACCAATGTTTTCTTTGAGAACCCAGCCGCCTTGGCCAAGTGCTGCACAGGTGTGCCCTTGCCACAGTCACCCATTACCCTGCCCAGGGAACTCATCGTGTCGTAAAGTGGTCCGGCTCCATCGACAAACATATCCCATTCATCATCCGACTCGGCCAAGTGGATGCTCAATGGCAACAAATTTTCATCCGCAAATATCGCAAGCGCTTTTAACCCTTCCGGCGTCATGGTGTACGGTGCGTGAGGAGAAACTCCCACCTTTAACGCAAGTGGCTCATTCGCCATCAACTCATTCTGGGCCAGGTCAATCGCAGCGATTTCATCTTCAGAATGATAAGCTATGAGTTCGATAAACGGGCAAACTAGAAGGGGGGTCTGGGATGCCATGCGCGCATACATTCCCGGCACTGATTCGATATTTGCCACCGTCCCGCAACCCGTACTCATCAACATATCAGCCCCGGCAAGCCAAGCGACCTCATGATCATCATGCGTTAACGACTTCTTGATCGACACGATCTGAGCCAGCCAGTCGGCAAATGATGTGCCGGGAGACAACCCGCCGGCCAACCCAGAATAATCGAGATGGCAGTGAGCGTTTACAAATGCCGGGAAGATTATCGAGTCCCCAAGATCAACCACAGTCTCACCCGCTTCGGGAGCCATGTCATCTCGAGCCCCCACCTCTGCAATCCGCTCGCCCCTAATCCGAACCGCCCCATCTGCAATGAGATTCCCTTTGCTCGCCCAGATCGCGCGTGACTGAAGAATCATTCAACGAGCCTCAACTTGTGGTGAATTGTAGATCCAAATGTCAATTATACATCCGCCAACTGTCTTGTCTGCTTGGCTATTGCCGCCCCCGAGTGATGTCTTGTGATTGTTTTACCGTGACGTTTCCGCAGTTGCTGCTGAACTTTTTTGGTCACCAAATCAATGGCTGCATACAGGTCACTTTCTTGATCCTCTGCAAACATATCCGTCCCCTTGAAATAGAGATGCATGGTGCATTTGTACTTGTTCCCCGGGAGACCAACATGATCCCGCTCCAGATTCACCCGGGCTTCCAATGCCCTTTGGTTCATATGTTCAAATTTGTGAACACAGCCGCTCACATGATCTTTAATTGCCTCGGTGAGTTCAACATTGTGGGAATCAAGAATTAGCTTCATGGAGTTGAAGACTGCACTGACAATGCTCAAATGACGAGCAAAAGTTACGCTGCATCTTGGCATAAACCATGCCAACTAAATGAACCAGGCACCCCCAAAGCGAAAGCCGGTTAGCGGTCCTTTTACTTCACTTTTTCCAGCAGTTTAAGCGCGGCTGCCACCTCCAACACGATGGGCGGAGAGAACATTTGATAAGTGACATCCTTCTTTTTGTCGGTCTTTTTGCCGTTCAGTGGAGGGTATTGGTATTTCCCCTTGACTGTTGAGGCGAGGTGAAACGTGTACCGCCCGACAGGCACCTTGAACTTGGCCAAGTCAATTTCAAGCGTGGCTTCGCCCTGATCCTTTTTCACCTCCAGTTCCCCCAACTTGTCCAGTTGGGAGATGCCGAATACTTTTAACTTGATGCTCTCATTGTACTCGCCAGTGCGCTTAACTTTGAGCGGGATTTTCACCTTGCCGTTGGTGAACCCCGTGAACGGGACATCGCCCACGGTTGTCACTTGAATCGGCTCTACATCCTCCGCATTGATGGACAATGCACACTCCTTGGCCACTCGCGAAAAAACTGCCTCCTTGTCATAATCCCCGACACGGTGAATTGTTGCTGTTGACCACGCCGCTTGTTCCACTTCCCGGTCGCCGACCATCGCCTTCCCTACAAAGCGGACGTCCCCGATGAATGAAGCCACCGGCTCTGATGCTGTAAGGAACGCTGTTATGGCTTTTTGGTTGGCCTTGACCCGGCAGTGGTGCAACTCAACCCCTTTCGGCAAACCTTCAGCGGTAATAGTGATTGGCCCGGTAAAGTTACCCTCGCGCAGGACGATGATTTCTACAGGCAGCGTCGACCCTTTGCGAAGGTGCGTTGCCATTAGTTCGATTATCTTGTTTTTTTTCCATACAGCCGCAACCGTTTGCGGGTGAACCACCAACCGGAAGCCGGGGCGCTCGCGACGCAAAGCCACCACGTAGCCCCTCGATGGATCGTCCGTGGACTGGTTGACCAAGTCGCGCAGCATCACGCGACAGTGGCCCTCAGCCTTGGCCTGAAACCGCCACGACATATCGCGATTGGAAACATTGAATCCACGCCCGCCTGGGTTGTCTTTTGAATCGTAAAACTCTTTGACGGCTTCCGGTGATTCCTTGCCGTCTTTCGAAACTCCCACAAGCTGAGCAGTGACGTATGGATTCGTGCTGCAACCCAATCGCTGCGAAAAAACATCAAGCCAATAGACTTCATTCTTTTTGATCAAAAACATGAAACAATCGACATCACGAGCCGGATAAAAACTTCCCGCAACCAAGCCGGGAGTTGGAATTCTCTGAGCTCGATCTGCTGTGTCGTTACCGCCCTGCTCCATCGTGAGTGGGTTGCCTGGGCGAAGACCAACAAAGAACGGGTTGCTCGCAACACTGTTTCCGGGCAGGCGGAAAACACCCCCGTCCAGCACGATGGCAGCCGGCGGGAGCACTACGCCGCCCGGTTGCCCTGTCTGGGTGAGTTCGCTGATTTTCACGCTCAGTTGCTCAAGCGCCTGGCCATCGGCTGCCTTGAAACCGGCTGGCTTTGAGCCGGGAAGATTTCTCCCAAAAAGAGTGATCTTCGACTCGCTAAAACTGGGAACTATCGGTGGTGAAACAAAATCCACATGCGCACCGCTGCTGTTCTCCAAACGGAAAAATAATTCCGTACCGCCACGGAAAACCGCATCGTGAACCTGAATGAGATAATTGCCATTCACCGGTGCCGTGAAGTCGATCAAGCCGTCAGCATTTGTCCTTGCCAAGCGCTCCCCTACTCCACTTCGCAGCAGCATGACAGGGCTCATTCGGGAATCGAGAGACTTCGCTGAGATGCGCAACAATAGTCGTTGGCCTTTTTTTGCCTCAACATGAAACCACGAGGACAGCCTTACCTCGCAGACGCCATTGACAACCGAATCATCACCAAGGGTCGCGGCGGTTTTCATTGATGTGTTGCCGCTTGGGCTTCGACTTTCATCCAGCGTGCTAACGGCAAACAAGCGGGAGTTGGACAAACCAAGCGCCCCGACAAACCTCACCTCGTACACTCCGGTTGGGACATTTGCGGCCACACCAACTTTGAACTTTCGTTCAGCGGCGTTGGTTAATTCCGCTGTAATGCCCGGATGCGAAAAAATCAACTCCGCCGCCCCCTCAAGGTCGGCACCATGAACTTGCACTTCGGTCTCTTCGCCGATTTGGCAACCCAGCGGGAACACCGCAGTCATGCGGGCCGTCGGCAATTGGCCAAGCGCTTGGCTAAATGCGCACCCCAAAACCAACCCGACGCAAAGTCGCCGGAATGATGAGAAATGAATCATGCCGTTTTCGACGCTTGGCCAAGCGGAGGCATTCAACTCAACGGTCCTTCAGTGGTTGAAAAGAAATTCCTTGGTGTTGACCAACGCCCAAAGAATATCCTCGTAGCGTTCCCTAGTTTTATCTGTCGGTTTGCCATCCTTATCAACAGTCTCGCGTTTCAAATAACCAACCGCCACGTCAATTTCCGACTTGCGCGGCAACCGGGCAAACGCCTGATAGTAAAGGCTGTTTATCTTCGCGGCGTGATCCCGTCCCTTGTCAGCGGCGAGCTTCGCGGCGCGGCCTTCCTTGTGAGCCAACTGTTCGTGAATGTTCTTCGCGTTAAACAGGTGCAGACTTTGGGCGAGGCTGGCTTCCTGCGAGCGTTCGCATTCGCAGGCGCTGGACGAGTCCGGCCGGCCGAACACGCTCAGGAAATAGTTGGCACTGTTGTAACTGTTGTCCGGCAGACAAACCGCACGCGTCCCGACCGGTAAGCCGCCGAAGTTGCTCCGGGCCAGGATCAGATCGTTCAATGAATCGAAGAGGACTTCTGCGGTCAGGCGCTTGGGCTGAAAGCGCGAGTAGTAATGTTTGTCCCTCCCGTTATGTTCGTTTGGGACGGAACTGAGCTGATACGTTGTCGAGGTGGTAATGACGCGCACCAATTCCTTCAAGTCGTAGCCACTCTGCTCGAAATGATCCGCCAGCGCATCGAGCAATTTTGGATGCGTCGCCGGGTTGGTCGAGCGGAAGTCATCCTCGGGATCGACCAGACCCCGGCCGAAGAAATGTTTCCAGTAACGGTTCACCAGCGTTTTCGAAAACAGACGGTTTTCATCCTCTCGCATCCAGTCAACCAACCGATGGCGCGGATCATCGGCCGGGGCGATATTGAATTCGCCGCTGCCCAACCCGGCTGGCTTCACTTTTTTGTTGGTCTTTTTGTTGGTCACCTCCGCCACGCCGGCCCGGTGAAAAACGATCTCCTCGCTCGGCCTCCCAGAGGGCGCCTTGCCCACGCGCGAGAAAAATGCCATGAACCGATAATAATCGTCCTGCGACCATTTCTCGTACGGATGATGATGGCACTGGGCGCACTGCAAACGCGTGCCGAGGAATAACTGCGCCGTATCCTCCATTTGCGCCTGCTGGGAACTCACCTGTTTAAACCACGCGGACGGCGGGCTTTGTTCAATGTCGCCCGAGGCCGCCACGATCTCCCGCACAAAGCGGTCGTACGGCTTGTTGCTGTAAAAACTCTCCTTGATCCAGTCGTAAAAGGCGATTGTCGTGCGCAACTGCGCCCCGTTGGCGCGTTTGTTCCTCAGCAACGACGACCACTTATTAGCAAAATATTCGGCGTACTCCTCACCGCGCAGCAGTCGCGCGACTTTCTTTTCCCGCTTGTCGGGCGACGTGTCAGCGAGGAACGCCTGAGCCTCCTCAACAGTTGGCAGGCGACCGGCGATGTCGAGTATCACCCGGCGAAGGTACGTCGAGTCGGATGCCAGTTCCGACGGTGGCATCCCCACCGTTTTTAGCTTCGCGAAAATGAACTTATCCACAAAGTTCTTCTCCTCCGGCAACTTGTCCACCGGGGCGCCCAGCGGGATCGATGCGCGGAACACCGTCGCCTTATCCTGATAGCGAATCATCACTGCGATCTCGCCGGGATGATTCCCAACGGTGACCAAGCCGGTGTTGTCCGCGTCGGCATACTCACGGTCGTTCGCCTCGTACACGGCGGAGTGCGTGATGTCCTCAACCGAGCCATCCGACATCTTGGCGAGGACGACGAGTTGCTGGCGAGCGCTTGGTATCATGATGCGCTCGGCCGGATGCACTGTGATCGACTCAAGCTTAGGGTCGCTCGGCTTACCGTAGGGCATCCCCTGTTGAATCCACTTTACGAGCATCCTGTAATCAAACGAACCGGCATCGATGCGGGAGCCGCCGCCGTGCGGCAACTGCCCCGATGCCTTGAGCAACAACAAGCTGCGCCCGGGTGCGGCCGGAAAGATGCGCCGCCCACGGGCTTCGCGAAGCAGATACTCGTAATCCTCCTGCGGCTCAAAACCAAGCAGCGACAACTTGAAGCCGTTCTGGCCGCTGGATTTCCCGTGGCAACCGCCACCGTTGCAGCCGTGCTTGGTGAACAGTGGCACGACCGAGTTGGCGAAGTTTACCGGCTTTTCAGCAGTGACCGCCTTGACCTCGAATGGAATCGTGGCCGTCCCGCCGGCTTGGGTGGTCGCGGTAATGAAGCCCTTGCCGTTGGCCAACGGCTCCGCCAACCCGTCGGTGATCCGCACGAGGCCGCTTGGCTTGGCCGTGAAATGGGCGTCGCGAGTTTGATCAGTTAAGCGCCCTTCGCCATCGGTCTCCGTGACGAGCAATTGTAGACGAGCATCGGCTCCGTGAAGCGTGACGCGGCCGGCTTTCGCCCCGTCCCAACTGGGAGCCGAGACGGTCAACTCGGCCTGTGCCGTAGCTCCTCCCATCAAGGCAGCTCCAACCACCACAGCCAAGCACGCAACTCTCCTGAAATATGCCGTTAAATAAACAGCCATCGGTTTTGGAGAAACATCAACCAAACCTAGGTGAATGCAAGCCGAAATCGTGGGAGATGCACGTTCCAGTCATTTCAAATTTACATTGACCGAGTTGGAACTCCTCCCTCCCCTCCGAATCGAAGCAACTTGGCCAAGCGGCGATTAGTGGAGGATGGGGAGGTCGCTGGCCTGCTGGACGAGTTCGGCGTCGAGGTCGAGGTAGTAGTCGAGGCGGCTGTTGGCTTCCGGCTCGTCAATCTCCTTGGCCATGAGCAGGTACGCGGCGTAGTGGTTGCCCTCGGACTCAACTAAATCGGCGTAAAACTTGGCCAACAGCGCATCGACTTGGCCAAGCGCGTCGGCGAGCAACTGGAATTTCACGCAGCTTCGCCCCTCGATCAGCGCGGCGCAGAGCAGATGATCGATCACTTGCTCGCGGCGGCCCTTGCGGATGCTGCCCATTAGGCCGGAAATCCACGGGCTGGAGATGGGCGCGCTGAACGGCACGCCCCGCTCGGCGAGGATATCGAGCACGAGTTGGAAATGCTCGAGCTCCTCGATGGCAATGGCGTTGAGCTCGGAGACCCGGCCGAAAAGCTCCTGAT